>Ga0099846_1000901_pt1 | contig 12269 bp, 25 predicted proteins | sample CB_VirMetaG_FD_78180 | JGI IMG/M metagenome (GOLD analysis project Ga0099846, IMG submission 78180) | Freshwater to marine saline gradient viral communities from Chesapeake Bay - CB_1504_1 Viral MetaG | ecosystem: Environmental > Aquatic > Marine > Coastal | place: USA: Chesapeake Bay... | reverse complement strand
TTTTAATGGATGGCGTAAACTCTAAAGAGCAGACGGTAGAAGAAATTGTAGCTTATATAAGATGGCGAGACAAGCAATTAACTATACCTGCTGTTGTAGGGCAAAGCGAACAGTTTATTTGCCCTTGTTGCGGAAGTGATAAAACTTACAAAACTGACGCATACCATTGTAATAGATGTGCTGTAACAACAGAGGTTTAAGGCAAATAACTTGCACCACAGGTTCGATTCCTGTCCTTGACACTTTTACTTAACTAAATCGAAAATTGATGCCTTTTCATAAAGGTCTACTGCTCTTCTTATAACTTCGCCTCTTGTCACTTTGTTAAGGTAGCATAAATGCCTAAGTTTTTCGTGTGTTTTTTCGTTAACAGCAATTAAATGTTGTTTACTTTTACGATTACTGCCCTTTTTTAAGTCCATGATTTTATTAGGTTTAGCCTGCAATGATAAATCAATTTATCTTTAAAATGAAATTTTTGTAAAATCAAAATTAGAATTATTCCAAATAATATTGTGAGAAAGACATATCTTTGCGAAATATGAATAAAAAATGGTTATGGTTAGTTAGTGCATTCGGGGCAGTATCATACTTCGAGTACACTCGTTATATGAAACTGTTGGACAGTATTTCGTATGTGCCTACTAACGTAAGAATATCACGAAATGGCGAACTTTTACAGTTAAGTTTTACGCTAAAAATAAACAATGCTACCGACAAGTCTTTAGAGTTGGATAATGTATATGCAGAGTTATTTGAAAAGGATTTTTTACTAGGCACTTTTGTAATGAATGACAAAGTAAATATTAAAGCTAATTCTGTAACCAATGTAGAGGTAAAAGGTCTTGCATCTGCAACTGAATTACTAAATTTAATAGCTAGAGGCAATGTTCTTGGAACAACTTATACGCTAAAATCAAAATCAAATATTAGGTTCACGGTTTTAGGTCTTCTTGCTATACCTGTTCCAATATACGACGTTTCTACATTTAGAGACCCTAATTTGCAGAATCAAGTGAAGACTGTTTACGCTCAAATAAAAAGTTTGTTTAAAAAATGATAATTGGTAAACCGATAAAAGGCAATCAAACTATTGTTGTAAAACAACAAGGTCAAAATAGCGATATTATCAAAGCTATGATAACTTATATGCCTAATGCAATATATCAAGCGAATAAGCGTGCTAGTATATTTAAAGGCAAAGACGATTTAGAAACCTGTAACAATGTTTGGAGTTTTTTAAAACACAATATAAAGTACGTTGAAGACAGCGTACATTTTCAAGACATACGTTTACCCGATAGATTAGTAAAAGATAGAAAAGGTGATTGTAAAAGTTTCTCAATGTTTGCAGCAGGCATATTAAAAAATTTAGGAATACCCTGTAAATTAGTTTTTACAAGCTACACCGATAATAGAACACCACAACACGTTTATGTAGAAACAAACAGCGGCATTATAGTAGATGCAGTTTGGAAAAAATTTAATTCAGAAAAACCTTACACTTATAAATACTACAAAGCAATATGAAAGATTTTAAATTGCCTAAATACACAAAGGAGCAAAAAACAACTATTGGAATTACAGCGGCTTTAGCAATAGGGGCGTATATACTATTTAAAAAGACAGGTGGTATTGCTACTACAATTAAAAAGTTTACAGGACAACAAACTACAGAAGACATAAATAAGTCTACTACAGAGGATATAAAAAAACTTAGTACATTAGGAATGAAGCCTACTTATTATGCAAGTCAGTACGTACTATTTGCAGATAAGTTGTACAATGCTATGATTACATCAAATCCGTTTAATGGAACCGACGAAGAAGCAATTTATAGTGTCATGCGTTTAATGAAAAACGATGTTGATATTAATATGTTGGTAAAGTCTTTTGGAACTAGAAGAATGGAATTTAGTTTAAAAGGCGGTGGACTTGCTGCATTTTTAGAAGACGATTTAGACAAAAAAGAATTAGCTACAGTAAACAAAATACTTAGCGACAACAAAATAAATTATAGATTTTAAAATTAATACAAAATGGTAATAAGAGCATTAACAGGTTTCAGCGAAGAAACTATCCAAAAGTATGGTCGTAGTTATTCGCCTTTAAGTGGTAATTGTACTGTATTAGGTGCAGTAGAAACAACTGAAACGGTAACAGAAGAGAAAAAAGGTTTAAAAGTAAACCCTTTAGTTTTAATCCTGCTAGGCGTAGGAGCGTATGCAATCTATAAAAATTTAAAATAACTATGATGAACAATACAAGCATAGGTGCTATAGTAAGCACATCAAGTCAGATAAGCACAGCAGGTCATAATACAGCAAAAGTTGCTTTGGCTATTCCTAGAGCGGCATTTATAGCATTAATACGTTTAAATGTTTGGGGTTTAGCTACTCTAATAAGTAAAAGAGCGTTTTTAGTAGATGCAGCCACTACAGCAACACAAAAAGCACCTAATATGTGGTGGGATTTACAAGCCAAATGGAGAAACGCATGGTGGAACATTGGAGGTAATTGGGACGAGTTTGTTTCAGCGGTAAATGCAGGAAAAGGTAAAAAAGCATTGGGCTTTAAATTAGCACCTGCAGGAATAAAAACAAAACTAAAAGAACAAGGCATTGGTTCTTATAGTGCATTAGGTTCAATTGAAGAGCAAGGTATCGGGATAACATTAGAAGCGGGTATTGCTGCAGCATCTGCAATTATCGCTTTATTATTACCTCTTTTAACTTTAATGTTTGACAATGTAAAAAAGGACATTCCTGCATCTGACTTTGAAGAAGCAGCAACGTCTACAACATCAAGTACTGAAGCAAGTAGTTCAATGGCAGGTGCAGGACTTATAGGAGTAGCAGCATTAGCAGCAATTTATTTTGGCACCATGTCAAAAAAATAAAGATTATTTAGACACAATATAAATAAAGTATTAAATTTGTAAAAATTATTCAAAATGATATCAGTAAAAAACATTCTAAAAAAAGAAAACCTTGTAGGGGCAGCAGGCTTAGGAGCAGGCTCTCTTTCTGCAGAGGTTGTATTAAGTAAAGTAGCACCAATGTTGCCCGGAGCAGCAGCTAAATTTGCACCTGCATTGCCTATTCTTGCTGGACTTGTATTAAGTAACTCTAAAGGTTTCTTAGGACACGTTGGTAAAGGTATGTTAGCACAAGGAGTTGCAGGCATAGCAAAACAATACATTCCTGCAGATACTAAAGCGTCTTTAGGTCTTGGCGGTGACGTTATGATGGGTAATGTTATGATGGGCGAATCTCTTGCACCTGTTGCAGGTTTTTCTTCTGACAGTTACGACTATACTTCTGCAGCGGCAGGAGAAATGAGCTACTAATTTAAAAATTCATATTAAATCATAAATATAAATAACCATGAACAGTATCGTAGCAGAAAAAAGGTTTATCTCTGAAAGATTGGGAGTACCTTACGAAAATTTATCTCAATCTTATTTGAGAAGTGAAACACTATTAACTACACAGGCGGTAATTGATTTTGTTCTTCAAACTAACAAAAAAACCATTCCATTGGTAACTGAAAGATTGCTCGACCTTAATGACGAGTTTGTTATTACACATTACACAGTAGGTCTTAAATCTATTGCAAGTGGAACGCCAACAGATTTGCAGCAACTTATTGCCCCTGTATTAACTTACAACAATGCAACTGCATTTACAGCTAACGGAGCAAACGTAGCGGCACTTTACAATAGCGACCTTTCTTTCACTATCGATAGAAAAGAGTTTGTACCACAGTTCCCTGTAAGAGCATTCAGACGTGTACCTACTACACAACAAGCTGCTAACGCAGACTACACTACTTCGGGTATTACTCAATTAGACGGTTTTGATAACGGTTTATTTGCATTCTATCCAAGTGAGCCTACCAAAATTGACGGCAGACAAACTATTGACTTGTCTATCAATTTAGGTTCTTCTACTACTTTTGCTGATGCTTCTAAGTCTTACTATGCAGTATTTGAGGCACGTGGTTACCTAATAGTAAACGCAAAATCATAAGATTAATCTCGGTTTTCATATTATTTCTATTAAAAAAGTCTACTAATTTATTTTAGTAGGCTTTTTTTTATTAAATTTGTAAAAAATTACATAAGATGAATAACATTATTATCAAAAATTCACAGCTAGTAACAGCAACTATTGAAGGTACTCCGACTGTAAACAGACGCTATAAATTCAATGACATTCCTAACCTATCAAGAAACAACATCGTACTTTACGGTATTGAGGCTTACTCTGCTAGTCAGTTGACAAAAACCTCTGATGGACAAGACGTAATTGCTTTGGCTGATACATTAGGTATTACTGTTACGCTAAAGGATAATAACCAAAACGAATTTGTTTATCAAATGCCTTATTACAACTTAATAAGAAATGAAAACGGTGGTTTTGTAATTTTATTGGAGCCTAAAATAATTAACCTTACTGATTGTTATATTCAAATTAACTCGGTAGCAGGTTTAGCTACAGGCGACCAAGCAGTATTTAACTTCTACTACGATTTCGTTTAGTCATGGGGCGAGTAAGTGACATAGAAACTTACTTTGCGAAGACAGGTAAATTAAGAGGTTATACTGATAAGGTTGCCAACAACTCTCAAATAATTTCTACAGTTTTATCTGCAGACAAATTGCAGCAGATTTATTTGCCACAAAATAGTCTGTTAGATTCTCGCAAATTAAGAGCAATAGAAGTTATTGCAGATGACCAACAAGCAAAAGGATTTACGCAAACAGGAACGACAATAGAAGTTCTACCTGTAGCTGCTTTGCCTAGCTTTGTTTTATCAATTGGTATTAACAATGTTGAAACGGCTTTAATTCCTTTCACATCAATGCACAGACCTTCTAATAATGGAAAGTTTTGTTTCTTTGATAGTGAAATAGGAAACCACATAATAGGCGATTGCTTTATTGAACAAACAAGTACAGGCTTCGCAAGTGGGATTATAATTTTAAAATTTTGGTACGACTAACATGAATTTAACTAACATAAAATACCTTTACGATTTAATGGATAAAGAGAAGTTTACTTTCTTTACCGTTTATGATTCTAAAAATTCGCCTATGCGTGACCAATGTAATGAAAATTACACAGTTCAAGACGCTAAAGATGATTTAGAACAATTTTTGCAATACAATAGTGGTGTTTTTAGAGTTGAATTTAGACGTACAAAAGCAAACACAGCTACCACTAGAAACTTTAGTTTTACTATTGATAATCTAAAGCAGGAACAAAGAGAGCCTGTTTCGGGAATAGGCAATTTAGACGGTGGTGCGGACTATTTAAGTATCATAAGTGCAAAAGACGATAAGATTGAAAAATTGCAGTCTGAAATGTTCGCAAATATGATGGCAGCAATGTCTAAGCAACACGAGTTGCAAATGGAGGCTTTAAAAACAAACCTTAATAAAGATACAGGAAATGATGCTTTAATGCAAACGGCAATTACGGCTATTTCGGGTATGTTTGGAGGTGGCAGCAATATCGCTTTAAGTGGGTTCGATACAATGGACTTGCCTGTAATGGAAACAACAAAAACAAATACAATAAAACCTATGTTAGTAGATGACAACAGACAAAAAATCAATAACGCAGTAGTGCGATTAATGAAGGCAGACAGAGATTTCGCAAGTAATATCACAAAGTTAGCAGATATTGCAGACGAAAATCCTTTAATTTATAACATGGCAATTAGTAAATTGCAAGCTATTTAAAAAATGAAAAAAAATTATCTAATGTGGTTAATTGGAGGTGCGGCATTGTACTTTCTAACTAGAAAAAAAGCAGTTGAACCTTCTACAGATAAGCCTAGTGCAGACGTAGGTAATCAAGTAAATGATTTTCCATACGCTGGCGGCAACGCAAGTGTTCCTCCTACTGTACCTAATAATGCACCTCCTGCTGTTGCACAACCTGCTGCACCTAGAGTAAACGTTGCTGTAGTTGATAGTAGACCTACTCCTTCTGCAGTTGGTACGCCTCCTCAAGTAGTACAAAATCAAACTAAAGGATATAGCATAGAGTAAAATGGCGGTAGCATGGGCAATACCATATAAAAACCCTTTAGCTATTATTCAAAACCCTGCAGATAAATGGGAAGGTTTAGTAAATAGCGATAATGGCAAATTAAAGTTTGATACTACAGCGAACGGAGTTCGTGCAGGTGTCATAAATTTGCATAATGCTTATTTTAAAAGAGGCAAAAATACACTAAGAAGTATATTTGCTGCTTATGCTCCTAAAGGACATGGAAATAATGACCCTTTAAACTACGCAAATATTGTATCTCAAAAAATAGGCGTTGGAATAGACAAAACACTTGTTTTTCAGGATATAATTGAACTGTTAGCAAGGGCAATTGTGCAAGTAGAAACAGGTAGCGACATAAGCGATGCAGACTTTGAAAAAGGTCTGTATGCTGCATTAGATAAACTAGGGTTTTTATTACAAGGTGGAACTTATACAACAGCTACAGTAAAGGCAACTAAAAATAAAACCTCTACTACTAAATTTAGTTGGTGGTGGTTATTGCCTGTAGTAGTTGCAGGTGGTTTATTGTTAAATAAAAAAAGAAAGTAAAATGGAAAACAGAAAAGGCGAAGGAAATTATTTTTTAGAAAGTATCACAGACTTTCAAAATATCAGTTATACTAAAATGGTGCAATCTAATTGCATGAGTATATCGTTTGTAAATAAAGGTACAAACAGCGTAAACATTAACGGCTTAAAATTAGCTGCAAATGAAACTATAGAAGTTTCACAGCCTAATGCTTTTATAGACCGCACACAGTATCAACTTAGTTTTGATAATGATGGTGCAGAGAGTAATTGTTTAGTTATAAGAATACTACCTAAAAATCAATCATAATATGTCAGGTAGAGTACATTTTGAAGCAGCAGCAGGTGGCGGTGGCGGAGGTAATATTTCGGGAACAGGCACAGCAGGTAAGGTAGCTAAATTTATAGCGGCAGACACTATAGCAGATAGTTTACTATTTGATAATGGAACTAGCGTTTGGAATACAGGCGGTGGTGCAGTTGCGAATAATACGGCTTTTGGTAATGGTGCTTTAGTAGCTAATACCACAGGTACTGAAAATACTTCTGTAGGATTTCAATCGTTAGATGCTAATACTACAGGTTCGGGCAATAGTTCATTTGGAGTAGGCTCATTAGGAGCAAATACTCTAGGTGGTAGCAACGTATCAATAGGTTATAATTCATTGCGTGACAATACAGGAGGTAGTAATAATAGTGCATTAGGGCGTGATGCACTATTAGCAAACATTGGAGGTGAAAGTAATACGGCTATAGGTTCAAGAAGTTTGCGATTAAACACCGCCTCCTTTAACGTAGCAGTAGGTTTTGAATCGGCACAATCTAACACCACAGGCACAGGCATTACAGCTATAGGATACCAAGCGTTGAAACTTAGTACAGGAAGTAATAATACGGCTTTAGGTTTTCAATCTGGATTATCTGTTAGTACGGGTGCAAATAACGTAATGATAGGAACTAATGCTGGCGATTCAATTAATACAGGAATTGACAATGTTGCAATTGGATTAGATGCTTTAGGAGGTGCTACAAATTCACAATATAATATTGCTATTGGCAGTGGTTCTTTACAAAATGCAAGCGTTGGACAACAAAATTTAGCTATTGGTAGATTAGCTGGTCAAGGCATTAGAACTAGTAGTAACACAGCGTTGGGATACAATTCTCTTGGTAATGCTTCAACAGGAGCTGGTCTAAATACAGCTGTTGGACATCAATCTGCAGCTAATATAACTACAGGTGACAGAAATACAGTTATTGGTGCAAATAGCTTAGTAGATACAGGAGCTGGTACTACATCTAATGCTGTATGTATAGGACAAAATACAGTTTTTAATGATAGCGTAACAATTATTGGCACAAATGCTTCAAGTGGTGCAAATACAGGTGGCGTTATTTTAGGGTGTGCAGCAACTGCAACAGCAAATGCACAATTTGTAGTAGGTAGTGCATCATATAACGCAGGAGCAGTAGTGCCATCAGGACCAGGAAGTTCTACTCATTGGTGGGAAGTAGTTATAAATGGCACACCTTACAACATAATGCTACACGTTTAGCACATAAATAATATATTTGAAAAATGATTTATAATTGGCAAGTAACAAACCTTTTTACCCTAGATGAGGGTACAGAAACAGATTATGTAGTGACAGCACTATACACTGTAACAGGAATAGAGCAAAGTGGCGGTAAGGAATACACAGCACAACTTTCTAATTCAGCACAATTCGAAGTAGTTCAAGGTGCTACATTTATTCCTTATGCAGACCTTACAAACACCTTAGTGGTGGGTTGGATACAATCTACTTTAGGTGAAGATGGAGTAAATAATTTGCAGGCAAGTGTAGCTGGTATGATAAACAGCGAAATTAATCCACCTGTAAGCCCAAAAAACACAGAATTACCACCTAATTTTAACAAATAAACAAACACCTAAACCGATGACAGAAGAAAAAGCAAAAGAAGTACTTTACAATGCAGTTAATATAGCAATTTCAAAAGGTTGTTATAACTTAGATCAATCTATTAATATTGTAGACGCATTACGAATTGTTTTAGTAGAAAAAGAACAAATTGAAACATTAGAAACCGAATAGTTTTTAATCATGAAAAAAAAAATGGAAGACATTATAGAAGCAGTTAGACAGTTTTTAGAAATAGCATTTTATATTACTATAGGTGCAGCAGTACGTGTTATGCACTATGCTAGAAAAGGCGTTATAGATAAAAAAAGGGTAATTATAACTTTTACTTTTGCTGTATTTGTCGGGGTAATAGTTAACCATTTTCTTATTTTAAAAGACCTTGAAAAATACAGCGGCATAGCTGTATCTATTGCGGCTTTATTAGGTGAGAGCTTTGTATCTTATTTGCTTACTAATTCTAATAACATTTTTAGAAGTGTTATTAATGCAGCATTCAAAATAGACGTTAAAAACAAAGATGAAGATCAATAAATATGCGATTTTCACAGGTTTATTTTTAGGATACTTATTACTACGTAAAAAAAACGATAACGAAACACCTAGTATGCAAAACAAAGATTACTACAGAGCAACACCGCCAAAAACTGCTAATTTTTCAATGGAAGAGTTTAACAGTAACGATGGCGTTAAAGTTCCTCCGATGTATTACGGCAACATACAAAAGGTTATGGAGCAACTAGAGGTATTACGTAAATACTTGGGTAGTAATACAATTACTATTAATAGCGGGTATCGCTCTCCCGAACACAACGAAAGCGTAGGCGGTAGACCTGCATCTGCACACCTTAAAGGTAAAGCGGTAGATTTTACTGTAAAGGGTTATACACCTGTTCAAGTTCGTGAAGCATTACGAAAATTAATTAACAACGGTCAAATATTAGACGGTGGCATAGGTCAGTACAATACTTTTACCCACTACGATATTGGTACACCTAGAACATGGAAAGGGTAGTTTACATATTATGCCTTTTTGCGTTTAGTTGTTCTCCTGCTAAAAAACTTTCACGATTAGTCGAGAAGTATCCGCATTTAATTCAAAATGTAGATACTACTATTTATTTTGTTACTAATAGCGTAGATACCTCTTTTATATTTAACAACTCTTCTAAAATCGATACGTTTTACATCTCTGAAACGAATACGACTATCTACAGGCACTTAGATACTCTTCGAGTTGAAACAGAGCCGCAAATCGATAGCGTTATTATTACAAAGCAGATTTTTAATGTAGAAAAAACAGAATTTAAAGGTATCAACCTTTTAATCAAATTAGTTATCCTTCTTATTTGCCTTTCTATTTTATCTTTGTACATAACTAGACCCAAATAAATGGAAGAAGAAGAAGAAATGGATTTTACGGCAGAAGAAACCGTAAACTACGAAAACGACGAAATAAACAAACTACAGGAAGAAATTGCCAAGCTAGAGAATATGCTTAAATTTCCAATGGCGTTTAAATCTATAATCGCAGGCGGCTTATTAGGATATCTATTCGGTAAAAAGTATTTCGGTAACGAATCGGCTGCATTATTAGGCTCTTTAGCGAGCGGCTACGCTGCTTTTAACTTTAGTCGAGGCAAAGACTTAACGCCCGAACAAAAACACGCTATAAACGAGCAAATACAAGCTAGAAAAGCTAGACTACAAGCGTTAGGAATAGAAATCAAAGGCGAAACTATCGGAGTTCTATCTGCTGACGAACTAGAGCGTATGGATTACGATAAATACATTTTTGGCGATGACCAATACGGTGAATTTATGGGCAATCCTGCTGTAGGGTTTCATGCGATAGTATTCGGGCTACCTAAAGGCGGTAAGTCTATTTGGTCTATGCAGTTTGCCAACTACCTTGCAAATCATTTTGGCGATGTTTTATACATTGCATCTGAAGAGGGTTTTAAAGGCACTATTAAGCAGAAAATTACCGAATGGACAGATAATCGCACCAACTTAAATTTTGCAAATTACAAAGGTTACGAAGAGATTAAAGACGGCATAAGTAATTACAATTTCGTGTTTATTGATTCGTTGGATTTTGCTAAGATTACAGTTGACGAAATGGAGCAATTAAAACTAGACAATCCTGCTGTGTCTTTTGTTACTATTAAACAGGTTACGAAAGACGGTAAATTTAGAGGTTCGCAGGAATACGCCCATAATTGTGATATAATAATTGAAATTATAGACGGCATAGCTAACCAAAAAGGAAGATACAATCCACAGGCTGAAATGGAAGTTTTCACAAAAGCGGAAGAAACACAATAAAAAATAGTATTTTTGTAGGAAATGGCAACAACAAAAAAAAGAATATCAATGTATGGTATAGAAGAACTTATTTTTTCTAACGGCACTTTAGTTACTAAATTTGGCAACAAATTTATTATTTTAAATTCACAAGGAACTTTAATAGATGCTTATTCTACTAAAAAAGAAGCTATAGAAAGAGTAAAAAAATTGTATAAAAATTTGAAATAAAATGAGTATAACAGGTTTAGGCGGTATAGGAGCGGTAAAAAAAGAACAAGCAATACCAAAAGCAGTAGTTGATAGGATTAAGGAAATAAACTCTTTAATACCTAGAATTAATAAATTAGATGAAGTTGTTACTACATACGCTGGAGGCACTTGGCCATCTTATATAGAATTAACTAAACCTATCGAAATAAAAGGCAAATACGTTTACATTCACTCTAAACAAAGTAGTGGATATTTACCTTTAGAAAAAAGATACAATACAGGTTTAAGAGATTATGATAATAGGGCAGATATTTACGGATTACCTGCATTAAAATACTATTTAGGAATAATCTCAAAAGCATATAAAAACGCATTAAAGTAATGGCACAACTATCACTATTCAGCAACACAAAGAAAAATACAATGGCAAAGAAAGAAACAGCAGCAGTAAAAGCAGCTAAAGTTAAAGTTAAAAAAGCATCTGAAGAGTTAAAAGGTGCTAAAGCAAAAATTAAAAAAATTGAGGTAAAAGTTATAAAAGCTAAAAGAGTACTTCAAAAAGATTTAGCAGCAAAACAAAGAGGCTCTAGTAATACTGCAAAAGACAAAAAAAGAGTAGCAAAAGCACCTGGAAAAAGAGTTTCTGCTAAAGGTGCTAAAAATCAGTACGGCACTTCTAAAGGCGGTAATGTTTATTACGAATGGAGAAAAAACCGTTCTGACGTAAGCAAGGCAAGAAGAATCTAACAACATTCTACTATTGGGTTTAGTAGTGTTTGTTGCCCCTGTCGTTAATTCGTGCAGGGGCTTTTTTGGTTAGGATAAAATTCTGTTTAAAAATTGAAGCCTTTTATTTAGAACATCTACATCGTACATTCTGTTAAAAGACAATTTTTTAGCATTCTCACTTGCAAACGAACGCCCCCAATGCCCATTCCAAACATTAAAGCGTTCTTCTAGCACCTTCAATTTAGTTTCTAAGGTATCTTTCTCAGAGATTAGATACTCTTCACTAGGCTCTGTCTTTAAATAAGCAATCATTTCTCGGCTTTCTTTTATTTGAGTTTTGATTTTAGTCAACTGCCCTGCAGTTCCTGTAGCTTTTATTAGGTTAGCACTTTCTAAAAGGCTTTCTAATCGGGTTTTTTCGGTTTGTACTGTTAACATTTGTTGTATTTCTCACAAATCTACTCATTTAACTTAATTTTCAGTCAAACCCTATTAATATAGATTA
>Ga0099846_1000896_pt1 | contig 12312 bp, 9 predicted proteins | sample CB_VirMetaG_FD_78180 | JGI IMG/M metagenome (GOLD analysis project Ga0099846, IMG submission 78180) | Freshwater to marine saline gradient viral communities from Chesapeake Bay - CB_1504_1 Viral MetaG | ecosystem: Environmental > Aquatic > Marine > Coastal | place: USA: Chesapeake Bay | collected... | reverse complement strand
TAGTGGTCTTGTTTCACATGCTGAAGGTAGTGGAACAACAGCTAGTGGAATTTATTCACATGCAGAAGGTAGTTTAACAATTGCTAGTGGTCTTGTTTCACATGCAGAAGGTAATAATACTGAAGCTAGTGGTCCTTATTCACATGCAGAAGGTAGTGTAACAACAGCTAGTGGAGGAGCTTCACATGCAGAAGGTGCTGGAACAACAGCGAGTGGTGATTTGTCACATGCGGAAGGTAGTAGTACAACAGCTAGTGGTACTGCTTCACATGCAGAAGGTGGTTCTACAATTGCTGGTGGTAATTTTTCACATGCAGAAGGTGGTTTTACAACATCTAGTGGTACTGCTTCACATGCAGAAGGTAGTGGAACAACAGCTAGTGGAATTTATTCACATGCTGGTGGTAGGAATACAGTTGCTAGTGGGGTTACCTCATTTACTCATTTCACAAATAATACAGGTGGGAGATTAGGAGCGTATGGTGATTATTCAGCAATTCTTGGAGGTATTAATTCAAATATAGATAATACAGGTCATTATTCTGTGATACTTGGTGGTAGTGGTAATACTATTAGTGGTTTGTTTAGTGCAGTTATAGGTAGTAGTGGTATAACAGCAACTGCTAATAATACAGTATATGTACCAAATTTAATTATAGATGGTCTTACAAATGTTAGTGATTTACAAACTAATGGTGATGGTTTAATAATTGATGGAGCTTCAGATATATCACTTAAAAATAATGTGGAAACTTTGTCTAACGCTTTAGAAAAAATCATTTTATTAAATCCAGTTTCATTTGAGTGGAAAGAAGAAATGAAATTAAGAGAAGGTAAAGTATTTGGTTTAATAGCACAAGAAGTAGAAAAAGTAATACCACAAATAGTAAGAGAAAGAGTTAATGGTAGTGGTACTTTAACTGTAGAATATAAAGAATTAATTCCTTGGTTAATTTCAGCGATACAAGAATTAGTCAAAGAAAATAATATCGTCCCAGATTACACCCCAACTTCAACAGACGATTCATTTGGTAGGGTAGGTACTATGGTTAGGGACGATAATTATTTTTATATTAAAGGGAGTGACGGTTGGCGTAGAACTTCCCTTGAAAAATTTTAATTAAATTGTATTAATTACAATTTCATTATCTTTAGTAACACTAATTTTATATTTCATATTTTCTAAAATATCACCTTTTAGTATATTTTCAGAGATAAAATCTTCTATTTTATTTTGAATAGCTCTTTTAATTGGTCTAGCTCCAAATTTTTCATCATAACCTTCATTAAGAATAAATTTAGTTATTGAATCGTCAAATGAAATATCATAATTTTGTTCAACTAATCTATCTTGCAGTGATTTTATTTCTAATTTGATAATTTTAGAGACTGTAGATTTTTCTAAAGGTTTAAATACAACTGTTTGGTCTATTCTATTTAAAAATTCAGGTCTAAAGGTATTTTTAAGTGCTTTTTTAATTATAGCTTCTCTTTTTTCCTCAAGTCTTGATTCACTTTCTTTTGTTGAGAACCCTAAAGGACTATTAAATTCGGAAACTTGTTTTGCTCCAACATTAGATGTCATAATTAATAAAGTGTTTTTAAAATTAATTTTTCAACCCAAACTATCAGTTATATGACCATCATCAAATATTTGTAACAATAAGTCATATATGTCAGAGTGTGCTTTTTCTATTTCATCTAAAAGAATTACAGAATAAGGTTTTTTTCTAACCGCTTCGGTTAATTGACCACCTTCATTATAACCTACGTAACCTGGAGGAGACCCAATTAATCTAGTAGAATTAAATTTTTCTTTATATTCTGACATGTCTAATCTTATTAAAGCATCTTCACTACCAAAAACTTCTTTAGCTATCGCTTTAGCTAAATGAGTCTTACCTACACCAGTAGAACCTAAAAACATAAATGAACCAATAGGTTTTTTAACTTCACGAATACCAACTCTATTTCTGCGAATAGCTCTAGCTATTTTTTGTATAGCTTCATCTTGCCCAATTACTAATTTTTTAAGTGATTTTTCTAATGTGAGCAGACTTTTTGTTTCATCAGCATCTAATTTAGATAAAGGAATTTTTGTTATTTGTGACACTACATCATATATGTCTTTTTCTGTAATATCTATTCTACTACTTTCCATTTCTATTTCCCATTCTAACTTTCTATCTTCCAATTCTCTAACTACATTTTTCTCCTCATCTCTAAGTTCAGCAGCTTTTTCATATTTTTGTGATTTAACAACTTCAACTTTTTCTAATTTTAAATCACTTAACTTAGACCTTAAATCTTCAATTTCTTTAGGATATTCAATATCAACTTGAACTTTAGCTCCCACTTCATCCATAATATCAATAGCTTTATCTGGAAATTCTCTATTTGTTATGTAACGTTCAGCTAACATAACACAAGTAGATAATGACTCTTCAGTAAATTTTACTTTATGGTGGTCTTCGTATTTTTCTTTAATGTTATTTAAAATTTGTAATGTTTCTTCCATTGTTGTTGGTTCCACTACAACTTTTTGAAATCTTCTTTCAAGAGCACCATCTTTTTCAATATTTTCTCGGTATTCATTTATGGTGGTAGCTCCGATACATTGAACTTCTCCCCTCGCCAAAGCTGGTTTGAATATATTTGCAGCATCTAAAGAACCAGAAGCGTTACCAGTTCCAACAACTGTATGAATTTCATCTATGAATATTATAATATTTGGATTGTCCTTCAATTCATCAATAATAGCTTTCATTCTTTCTTCAAATTGACCTCTGTATTTTGTTCCAGCTACTATTGAAGTTAAGTCTAAAGCTATTATTCTTTTGTCTAAAAGATTTCTAGGACATCTACCTTCATTTATTTTAATAGCTAAACCTTCTACTAAAGCGGTTTTACCACAACCTGGTTCACCTATTAATACAGGGTTATTCTTTTTTCTTCTAGAAAGTATTTGAGCTATTCTATTTATTTCATCTCCTCTACCAACAACTGGGTCTAACTTTCCTTCTTCCGCATATTTTATCAAATCTCTAGAAAAATTATCAAGAACTGGTGTTCTACTTTTAATAGACGTTTTTTCTTTTCTTGTTTTACTTTTGTTTTCGTCAGATTCAAAATCAGCGAAACTTCCTTCTAATTTCATAGGCATATTTAAATATTTTTAGTTAATTAAAATCATACCAATAATAATCCCAATAATCAACCCTTGTCTTTTTGACAATACGATATGACATAATGTCAGTATTTTTGTCATGGTATATTATTTGAATACTTGATTTACGAGAAAAATATTAATATATTTCTCATAAATAAACAAATAAATATAAATAAAATTAAACAAATGGGAAAAGTAATCGGAATAGATTTAGGAACCACAAATTCATGTGTTGCTGTAGTAGAAGGCAACGAACCTAAAGTTATCGTTAATGGTGAAGGTCAAAGAACAACACCATCTATTGTAGCTTTTAAAAATAAAGGAGAAAGATTAGTTGGTGACCCAGCTAAAAGGCAAGCTGTAACTAATCCAGAAAAAACAATATACTCTGTAAAAAGATTTATGGGTAGTAAGTACTCAGAAATTAAAAAAGAAGCTACTAAAATGCCTTATAAAGTATCAAAAATAGACAATGATGGTATTGGTATAGAAATAGAAGATACTAAGTATGTTCCACAAGAAATTTCTGCTGTTGTATTACAAAATCTAAAGAAAACAGCTGAAGAGTATTTAGGTGAAACAGTTACAGATGCAGTAATTACAGTACCAGCTTACTTTAATGATTCACAAAGAAATGCTACTAAGGAAGCTGGAGAAATTGCAGGTTTAAATGTCTTAAGAATTATTAATGAACCAACCGCAGCTTCATTAGCTTATGGTTTAGAAGATGATAAGGATAAAAAAGTTGTTGTTTATGACTTGGGTGGTGGAACTTTTGATGTGTCAGTTCTGGAAATTGGAGATGGTGTATTTGAAGTTTTGTCCACAAACGGTGATACTCACTTAGGTGGTGATAATTTTGATGAAACCATAATGGACTGGGTTATGGATGAATTTAAATCACAAAATGGTATTGATATTAGTAAAGATACTATGGCATTACAAAGAATTAAAGAGGCTTCTGAAAAAGCAAAAGTAGAATTGTCCTCATCCCCAAGTACTGAGATTAATCTACCTTACTTAACTGCTGATTCTACAGGACCTAAACATTTGGTTCTTACCTTATCACGTTCTAAATTTGAATCTATGGTTAAAGATTTGGTTGATAGAAGTATTAAACCATGTGAAAAAGCACTTAAAGATGCTAAATTAACAATAAACGATATTGATGATGTTATTTTGGTTGGGGGGTCAACTAGAATACCAATTATTCAAGAATCTGTAGAAAAATTCTTTAATAAAAAACCATCTAAAGGTGTTAATCCAGATGAGGTAGTTGCTATGGGAGCTGCAATTCAAGGAGGAGTTTTATCTGGTGATATAAATGATGTTGTATTATTAGATGTTACACCATTATCTTTAGGTATCGAAACTATGGGTGGTGTTATGACTAAATTAATTGATGCTAATACTACAATACCAGCGTCTAAGTCACAAGTATTTTCCACAGCTTCGGATAATCAACCATCAGTAGATATTCACGTATTACAAGGAGAACGTGCAATGGCTGTAGATAACAGAACATTAGGAAGATTCCAATTAACAGACATTCCACCAGCCCCTAGAGGTATTCCACAAATTGAAGTAACTTTCGACATTGATGCTAATGGTATTATAAATGTAAGTGCAAATGATAAAGGAACAGGAAAATCACAGAAAATTAAGATTGAGTCTGGAAGTAGTTTATCTGATGAAGAAATAGAAAGAATGAAAATGGAAGCAAAAGAAAATTCAGCTAAAGATGAAGAAAAGAAAAACAAAATTCAAAAGTTGAATGAAGTTGATACTATGATTTTCCAAACTGAAAAACAGATGAAAGAGTTTGGTGATAAATTAAATGAAGATGACACAACTAAACTAAATAAGTGTTTGGATGAACTTAAAGAAGCTCACAAAAATGAAGACATGGATAATATGTCAATGTTGTTGGAAAATTTAAATAAGGAATGGCAGACAATTTCAACTAAATTATATCAACAAACAGAAGGAACTCAAAATACTGAGAATAATCAAGAAGAAACTACGGATGTAGAATTTGAGGAGGTGAAATAATATGGGAGTACTATCAGAAGTATACAGCGGTGATAGAATTATCAACCAATATAAATCATCAAATATAAAAGGTTCGATTTATAATAAAAAAACCAAATTACTCATAATTGAGTTTAATGGTGGCAGAAAATACGAGTACGAAGATGTTCCCGATGATGTAGCTGCTGGATTAAGAATAGCTAAAAGCCAAGGTGTTTATTTCAATAAAGAGATAACAAAAAAGTACAAATATAAATTACTTGATTAACTTACGTTAAAGTGAAGTATTTATAGGTATGAATCTAGCGGATAGAATTTTAAAAAGTTTTAATCAGAAAAAAAGTTTAAATCCCGAAATTTGGACCTTAGACAAAAATAAAAATTATGTTCTAAGAAAAGAAGTTCGGGATAAACTTTTGCTTATAGCTAATGATTTCTTGGATTTCATAGATATTGATAATTTAGATTGTGACGTTGACACTAAACAATGTGATATTGCTGATATTACAATAACTGGAAGTATTTGTAATTATAATTGGTCTAAATTTTCAGATATAGATTTACATTTATTAATTGATTATGAATCAATTGATGAAAATGTGGATTTAGTTAAAAATATATTAAATACTAAAAAAAATCTTTGGAACGCTTCACATGATATCGAAGTTAAGGGTTATGAGGTTGAGGTATATGCTCAAGATATAGATGAAGTACACCATTCTACTGGTGTTTATTCTGTATTATACAATGAATGGATTGTAGAACCTAGTAAAACTAAAATAGAAGTAGATGTTGATAAAATATTAGAAAAATCACAAGGGTGGATGGAAATAATTGATTCCATTCATCATGAAGCATATCAAAAATCACCAAATGAAATATTAGAATTAATAGAAAAAATTAAAACAAAACTTAAAAAATTTAGAAGTAGTGGGTTAGAAGAAGGGGGTGAGTATTCTGACGAGAATCTAACCTTTAAATTTTTAAGAAGAAGTGGTTATATTAAAAAACTATTTGATTTAAAAAATAAAGTACTTGATTTGACTCTAAGTTTGGATTAGAATAGTTTTTTTTCTATTGGAGTTAATATTTATATAAAAAAATAAATTTATTATGGCAAATTACGCTGGATTATCTTTTGGAGAAGAATTGTATTGTGGAACGGGAATACAACCGTTTTTAACAGCTGCTGGTGATTTAACAGGTAAAACTTGTACTTCAGTTCGTGCTTCTGGTGGTGCTGTAGCTGGTTTAATTATAAATGGTGCTACAGTTAGTATTAGTGACGGCAACTCTTTAGATGTTGTAATAAAGAATATTACTGGTACAACAACAAACGCTTGTTTTACTTGTGATTGTAGAACTTGTTTAGACCCAGACGGTAACGCACAAAGAGCAACATACAGTGGAAACACAATAAACCCATCTAGCCCTTATACATTAATCGGTATGGGTTATTTACAAAGTTAAAATAAAAAAAATAATTAAAATAACAAAAAATGGCAGATTTAAAACCAATAGGGAGTGAAAAACTTCCATTAGATAAAAAACTCCAAAGAATAATGGAAATAGCTAATTATGGTATTACAAAAAAAACCAAAGACCATAAAACAGCTTCATTAGAGTATAGTATAAAAGCAGCTGACGGAAATAGGTATGGAATTATCAGAGAAAATTCACAATACCTAATCTTAAAGGAAGGAAGTAAAGGATTTACATATCTTAATGGTATGAGAAACAATTCAAGATATACATTCAATTCTTATGCAGAAGCTTTAAAGAAACTTAATTTATTAATGAAACCTATTAATGAAAGTTATAATAATGGTAGACAATTAAATTTAATTGGGGAACAAGAGGAAGATAAAAAATTTGTACTTAAACAACCAAAATCAGAAGAAGATGATACGGATTTAAGTATTTCAGATACTATGGATTTAGAAACTGGTGATGAAGAATTAGATGTTGATACCGATTTTGACATGGGTGGTGATACTGAAATTGAAATGGACACTGAAGTAGAAGGTGAAATGTCTGAAGATGATGATGATGTGACAAAAGCTATACAAAAATTAACTGGAAAGTTAGGTCAAAAATTAAGAGAATTATCAGAACCAGAAATGACAGCTGACATTATTAAATACGTACTTAATTCAGTTATATCTGCTGTAGATTTAGAAAAGTTAACTACAGATGATAGAGATGAAATTGTAAGTAAATTTGAAGATGAAGATGTTGATTATACTGAAGAAGGAGAATTTGATGTTGATTTATCTGGTGAAGAAGAATTAGATATGGGTGATGAAGAATTAGATTTAGAAACAGAATTGGCTGAAGAAATGATGGGTGATTATGAAGAAGAAACTAATGAAAATTTAGGAGCACTAGCTAGAATGGCGGCAATTGGATTTGGACAAAGAGCTGCGGATAGAGTATTCAACGAAGAAAAAGAAATGGACGAAAATGCTTTTGTATTAGCTGCAGATGAAGCTAGAGACAAAGGTAAAAAAGTATTTGAATTTCCTAAAGGAAGTGGTAAAATGCATCCAGTAACTATTAAAACAGATATAGATGTTAATGAAGAAGATACATTAAATTTTAGTGGAGAAGTTGAGGATGTTGACGCTATTGATGCTGTAGCTGACATTTTCAATGAAAGTTTCGTTGGTAAAACACTTAAAAAATACTTTGAACTTACACCTAGAGAAAAGAAACAAAAAAGATTACAAGAACAAAAAAGAAAACAAAGAATTAACTCATTTAAAGATAATTTTTTAAAAGAAAGTGTTAATCAAATAAAAAGAAATAGATTATTGGAATCTTCTTTTAGTTCTTATGAACAAGAAATTACAACTAAAAATTTCTTAAAAGAAAATAGACAATTTAATTTTATAGGTAAAAATAAAAGAGGTGGTTTAGTTTTTAAAAGAAATAATAATTTGGTAGAAATATCAACAACTGGTAGAATTATATAATATGAAATTAGTATACATTAATGGTTTAGGTTCTAACTTTAGAGGTAACTACGTATACGAATTTATATTTTCTTCAAACTTAACAGATATTTGGGGGCCAGATTGGGATTCTGTCCCAGCACTTGGAAAACCACTACCACCTGATATTGAGTACATTGAAAAAGTCGGTGTACTTTCAAAAGAAGGTTTAGAATTTGAATTAGTTCAAAATTCTGATTATTTTTCATTTACTGACGCTATTGATGATGTCATTGCTTTAGGTTGGGAAAAATATGATGAAGAAAATATGGATAGTTCTAGATTAGTTTTTAGATTTGGTGAAACTATAGAATCTGTTACTGACAAATTATATTCTAGAGATTTAATTTTAACTACAAATGAAACAGAAAAACATGAAAAAATTTAATAAAATAGACACACTATCTAAATTAGTTAAAGAAGGGTTCAATATTGAAACCCTTTTAAAGTTTGATGACAGACAGTTACAAGCTTTGAGTAGTAAAGTTTTGGGTGAACAAACAACAACTCAGTCAACCACTACAACTTATGATTTAAAAAATCCTGAACAAAAAGAATCTTTTATAGAAAAAGTTACATCTGATGTAGATAATGCTGGAAATGTAGAAATTGATACAACAGGAGATACTGCAAAAGTAACTGAAATGAGTGAAGAAAAAGAATTAACTAAATTTAATGAACCCATACAAACTTATATAAAAGGTGGTAAAGAAGTTCAAGTATTGGAAGATGGTGAATTAGATGAAGAAATTATGGATATGGGTGCTGGTGATTTTGATGACACATCATTTTACAACCCATACGCTGGAGGTTTTGATGATTCACAAGGTCCTATGGACTCTTATTATTCTACAGATAATAAAGGAAGATTTGTTCGTAGTGGAATGAAAGGTGACGCGGGAAGGTATAGTAAAAATGCAGATTACTTAGACACACCATCATTTAATAATCCAGACGCTAGAGGTTTTGATTCAGACGGACCAACAGATTCTTACGGTGGTAATGGTTGGGATGAAGGTGGATTTGCTGGTGAAATGAATGAATATGGAGCAAGAGAAGTTGACCCAAGACCAGCTTATCATTTTAAATCAGGAGGACCAAGAGGTCATAGTAGTGGTTTACACGAAGACGATGAATTAGTTCGTACACAAAAAGATGCTGATGGTATGGATACAGACCAAGATGCACCACAAGTAGGACCAGATAATAATTCAAAAGCTAATGATGGGATGGGAATGTTTGAACGTTATTTAACCAAAAAACAATTACTTGAGGTAGCTGTTTCTAAAAAACAATATAATTTTTATCAGTTAGTTAGAGATTGTAAAAAAAGTAAATATAAAAAATGTGGTGATGGAAGAAATGATAATGCTGTTCGTAAAGCAGCAAAAGAAATGACTATGAAACAAATTGAAGATTTTACAAGCACACCTAATCCAGAAAATTTACCTTTAGAAAAAAATGAACAAAGAATTACAGAACAGTGGTTATTGAATTTAGTAGAAAAATATGAAAGACCTTATATGACTAAATCACAATTTTTGAAAACTTTAAATGAAATCGCTGTAAAAACAAAAGATGTTGAAATGGTCGATAATGACGTTGAAGTGATTGATAATGATGTTGAAGATGCTAAATATGAATTACCTTCATGGTTGGACTTTGATAGTTTATTTGTAAATACTACAACAAAACCAGCACCAACTAAGACACCTACACCGACTAAAAAACCAGGTAGAAAGTCACCATATAAACCAAAACATAGACCAAAACCTAAAGCTCGTAAATAAAATAACTAATATGTGGAATAAAAAAAGAATACAAAGATTTAAAAAAAATTTACGTGAAGCACCAATAGATTATGGTGATAGACCAGAAAGAATGGACCCTAGTATTCAGAGAAAAATTGAATCTGGTGAATTTCCAGGTGCTGGTTCAGAAGCGTTTCCATCTGTAGACCCAAGTGGGATTCCTAGTAAATTTGAGGAATTAGTAGCTTCTGAAAGGTTTAAGTCTGTTGTTGATAAAGTTAAAAATTATACTGGATTAAGAAATGTGACCCCACAATCATTCATGCAATTACAACAAATGATGATGGCGGCAACACAAAGAATATTACAATTAGAATCACAACATAAAGAAGAATTAGAAGAATTAGCTGTTAAAATAGTTAGAGAAGAAATGGCAATTCCAGAAGACGCTTTACAATTTGACGCTAAAATTGTCGGCATGGGTCAGATAGATATGTCTGGAATGCAGGGCCAATCACAAGAACAACAAATGGACTCTGAAGAAGAGGCTATGGAAGAATTCGAAGATTTTGATTTGGAGAAACAAAAAAGACGGTTTTTAAACCAATTAATACAAGGAGCTTCTAAAAAAGGACATTACATGTTTCATTTAGTTGAGGATGAATTAAATAATATCGACCCAAATCTAATTAATTTATATGGGGTTATGATGTCAATAAATGATTTGGTTTATTGGATTATGCCAGACCAAACAACAATGATGATGGCACAGAGTGGAAGTAGTATGGCTGGTAAAGAAGAAGTTGACCCAGACACTGACCCACCAACTGTTATTGCTAGAGGTATAACTTTCCCAGTATTAGTTCATGAGTTAGTTAAAGGTGTTATGGAGGTATTGGCAACTCAGGGATTACCAGACGACCCAAATAAAGCTCAAAGAGTTATGGATTCTGAAGATACTTTAGTTGCTGAAGTTTGGGATTTAAGATTAGGTCCAGTTATTTGGGAAAAATTTAGAGAGTCATATCCACATGAATTATTACAAGACGATAAAAGAGAAATTCAAAATTATTTATTTAGTGAGTTTGCTAGTATGGATGCTAAAGACATGTTTAGATTAGCTAAAAAAATTCTAAGTGGTGGAGAAGAAGGGAAAGAAGAATTAGAAAGAATGGTTAATGATATCATAGCTCAACTAAATGAAGAATCTTATGAGGATGAATATTATGATGATGAAGGTGACACTATATATGATGATGGTGGTGACGTATTAGGTACTCTAGATTTACCAAAAAATGATGGTGGTAAAGAATATAATATTGACGATATATTAGATAAAATTGGTAGAAGTGGTATGTCATCTTTATCAAAAGGTGAATTAGAATTCCTTAGAAACCAATCAAAATCTTAGTAAAATACATTTTAAATATTTATAAGTATGGGAATGACTAAACAAGAACTCATACAAGAATATGTTAAGTGCCATGGTAACACACCATACGCACTTAAAACATATTTGCAAACATACGACAATACTCAACAAAAACATGTTCCTTTTGTGTTATTTCCAGAACAAAAGGAAATGATTGAGGACTTTGAAAATTACTCTGATAACATAGTTTTAAAATACAGACAAGCTGGTGTATCAACAGCAACAGCAGGATGGATATCAAAAAAACTACAATTTGCCTCAAAAGAATCTCCAGAAAAGATTTTGATTCTAGCAAATAAGTTAGATACAGCTACAGAAATGGCAAATAAAATTAAAGGTTTTTTAAGACAATGGCCTGATTGGATTAATGTTGGTTTTGATAAAGATAAAAATTCACAAAAACATTATAAATTAAATAATGGTTCTGAAGTTAAAGCAGTCGCTACTTCAGTAGATGCTCTTAGGGGTTACACTCCCACTATATTAGTTTTTGATGAAGCTGCATATATAGAATCTGGTGGTGATTTATGGGCTGCTTGTATGGCATCTTTGGCTACAGGTGGTAAAGTAATAGTAATATCTACACCAAATGGGTTTGACCAAATTTATTATGAAGTATTTGACCAATCTATTAGAGGATTAAATAATTTTAAAATAAGTTATCTTAGTTGGTATTATGACCCTAGATTTACAAAAGATTTGGGTTGGGTTAAAACTAAAGATATTGTACATTTCTTATTAAATAGAGATGAGTATAAAGAAGAAGATATAACATATAATTTAAAACAAGATGAATATCAAACTTATTTAGACATGGGTTATAAACCTTTTTCTAGTTGGTTTGAGTCTATGTGTAAAAAATTAAAGTTTGATAGACGAAAGATATCACAAGAGTTAGAGTGTGCGTTCTTAGGTTCGGGTGACAACGTTATCAAT
>Ga0099846_1000888_pt1 | contig 12339 bp, 13 predicted proteins | sample CB_VirMetaG_FD_78180 | JGI IMG/M metagenome (GOLD analysis project Ga0099846, IMG submission 78180) | Freshwater to marine saline gradient viral communities from Chesapeake Bay - CB_1504_1 Viral MetaG | ecosystem: Environmental > Aquatic > Marine > Coastal | place: USA: Chesapeake Bay... | reverse complement strand
TCTCGTTTCAACATCAGTACCGCCAAAGACAAAGAACACATGTCGATTTTTTGCCGAATCGTTGATAAGATTGAAAAGGTCTTTGCCATGTTTTTCTACAAACTGAAATAATATAAGTGTGTTGCCTTCAAGTGACATAGTTAGATTTTTGATAAACTCGTTTCTTGCTTTATTCATTACTATGTATTCAATCTCTTGGTTGTAGTCCCAGTCTTTGCATTGTTTACATATTTCATCAGTATACTTCAGAATCAAACATTTGATACGAAAATCAGCCAGTTGTTTTTTTGCAATGAGTTCAGATGTTGATGTTGCTTTGTAGACAGGACCGAAAAGACCTTCAAGTACCAGTCGGTGTGTTTGTGTACCATCAAGTGTACCTGTTGTACCAATACGATACTTGGCCTGATCACAACCTGAAAGAATTGTTGTCAACGATTTGGCCTTGAATTGGTGTGCTTCGTCACCAAGAACAAAGTCAAATTGTTCAAAATACTCTTTCTCATTTTTGTAGATTGATTGCCATGTGGTAATGGTCAGAAACTTATTGGTATGTTTTTCTTTGCCTGAGTATTGTCGATGGCAGTATTCTTCTGAATCATAACCATAATCTTCAAAGTCTTTATACATCTGTTCAACAAGAGAGGTCGTAGGCACGATCAGAAGGCCTCTACGATGATCTGAAGACTGTAACCATCTCACTATCAGATAGAGTATCAGAGACTTTCCTGACGCTGTAGGAGACAGGAGAAGTATGCGTCTGTTACGAATTGCATGAACAAAAGACTGTAGTTGATAATCTCTTGGCTCAAACGGTAGTTCAAGTGTTCGACAGAAATCAACTGCTTCAACCAATGAAAAGTTTTCTAATACTGTAATATCAGAATCGATTTCTAATGTGTAGTCTCTTTCTTTACAAAACTTTTCAATATACGGTACAAGACCATGATAAATGGTGAATGACCGCAAATCTGCCAGGCGTATTTTTCCGTCCCAAATTCGATTTTTGTATGCAGGTGTGTATTGATAACCAGGAACGAAGAAAGTAAAATAATCTGAAAGTTCTTGTGCTAAGCCACGATCACATTCAAATTGTATGAAGGCTTCATTCTTTTTATGTAATGTAAGATCAGACACCTTGTATAAACTTTTCCCATGAAATAAAGTCACGCAACTGAAATGTGCGACTGTTCAATTCTTTTAGAATACTTGTGCAGACTTCAACAATTTCATCATGCAATATTTTTGATGCAAGATATTTGTTCAAGTCTTCATCACTCTCTAGATATGTAGTGATGTCGGATTTGAGTACAAAAGGAAATGGATCCCAACCATATTTCTTCAGGTCATCGTCATCTAACTTGCCTGTGTAATATTCCCATTTGAGTTTTTTCATTTTGTTATACTTGAACTCAGCCTGTTTCGACAACAGACGATGTTGTGAAAGTATATTCAAATACTTACTGTGAAGTTTGGGTATGTCTAAGAGTGCTTTGCCAGGTTCTGTTCGGTCAATATCAGAATCTTGCCGCCACATTTCAAGTAAATCATCAAGTTGTTTCATATAATACCTCCTATTGGAAGTATATCACAGATTAGTCAAATGTCAAAACAATTTTTCAATGTCGTAGTATTCATACCGAAATGTAGCATCTGCGGTAATTATTGTATCTGGTGAATCAGAAGCGTTCATTATAAAGGTAGACAATGTGGTAGGAAAACAATTACGAAATTTGAATCGGTAATATTCTTTGTTTGAAGACGATAACAAAGTTACCGTGGCATCAGAAAATTGTGGAAAATTTGCTTTATACCCAGCAATACGATTGAGTTTTGGTAACTGTCGGTATTCATCATAACTAACAGGAAATGTCATTGCACGAATCCAATCATGCACTTCTTTCCAGCCTTGTAATTCTTCATCAACAAAAAAAGTAATGTTCAGTAGATCATAGATGGCTTTTTCACCAGGTGAGTAGATATCAACAAGTGGGTTGACAAGAACAGCTTCTGATAGTGAAATACCAGGTACGCTGACCGATTGACAAAAGTATTGAATGTTTGGTGCCCGAGAAAAGTTTAGTAAAAACTTATTCGGTTGAAGAAAGTTTGGATTGGTAGGTGTGCGATTGATTGCTGTCATAGCATTATTTATCTATAAAAAAAAGAGGGAACCGAAGTTCCCTCTTTATGATTTGGTGCCATTTTTTTATTCTTATTGTAGCACCTATAAAACTTACATCAGGTTTGTAATCTTGAAAGCACGATAGTAGTTATTAGAAATAACATTACGGCCACCAAGTCCTTGTGAAGTACCTTCAGCGAATGGGTTTGCAACCATGCCGTAACGAGTCTTGAATCCAATTTTTGGTTGGAATGTACCCGTATCAACAGCACGAACCATTTGCAGAGGAACATATGGACAATAGAACAGACCAGCATCATAGGCATTAGAACCTTTGTAACCAACAACAGCAAACTCAGCAGACGAGCTAACTGGGAAGTATGGATCGATGTAAACCTTGATACGGCCAAAGAGTGTACCAGCAAAAGTGTTACCAGTATCATCAACAGTCAGATTGACTTGACCCTGAAGTGCAGAGTTGTAGTCGAGAATACCAGCCATTGCAAGAGCAGAAGCAACATCAGAAGAACAGATCATGATGTTACCTTTCCCTCTACGAGTCAGTTTGGCAATTGCGTTTGCTTCACGCTCGATTTGGAAGGCAAGACCTTTGACTTTTTCAACCATCCAGCGACCGTTAGAGTCGGTATCAAGGTTGAATGTACCAGTAGTTGTAGTACCAACTTGGCAACCAACTTTTGCAGTTGAATAGATTGTGCGAACAACTTCACGATTGATCTCAGCAAGGATCTCAGTCGAAAGAATGTTAGCAAGTTCTGTTTCAGCGTCAAGACCATGAACTGCCTTGAGGTCTTGTGCAAGTTCCATCGAATACTCAGCCTTCAGAGCACGGGTACGAGCAGTCACCGTAACTTTTTCAATGGTAAATGCCATTTCTTGGAAAGTGTTAGCAGCATTACCATCACCAAGAGCTTCTGCACGACCTGTAGTTGTTGATGTATCACGGGAAGCATGAACGGTGTTAGCAAAGACATTGAGTGTTGCAGAAGTGTCAGCGGCCAAACTAAGAGTGAATGGACCAGCAGCAGCACTACCAGCGAACGAAACATTTGCCTCGTTGTAGAAAGCTTCGTCTCCACTTTGCGAACTATACTTAGTACGCATTGCAAAGATAAGACCTGTAGGACCTGTCATTGGCTGAACGCCTGCCACATCATAAGCGATGAGGTTAGGAAGCGAACGGCGAACGAGAGAGATGAGAATTGGATCAAAACCAGCAACTGGACCAGCAGCTGCAGCGCCACCACTAAAACCACCTGTGTCAGCAAAGTTTGTTGGCGATGTTTCTTGAAGCATACCAGAAGCTTTTCGCATCTCGGTAGCTTGGTTCTCAAGAATTACTGCCGTAACGGCTTTACGATATGGGTCAGAAATAGAAGGAAGGTCTGGGTGATCAAGCACGCCTTCCCATTTTCTTTGAAGTTGTTCGGACAAATACATTTATATCTCCTTAGTTTTTGTTTTTATTAGAGCTTAGTTTTAGAAATTGCTTTTGATACTGCGGCAACGAAAGGATCATGAATGTCAACTTTCTTGTCGTCAGGATCTTCTACCGTTTCGTGAAGTTGTTTTGCATCAGCCTTCTTCACACCAGATGGAAAATAGTTCTCACGAATGGTTTCAAGCTTTTCGATGTATTCGTCCTCTGTGGAGAATTCAACACTCTCTGCGAGTGATTTGATTTTTTCAGCTTGTGTGTCGGTGAGTCCTTCACATACTGTTCGGGTAAGTTCTGTTTTGACTGATTCAATAAGCGCCTTCTTGTAGTCAATGTTGCGCTCAATCTCTTCATCAAGTTTGCTTTCAAGTTCTTCAACTTTAGTAGCAAGTTCATCAACAAGATCAACTTTTTCTGACGGAACATCAATATAGTGTTCCGCAAAGAGATTGCGAAGACCAGCAATGAATTCTTCTGTAAGTTCAGCACGAAGACCAGATTCAATAGCAATAGCGTTTTCTTCCATCCATTGCTCAATAACATAGTTGAGGTAGTCATCTACTTTTTCGGTCAGATCATTTTTAATTTCTTCAACCGATTCTTCAAACAACGATGCGTATTTGGTTTCAATTTCTTCTTCAAATTGTTGAACTCGGTCAAGAACACGAGCTTCAAAGATTGTAGTTACTCTCTCTTTGAAATCTTCAGAGATAGTAGAATCGTCTGCAAAAAGAGAATCAATATCTTCTTTCATTTTTTTCTTCATCATCTTTTCTTTATCATGCATTTTTTCTGCAATGAGGTCTTCACCTTCTTCATCTTCTACTTCTTCCATTTTGGCAGAAGCAGCAGAAGGCTTAGTAGAAATAGAAGCCTTATTCTTCGCAGAATTGTCTGGCGCTTTACCAGATGCATGAATCTTATTTGAATCATCATCAGGTTTAGAATTTTGTGGTGTTGGACCACCAAGATCTTCTACCTCAGAACCTGGTAGTTTGTGCATTGGCTCAGCAGCGGCCGATCTCTTGCTATTCGCAAGAACTTCTGCTGCAGCTTCCATTAATTTATTTGTTGCCATTAGGAATCTCCTTATGATTTTATATTTATAATTTTAGAGTTTTCGTAAATAATTTTCAAATATCTTTAGAGCAACTCCCTCAATTTGTGATTTAGAAGCTCTTTGAATTGTCTTTTTGGTTTCTTCAAATTGTTTTTCCATAAACTTACCATCAACAAACATCCATTCTTTATTTTCCATAATACCGTTGACAAAAGCACCAGGTGCAGATGGATCAGCAACAATGTCAGCCGCTGTAGCAAGACGAAGGTCGTCCTGAACAAGATTATAACCTTCTTTTGTTTGAACCAATGAACCTAAAGCTCTAGAAGAAACACCTACACCAACATCATTTTCAATAAAGTTTTTGACAATTTGACCATAAGGTGTATCGAGAACTAAGGCTTTACCGTAAAAAGTATTGCCATCTTCTTTCAAAGAAACGATCTTATGAGAAACTCGTTCAAGGTTGATTGATGGTGTGTCTGGATGACCCAACTCACCAAGAGCTCGATTTGTACTAACAAATTCTTTCATGTAACGAGCCACCTCATTACGCAGAGTGTCCATCTTGTACATGCGATTGTTTTTATTGACGGCATCACCAACTAAAAATGTGCCTTCAATGTAAAGTTTTTTCTGACCGTTTTCAGATTCTTCTGTGAGGTACTTTACTTCCTCTACGGTTTCTCTAATCAGTTTCATTTTAGATGCCCTCTAGAGCAGTTGAATAGGTTGTGTCTTTTGTAACTTCAACGATTGCACTACCACCAGTTACGATGGTTACAGCAATATTTGCAGTCGAATTGTTTGCGATAATGTGACCAGAATCAGATGGTCTCATATCACCAGAACCATGAAGTGCTAAAACAGGCACACCATCTCTAGTAATTGAGATAGAACCATTTGTTGACCATATCACTCTTTTGATTGATGCCGAGGTGACGGTTTCGTTTGCATTTTTAGCAAGTTGTGCCAAAGTTACATTGGCAGTCCCAGCATCAACAACACGAATAATTGATGCTGATCTAAGTGAGTTCGTAATTTCAAATGGCATTTTATCTTAGTCCCATTGAGGTTCGTCTTCTCATTGACAATTTTCTTTTTAGCAATGAGCGGCGAAGTTTAGCTCTTCTAGTTGTTTTCCATGATCGCTTCAATAAGCGAGCTTTTCGTAATCTTTCTGTTGCAGGTATTCGTTTTACTGTATTACCTGAAATTCTATAACCTTTGATACCTGATCGTCTAACATTTTTTTGAACAACGATACGACCTTTTGCATTACGCCGAATTCTACGGCGAATACGATTGATTCTACCCATCTTGACAATATTAGGATTTCTCTTTATTGCTTCGTCAAGTTCTTCTACCTCTTCATAGTTATCTGCCGCAACATATCTTTTTGCCTCAGAAAACCTTTTTTCTACGATACTACTTAGATGAGCAAATAATTCTTGTTTTGCTTCTTCTAACTTGCTTGCAGCAATAAGTTCTACAAATCTCATTTTGATCTTTTGAAAGCAAAGTCAGCCGCCTTGGCTAAATGTGCAGGAGACTTATGAACCATGTCTGCAAACTTCTTTTTATTATCATCATTCAAGGCCTTATGAACCTGTGTAATTGCTGATGCAGTAAAATGATCAACCTTACGAGTTGAACCATCTGCAAACTTGACTCGATTTGCCTGTTTATCATTGACAATCTTATGTAGTTGATCTATTACCGCTTCTTCTAATTGTGTTTCTTCTGCCTGAAGTGGTGTTGAAGATACATTAGGACCATAAGGTATTGAGAAATACTTATCTAACTTTTGATTATAATACAACGCCATCTTTACTTTGTTTGGAAAGAGGCGAATTGCTTTTCTTTTGAGCACAAGAACAAAAGGTGGATCTTTTGGTAGATCAGCTGTTTCTTCTGTGATCTCAAACTCTTCTTTCATCTCTGGATCAATTTCATCACCAACTTTGATACGATGCGCTCTCACTTTGCGACCAGATGGACCAATTTTGTAATCAGCAGTATCAATAATTTTTTCTTCAAGTTCTTCTCTTACAACACGGCGAGTTTGTTGAAAGATTTGTTTGTTACTGGTAATCAAATCGACCATCTTATTGAAAAGATTTTGAAGAATCATACGGTCAGCATTGTTGAATACTGGCCGTTCTTCTTTCATCTTATCTAGAATTTTATGAATACGCTGAAGTTGTGCTTTGTTCGCCAGACCAGCACGAACAAGCATATCGAACTTTGCGTAGTCCGATTCTTCTGTGAGTATTTTGAATTCTTGTAATGATTTCATTTATTTTGCCAAACGGTCAACTGCACGACCAATACCTTTATTGACTTTTGACTGATACTTTTTGACCATTCTGGCATCACTATCAGATGGTGCCATTTGATAACCAACTTCAATTTTAGGAAGTTGCTTTACACGCTTCTTGACATATTTACCTAAAGCTTGTCTACCAGCAGGTGTATCACCAATCTCATCGAGCTGTTCTAATGCTTCAAGATAGAGTTCTTGGTCTTCTTCTGAAAGAGCTTCAAATTCTTCTTGTGTAAGAAGTTCTTCATCTTCAACTTCTGAATCAGCAGTATCTTGCACTTCTACATCAAGGTTTTCACCGTAAAGTGTTCGTGCAATTTCTTGTTTGCGAGCATCAAGAGCTTCAAATGCTTTTGAAGAAAGCATATCGGTCAATGTATCTTTTGCATCACCGGCTTCGCCAGCAGCAACTTTTTGAATGAATAATTGAGCGTCCATCTTAGTTCCTTTTTAGAATTAGTTATCTATTTATGACAGAAAGAAATCGTTGTGTTTGCCGATCTAAATCAGGTGTAGGTGATTCTGTATTTTCGTCCTGAGTATTATCAACAGGTGGATACTCATCAGGTGACGGTGGTGGTTCTTGTGGGCCACCCATCACCGGTGAACCTATACCTTGATCTTGTTCTTCTTTCATCTGTTTGTCCATTCGTTCAACTTCTTCATCAGTCATACGAAGAACATTTTTCTTTACCCAATTGCCAGAATAATAACGACCCAAGAACGGATCAATTGTTGCCAAAAGTTGCAGCCTTGAAGTAAGAAGTTCAGAATCTTGAAGTTCTGTGAAATGATTATCTTTCTTGTAGTCGTAGTAAATCTTTTCTTTGAATTCTTCCCATTCTTCAGAGGTACAAACACCTTTGAGAACAAGTTGCGTTTTGAGTGCAAGGTCAAAGATTTGTGAAAACTTATTGCGAAGTCTTGTAATAAACTTCATAAACTTGACTTCATCTCTGGTCACTTCTGTTGAACGACCAAGACCAATCATACCACCTTGTTGTGGTTCTAAACGAGAGATTGGTACATTGAGTGCCTGAAGTAATTTCTTTTGAAAGTATTTTATGTCTTCAAGTTCACCAAGGTTCTGACCAGCAGGTAATGTAGTAATCTCTGTACCTTTACCACCTTCACGGCGAGGTAACCAGAAATCTTCAAGCATCGACATATGTTTACGATCATCTCTTAGTTCACCGGTTGATGCATCATAGACCATCTTGTTACGGTACTTGATCATCACATCACGCAGATATTGTTCGGCCTTACCTTTTGGTAGATTACCTACATCAATGTAAAAGATTCTGCGTTCTGGTGCTCTTGAGATACGATAAATCACCACCGCATCTTCAATCATTCGTAACTGATTGAGTGGTTTGATTGCCTTATGTAGATACGAGATAACAAATGTATTCTTTGCATCCATCATACCAGAGTTGACATTGATAATTGAATCTGGTGCAATACGAACGCCTTGATTGACTTGTGCTGAATATGTTTGCGTTGTTGTACCACGATCATTATAGACATAGTACTCAGCAATTGAGTCTATAATTTGTGCGCCAGTTTTTGGATCTCGACCTTTTTTGATTTCTCGTACTTTACGAATCTTACGAGGATCGATGTATCGAAGTTCTTTGATGCCTTCTTTTGAATTCTTTTCATCCACCACCACTTGAAAATAAATTCGACCGTCAATGTACCAGCGTTTGAAAAGATCGTCAGCAAGATTACCAAAGTTCAACATCTGAAGAACATTTTCAAATTCTTCGTGAATCTTTTTCTTGATAGATGCTGGTTGATCAAGTTGATCTGTTACAATATCAACGGTGCGACCACTTACATCGTGTGTGATTGCCTCGTTTACAATATCGTCAATGGCCTGATCCAATTCTGGATGATTGGACATCTCTCGATATCGTGTAATAAGTTCTAGTTCATTACGAACAGCACCTTCAAGGTCAATGTAGGTGCCATAGTATGCATTTTGGGTGACGGTAACTGCACCGTCATCCATTGATTCGGTTGGAAGCGTAAACGAAGGTTGGTCAGGAGCTTGCTTCTGAACAATGTCTTGCTTACCGAGTGTAAAACCAAAGAGGCGGATTGCCATTAGAATATCATCCTATAAAGAAATATTAGAGGGAACGAATTCCCTCTAATACTTAGATCACCGCTGTTTCTACGGATTCCCACCATTGGAAGGCGAGAGTGATTGAAAACTCTTCAATCGTATCGTTTGATCCCCAATCTACATCAATTGGTGTTAGATCAGTTGGGAACAAACCAAGAAACTTATATCTCTTGAGTTGGTCACCAGTTTTACCAAACTGAGTAACTTCACCATCAACAGTATAACCACCTGGTGCCAGAGCAACTGGATTACGCACATTCAAACTATGAGAATTGATACCGTTCATCCATCTTTCAAAGGCGTTACGGATTACAAAATCTTCATCGTTGATGACTGTGAGTGTCCAATCTGCAAATGTTCTGTTACCAACAAATTTGAGCTCACGACCAAAATACTGCACTGGCACAACTCCAATGGTAGAACCTGGAAGTTGTGCTGTTTTACACATGAATGTAAGTTTTGTTTGTGCATTTCCCGGCGCAGAGAAGGCAGGGAAGGGCATAGAAACTTCAAATAGATTAGGACGAGCACCGTCTCCAACCATCTGACTTCTAAATTCGTTGACTGAAAATGCCATTTATTTTTCTCCTGTTTCTCTATTTATTAGAATTGCCCAACAACTTCTTCAAAACTTACGCCACTTCTAACAGCAACAAAGTTGAGCTGAATGAAGTTAATCGAGCGAACTGGTTTGATATAAATGTCACCAATAAATTCATTGCGGTCAATAACTTCTTGTGTGTTATTTGTTTCATCACAGACAACACGAAAATCAGTAATACCACGGCGACCAGCAACATCACGCAAATATGGTTCAACAAGATTTACAAACTGAGCCCTTGTAAATTGGTCATTGAATTCAAACAGCGAGAATCTTGCAGCACGAGCAATGGCCTTTTCAACTACGATGAATAAACGGCGAACATTGATTCGATCAAAGGCCGATGGTTTTGCCAATAAAGTTTTGTCACCAAAAAGAACTGTACCTTCACCAGGGAAAGAAACAATTGGATTGATGCCTTTTACATAAAGATCATCACGATTTGCTTTTGTTGGATTCCATGCAAGTTTGATAACATTTTTGATGATACCACGATTCAAACCACCAGGTGAGAACCAAGGATCTCTTTCAAGGTCTGTTCTCACACAGAGACCAGCCACATCACCGTTCAATGGTACCCAACGGTATGTGTCGTTATATTTGTCAAACTGATATTTCCAGTTGCTGTCCATAACTGCATAGGAAGTAGAAGTCAATAAATCACGATATTCAATGATATCAGAAGTTTCATTGCCTGCGTTATAGACAACATCAGCTTTTTCTGGTGACAAGAAGACCAAACAATCTTTACGAACTTCTGCAATGTTACTAATCAGATGTGTCGCAAGAGTTTGACCAGCAGGACCAGAAATAACCAGAGAAACATCAACCGAATCAGCATCAGCAAATTGATCGTATGCAGTAATGAGTTCAGCGTTACCAATTGTACCATCGGCTCCAGCGGTAAACGATGCAGTAAATGGTGTTGCAATTGATGTGAATGTTGAGGTAGAAGTGTTACCCCAGTTCAATGCGCCTGGTTGGTGTGCCATCCACCAAATGTAACCAGATCGTTGATTGATAACATTTTTATAGAAATTTGTATTTCCAAAAGAATCTTTTGCGTCAGATGCCTTAGAAACAAAAGAGTATCTTTCAAGAATTGTATTTGCAGTACCAGAGAACAGGCCATCTTCGTCAAGAACGATGACATGCAGTTCGTCTCCAGAACCACCACGACCAGCAACAAAATCAGAAGTACCTGGTGCAACACCAAGATTATCTGCATATTGCCATTTACGAGTGATTGCAGTACCAACAGCAATATTCGATGTGAAAGCAGTTGCAACAACGATTGCAGCTGCATTTACGGAAGAAACTCGCTTGAATGAAACACCACCATCGACAGAAACGAAGTCGCCTGGGTAGACATAAGATGCGATATTAGCACCACCAGAGGCATCAACATTTATAACTGTGGTTGAATCAACAAGATAGTTGAGAGCGTTAGCGGTGTGAGCATGTTGAGCAGTTACATTTGACGAAAATGCGTTTGCACTTGGGCAAATTGAGACACGAATTGAGTTACCAAGAGCACCAGGCCAACGAGCAGCAAATGGACCAAATGCGGTATTTGTTGCATTTTCGTGGTTGTTTTCGTAATCGTCTTCATTTTCAATCAAAACACCAGAACCATTTGCGGTTGCATTGAAAGTAGAAGTTGTATTTGCAGCACGAACTACTCTAAGATTATTACTATATGCTAGAAAGTTTGCAGCAGTGAACCAATGTTCATAATTATTTGCGTCTGGTTTACCAAAACGGTCAACCAAACGAACTTCGTCAGAAATAGTGACGATTTCACGGGTAGGTCCCCAAGCAAAAGGTCCAGCAAATGCGCCAACGGATGTGGCAACGGCAGGAACAATTGTAGTCAGATCAATTTCTGATACATTTACTCCAGGTGATAGCTGAAATGCCATGGATTTCTCCTTATGTTATACGGATCAAATTTGTTTATTTGTCTATTTAGTTTTTTTGTAATTTAGACCAAAATACAAAATTTGCTACATTCATCAGTTTTCTATCGCATAATCTACACACATTTTTTAATTTTGGTTTGTTTTTGTGAGCTTCTGATATTTTTTGTTTAGAATTTTCAGTATGATTTTTTACTGTTCTAGATAAAATTCTTTTTTGTATGTGTTCTGTAGATTGTTTTTTACCTTTTTTTGATAAACTGATGTTCAGATTATGTGTTTGTGAATTTTTTCTACCTTTTTTAGATAGAGACATATTTTGTTTGTGTTCTTCTGTGTAAGTATATCCAACAACTCCATCACCACCGAGAGTTTTATTATAACTTGGTTTTAGTTTTTCTATCCAATATTTTTCTTTTTCATTGAGTAAATCATTGCAATCAACTACCTCTAAGATTTCAACTTGAAAATTTTGAAAACCATATTTTTTTATAGCTTTGTGAAAGTGTGTTTTACTTTTTTTTGACAAATAGAAGTGTTCTTTGAATCTTTCATTTGGATTCTTTTTAGTTTTACCTATATAAAATTTTTCATTCAATAGGTTTTTTATTTTGTAAATAAACATTTTTTTACAGATTTGAGGTAAAGTAACCTCTTTCCGTCCAAACATCACCACTATCCACAATCACTTCTTCTTTTCTGCCATCGTCAATAATAC
>Ga0099846_1000882_pt1 | contig 12365 bp, 20 predicted proteins | sample CB_VirMetaG_FD_78180 | JGI IMG/M metagenome (GOLD analysis project Ga0099846, IMG submission 78180) | Freshwater to marine saline gradient viral communities from Chesapeake Bay - CB_1504_1 Viral MetaG | ecosystem: Environmental > Aquatic > Marine > Coastal | place: USA: Chesapeake Bay... | reverse complement strand
GCTATACACCAAGCCGGGGGATGTGGTCATGGACCCATTTAACGGGATCGGGTCAACCGGATATGAGGCAGTCAAGATGACGCGCCGCTATCTCGGGTTTGAGTTAAAGCCAGAATATGCCGCGCAAGCGAACGCTAACTTGAAAGATGCTGAGCGGGTCAGTGCTGACTTGTTTTCCGCATGACTGACCCCATATCCGATTTTCTCGACCACATGCGAGCGTGCGGCGTCGGCCCGGTCGATCCTGCGGTTATAATTGGCGACGATGTGCGCCGCAGATATCGCGTCGAGGGCGACAAGCCAAAGACCCAAAACGGGGCCTATTCACTGCGGATCGAACCGGACGGCTTTGCGTTTGGGTGGTGCATGTCGCACAAAGAAGGCGTCACGCATAGCTGGCACATCAAGACCACGCGCAAGATGTCAAAAGAGGACCGCGAGGCGTTCAAGGCGAAGGCGACACTTGCCAAACGCCAGCGCGAGGCCGATGCCAAGGCACAGCAAGAACAAGCTGCGCACCGCGCGCAACGGCTTTGGGATCGGTGCGCCAAGGCAGGGTCATCGGACTATCTAAAGCGCAAGCGGATCACCGGGCACGGGGCGCGATACATGCGGGATGTGGTTGTGGTCCCGATGCGGATTGGTGCAGACATTGTGTCGCTTCAATACATCAGCGCGGACGGGTCAAAGCGGTTTCTAAAAGAGGGGCAGATCGAGGGCGCGTATTTTAGCATTGCAAAGCTTGGCGATGAACTTGGGCGCATTGTGATTTGCGAAGGGTTTGCGACCGGCGGAACGATCCGGCAGGCAACAGGGTTTCCAACAATCGTGGCGTTCAACGCTGGAAACCTGAAACCGGTAGCCAAGGCCATACGGGCAAAGTACCCCGATGCGGTCATCATCATCTCCGCCGACAATGACCAGTGGACGACGGACAGCAAAGGCAAGCCGTGGAACCCCGGCAAGGAAAAGGCGCAAGAGGCGGCAGCGGCGATAGGAGGGGCGTTTGTGATAGCGCCAACAGTTGACCCAGACGACGAGGCGAAGCGCACCGACTGGAACGATATACACGTCACGGATGGACTGGACGCGGTGGCAGCGGCGATGATGACGCCTCAGACGCCAGATGAAGCCCTGCCAGAGTATGACGACCGCACAGAAGCCTATTATGACGACCCAGCGCCAGCGCATGACGGCTTAGACCTGATCCGGCCCTTGGGTCACAATCGGGGGACATATTACTTTTTCCCTAGATCCGCAGGGCAGATCGTCAAGATGAGCGCAAGCGGAATGGGCCGGATGCAAAACCTTTACATGCTGGCCGCGCGGGACTTCTGGACCGGGCACTATGGCGGCAAAGACGTATCAGATAGTCAGATCACCGCGTTTGCATCGGCGCACCTCATGGACGCTTGCCACACGAAAGGCATATTTCAGCCGGAAAGCACGCGTGGCGTCGGGGCGTGGGTCGAGGGCGGCAAGCTGGCCGTAAATTGCGGGGATGCTGTTGTGATCGAAGGCGTCCGGCATAGCCCATCGGAATTCATTGGCGAGGCGGTTTATGAGAGCGGCCCGCGCGTGATCGACCTCGATCAAGAACCGTTGCGAAACGCGGAATCTGTGCGGGTCCGAGAGATTTGCCGGATGCTGAACTGGAAAAGGGGAATGCACGCGGACCTCTTGGCCGGGTGGCTGGTCATAGCGCCGATAGGTTCTGCCCTCGCATGGCGTCCACATATTTGGATCACTGGTCGATCAGGGGCAGGCAAGTCAACCGTGCTTGACGAGATCGTCAAGCCGATACTTGGCGATGTGGCGATCAGGCGCGATGGTGGCACGACCGAGCCGGGAGTGCGCAACGCCCTTGGGTCATCTGGTCGACCATTTATTTTGGATGAGGCCGAAAGCGAGACACAGCAGGACCGGGCACAGATGGAGCGCATCATTTTCCTTGCGCGCCGGTCATCATCGGGCGGCATTGTGGAGAACTTCAACGCCAGCTTTCAAGCGCGCTCGTGTTTTTGCTTTTCCGCCATCAACCCGCGCGTGGAACAAACCGCCGACCTGAACCGGATCACTCAGCTAGAACTCATGCAGGATATCAGCCGCGACCGGGACGCCAGATATGCGGCATTGCTGGCCGCTATTCACGAGGTTATCACGCCGGACTTTTCAGCCCGATTGCTTGCGCGGACGGTTGCAAACTTTGGCGCGCTGTCTGACAATATCAGGACGTTTTCGCTCGCTGCGTCTGCCATATTCGGGAACAAGCGCGCAGGGGATCAGATCGGGCCAATGCTGGCCGGGGCTTACATGCTGACCAGCACAAACCGGATCAGCTTTGAAGCGGCAACGGAATGGATGCAGGGGCAGGACTGGCAATGGACGGCCCCCGGCGATCAGGATGGTGATGCGTTCAAGCTGGTCACGCACATAATGACCAGCCGAATCCGGTACGATGTGGCAGGGATCAGCCGGGAAAGCACTGTGGGGGATCTGGTTATGCTTGCAAGTGACCCTCACGACGCCGGAAGTGCCGCTGCGAAAACTGGCCTCAAGCCTTACGGGATCCGCGTCGATGACGGGCAGGTTCTTATTTCTAACAACAGCCCACAGATGCGGACCTTGCTCGACAAGACGCCGTGGATCCCGTGGCAGCGCACGCTTGGGGATTACCCGGACGCGAGCAACGCAGGCGGCAAGGCGTTTTACTTCGCGCCGGGTCTGACAAGCAAGGCCACGGCTATTCCGTTGGATCGCATTATGGGGCCAGTCGATGACGTTTGGTCCGAGATACCAATAGAGGAAGATTTCGCATGATGTATAGCCTGACGCACGAAGCGCTATTCGTGAACATGATAAGCGAGATGCTGCAATACGCAGGGTTTCAGGAAAGCGTAAATCAAAGACTGCGGGATATGCACGCAGAGACCGGCTTGACCGAACATCAAGGCTGTTGCGTCGATGATCTGTATGACCAGTATGGAAATCAACAGGTGATGGATGATTAACCTATTCCCTGACCAGATCGAACTGGTGGATGAGGTGCGCAGCCTCATGCGGCGCAACAAGGCTGTGCTTTGCCAAGCCGCGACAGGGGCCGGTAAAACCGTGATGACCGCGCACATGATCCAAGGGAGCCGCGCCAAGGGCACGCGCTCGATGATGGTTGTCCCGCGCCGAGAGTTGCTGCGCCAAACGTCCGAGACGTTTAAATCCTTCAATATACCGCACAGCTTTGTCGGCGCTGGGTATGAATTTAACCCGTTTTCGAAAACAATCCTTGCCACGTCTGGAACTCTGGCGAGGCGTTTGGACAAGGTGCCACGGCCTGACGTGGTTTTCTTTGATGAGACGCATTACGGCGGGGCAGAACTGGACCGGATCATCAAGCACTACCGCGCCGCCGGGTCTTGGGTCATCGGCCTGAGCGCCACGCCCGCGCGTCTTGATGGCAAGGGGCTGGGCATGTGGTACGATGCGATGGCAGAGGGCCCACCGATAGAAGAACTGATCGAGGGCAAGCGACTGTCGCAATATCGGCTCTTTGCGCCCAGCGCGCCAGATATGACCGGGCTGAAAACCGTTGCGGGGGACTATGCCAAGGGCGCGCTGGCCGAGCGCATGGAGGGCGACCGGGTGTTGGTTGGCAACAGCGTTGAGCATTACCGCGACCACGCCAACGGCAGGCTCAACGTGGTGTACTGCGCCAGCATCAAGCACGCCGAGATTGTCGCGCAAGCGTATCGAGACGCTGGGATACCTTCGGCCCACATCACCGGTGCGATGGACGACGACGAACGGGCCAGCATCATTCGGGCATTCGCGCGGCGGCAGATCCTGGCACTTGCAAGCGTGGACTTGCTAACGTTTGGCTTTGACCTTGCCAGCGCAGCACAGATGGACGTGACTGTTGAGTGCATGTCGGATCTTGCGCCCACCCAATCGCTTGCCAAGCAGATGCAGAAATGGGGCCGGGTGCTGCGCATGAAGGATTTCCCGGCGCTGATATTCGATCACGCGGGCAATAGCGGACGGCACGGGCTGCCCGATGATCCGCGCGAATGGTCTCTGGTCGGAAAAGAAAAGAAAGAGGTAGGCGAGAAAACCACCCCGGCCCGCCAATGCCCGAACTGCTATTTTGTCCACCGGCCTGCGCCAATCTGCCCAGAGTGCGAATTTGTTTACCCTATCCAATCGCGTGAGATCGAAGAGGTTGACGGGACGCTCCAAGAGATTACACGCAAGCCCATGAGCCTCAAGCAAGAGCAGGGAATTGTTGCCAGCCGCGACGGGCTGGAGGGCCTGATCCGGCTTGGTGTTGATCGCGGTTACGCGCGACCAGAAATGTGGGCGGCAAAGGTTATGTCGGCAAGGATGCAGCGGCGATGATACCTGTGGGGAAAATTGTCTGGTGGAATGACACAACAGACGCGCCAGCCCGCGCGCGTGAGTTTTGCAAGTCGCGCGGGCTAACTGCGGAAACAGCGCGGATCGTCAAGCGGGGCGACCGCATAGAGGTGGAGATTAAGAAGCCATGCAAACTGAACGTAACGTATTGAACGACTGCCTTATTTCCCTGTCAAAAGCGGGCTGCACTGTCTGGCGCAATAACACAGGCGTTTTGAAAGACGCGACCGGACGCCCGATCCGGTTCGGCCTGTGCAACGGGTCGTCTGATATTATCGGCATGTGTTCGGATGGCGTGTTTCTGGCTGTGGAATGCAAGACGGCAAAGGGCAGGGCCAGCCCAGATCAAGAGCGGTTTATGTCCCGCGTCAGGGCGCGCGGCGGTCGGGCTGGCATTGCTCGCTGTGCTGCGGATGCTCTGACAATCGCAGTTGCGCCCGTTCAACAGCGTCTCGAACAAAAGCCGCCACGCTAGAAAATCCGCCCTGATCCGTCACGGTATCAAGGGCGGCGCGCTCGTCTTCATTTAGCCTCAGTCTGTAGATTTTATCTCTTGCCATTGTGCCCACATTATTCTAGCCTGTGCCCACATCATAGATGAGGGAGCAACAAATGCAAGAGCGTAAAAGAATACCAGTGACCAGCGAGGCGCAATGGCTCGACCTGCGCCGGGATGATATCACCAGCACGATGATTCCGGCCCTGTTTGGCTTGTCGCCGTATACAACCGTTTTTGAGTTGTATCACGCCAAGGCCGAGGGGCTGGAACTGCCGTTCAAAAGCAATGACCGCGTGGAAAAGGGCAACCGGATGGAAGCCTATGCCGCGCAAGAGGTGGCGCTTGCAGCAGGCTGGACGGTTGAGCCTTTCAAGGATTACTACCGCATCCCCGGCGAGCGCATCGGGTCCAGCTTTGACTGCGTGGCAACCCGGCCCGATGGGTCGCGCGGCATTCTTGAGATCAAGGCGGTTGATTTTTTCCGTCACCGCGATCTGTGGGTGGACAACGAAGCGCCGGAGCATATCGAGATCCAGTTGCAGCACCAGCTTGAGTGCGCGGATGAATTTGAATGGGGCGCAATTGCCGCCTTCACATCGGTTTATGACTTCACAATGTACGAGCGGGAACGCGACCGAGACATGGGCGCGGCGCTGCGGTCAAAGGCGCGTGAGTTTTGGGCAATGGTGGACGCCAAAAAAGAACCAGAGCCAGATTTTGCGCGTGATCTGGACGTTATCGCCGCGATGAACCGCCGCTTGCGCCCTCAACCTCTCGACATGACGACCGACGAGGAATTTGACTTGATCTGCGCGCGGTTTGAGCGGTGGAGCGAGACAGAGAAACAGGCAAAGAAGGAAAAGGACGCGGCCAAGGCTGAGTTGCTTTACCGGGTGCAGGACGCGCCCAAGGCATTCGGGGAGCGTTACCGGGTTACATCGGGCTGGACCAAGGACGGCACTGATCGCGTTGCGGAACCTGGCGAAATCATCAAGGGGCGCAGCGGATATCGCCAGTGCCTTGTCAAAGAAATCAAATAGGAGAGAAACACCATGACCACCAACAACCTGCCACAACTCATTGAGAAAATGCAGCCGGAATTCGGCAAAGCCCTCGGCAACTCGGTCCCGTCCGCGCGGTTTACGCGGATTGCCGTCACTGCGGTAAAATCAACGCCAGAACTTGCACAGCTTGACCGCGCCAGCCTGTTCAAAGCGATCATGCAGAGCGCCCAAGACGGCCTTGTGATTGACGGCAAAGAGGCCGCGATTATCCCGTTTAAGGGGAAGGCGCAATATATTCCGATGGTCGCTGGCCTTGTCAAAAAGATGCGCCAGCATTCTGACTTTGCCAATCTCTCGCACGGGATTATCTATCAAGGGGAACTTGAAAGCGGCGCGTTTGAGTACATCAAGGGCGACGAAGAACGCCTGACCCACAAGCCGATGCTATTTGGCGACCGGGGCGAGGCAATCGGGGCCTATGCCATCGTCACGACAAAAGATGACCAAAAATTCCGCGCAGTGCTGACCAAGGCAGACATTGAAAAGCGCAAAAACGCTGGCCGCGCCGGGGGCAATGGCCCGTGGGGTAGCTGGTCAGAGGAAATGTGGATCAAGACCGCGATCAAGGCGGTTTACAAGATCGCGCCAAACTCAGGCGACGAGGCTGGCGTCTTGGATCAGGTGTTCGAACGCGACGATGAACCGCTTGACGTAAGCCCAGATCCTGCGCCAGAGCCGGAAACGGGCAAGAAGCAGACCAAGGCCGCTGCCGCCGTCAAGGCCGCTGCCGCGCCTGATCCAGAGCCGGAGATCGAAGACGCCGAGGTGCTGCCAGAACTGGAAGACGACGACTTGCCTATGTGACAGAAAAGCGGGCTTAACGGCCCGCCTTGTTTGTTATTGTGACCTCTACGCCATCGGGGCCGATCACGGTGATGGACACGAGCCGCGCGCCAAGCTGGCGAAGAAGATCGTCAACGGTTGCTGGAATATGTGAGTGCCAGCCAAGGGCGGGTTTTTCCATGCGGGCAGTTTTAGACAAAATAAAATCACTTGCAAGCGTGTTTTGGTTTGACTTTGTGGGCACATTATCGCAATGTCATCCCAAGCAAACACGCAAGGGAGAGACGACATGAGTTTCCGCGAAGAGCAAGAAACCATCGAAGAATTTGAGCGCCAAGGCGTTTCATATTCCGAATACCTGCAAGGAACGACACCTCGCAGCAAGTTTGGCCATCAGATCCCTACACCCCTGCCACGGGATGAAACAGCAACAATATCGCCAAGCTACGGCTGGATAGTGGCGAGGGGTGATTGATATGAACAAGCAAGAGCTTCAAGAGGCTATGACAGAAGCCGATCTGGCGTATGTAAACCGCACAGGGGTGCAGCCGTACCTTGGGATGGGCGCAAAACTGGGCTTGGGGCAATCAGGAGATTGGCGCTGTTCGATCTGGGTAAAGCCCAGCGGCGAAAAACAGGATATTTATGGCAATGGCGACACGCCAGAAAGCGCGATTGCAGCTATCATGGATGCGATTGCCGCATTGCCAGACATCAAAGAGCAAAGCGCGCTGCGTTATCGCGAGGCGCTGGCGAATGCCCTTGAAGTAGGCCGCGCTGAGGCGATTGATGACGAGTTTGTCATCCCGGTTCGCAGCGCAATGGAAACATTCACCGAAAAGGCTTTGCCACATCATAAGGTAGCAGCCGAATGACCGCCCACCGCGTCCTCGCTTGGGCATTTATCGCCGCCGCAACGGCTGCAATCGGGCTTAGCCTGTCCAGCGCATTCACCATGATCGGGGGAGTGTGATGGAAGAGCAGGACATCAAGCGCATCAAGCGCATCAAGGGCGAAGAGACGGGCCGGGATTATGACCCTTACGATTGGAGCGTGCCCAAGCCCGATTGGTGCCAAGTCGCCCGCATGGCTTGCGTGATCGGCGGGTACATCGCCGCCCTCGCCATCATCATTGCGTGTCTGCCATGACGCGCCACACAGACGCTGCGTCCTCCCCGCAGCCGCAGGCGGGTGGTTTGTCCTCCTTTACGCCCGCCTGCACCTATTCCCGCGCCGTTACTGCCGCGCTGGAAGCCGGGAACCTCTCCCCGGTTAACTTGCCCCCGGATTGCCTCACAGCGTCCGGGGGCACTTTTGGAGCCTCGTACATGGGGGCCGATTGGCAGATCAGAGAAATCGAAAGGGCCAGCAGATGACCGACCACGAACGCCAGATCAGACACGCCGGCGCCACATGGCTGCGCGCCGCAATCCTCGCCGCCGCCATGATTTTCGCTTTGCTCTTTGGAATGGCGAGCGAAAGCGCATGGACACAAGCAAACGCCGCGCGCATCGCGGCAGGGAGATAGCCGCGCTTGCGGCCTTATCAGGATAGGAGACGGATGATGTTGACAGAGCATGACGAGCCTATGCCGCACTTGGCGGATAAATTCGACATTGAGGCCATGCGCGCCAACCGGGACGCAGGAACGCCGGGGCCTTGGGGTCTGGATTATACTGGCGGAGATACAAAGCTGCTTGCAGGTCGCGAGACGCTAATGTGCGACATGACCTATTATCCGTGGTGCCCGGAAAACCAAAGCGATTGGCTGCGCATTGCCTTAGTACCAAGCATGGAAGCCCAGATTGAACGCCTGACCGCCGATCTGGCGCGGGCTGTGGAGGCGTTGGAAGCGGTTTTCTCGGATCACGGAAAAGTCAATTCCTTGGCATGGACAGATCGCACCGCCGCCGCCCTCGCCAGCATCAAGGACAAAGCCAATGAATGACCTGAAAGAGTTTCTTTCGAGGTGGCTTCGAGGCCCAATGGAAGCGGCATTCATTGCAGACTTGGCTGACATTATCGAAGACGAAGACCGCACGCCAGAAAAGCGAGCGCATGAAATTGTGACGCTATCAGTCAAATGGGGCATAGATCAGGTGAACACCCGCGCCGCCCTGCCCGCGCCCGCAGTCAAGCCGCTGGTGTGGCAAAATTTTGACGCGTGGACGTTTTGGGCAGAAAGTTTGTGCGGGACTTACTATGTCACAGAACGAAACGGGACATGGATAGCAGAATTAAAATCCCAAGGATCTGTGCGCATTATCTATGAAATAGATGATTTTGATACCGCCAAAGCCGCCGCGCAGGCAGACTATGAGGCCCGCATCCGCAGCGCGCTCACAACAGAGGGGGAAGGGTGATGCCCGCGCCTCGCCTCTTGACCTTTTCAGACGCAGCGTAAAAAATGCGGACCGGATCCAAATTCGCCCGCAATCACCGCCCAAACAGGGGCCGACAATATGAAACATGGAAAGGTGACGTGATGACAAGAGTTTGCCCAGAACGTGACGCAAGATGTCCTGCCGGGATGGACTGCCCATATGCCGATGGCGCGTATTCATGCAAAGCAGGCTGGCGCGATGCGCGTAGCCCGAAACTTGCCGGGGATTATGCTGAATTGGTGAAAATGCGGGAAAAAATCGCGGCGGGGAAGGCGCGGCGCAAAGGGGCGAAACAGGGGCCGATCCGGGGGTAGGCCCTGCTCTCATGCTTTCGTCTCCTTTTGTGACATGAATATCAGTTCTCCGGGGCGCGCCTTGGCCGCTTCCAATTCCGCCGTATTTCCAGTTACAGACCAATAGTTTCTAAAGTGATGAAGTTTGACGCCGTGCCTTACCCGAAGGTGATCGAGAACCCCGCGCCATCGCAGATCAGCACCCGATATAGACCGCCAGATCAGATCGTGCAGCCGCATCAGTTTGGCGACGACGCTAGCAAGGGAACGGGTCTCTGGATCACCGGCTTGCCGAAATTGAAGCCGACAAAAAATGTCGAGCCGCGCATGGTCAACGGAAAGCCCCGATGGGCGAATCAGACGGACAGCGGCCAAAACAGACTAAGCCCCGGCGCTGATCGGTGGATTGAGCGCAGCAAGACATACCCAGGAATTGCCGCCGCGATTGGCGCGCAGATGGGTGGTTACATCGCGGCATTCGCCGCATAACACATGAGGACACTCAAGAATGAGCCTATCAGATCAGATGTTTAAGGGAATGGGCCAAAGCGCCTTTGCCTGTGTTCCGAGGTATTTAGTGGAAGCGTACAAGAATGCGAAAGACGGCGGCGACTGGAATTTAAAACAAGAGGCTGCGCGGGAGATTGCAGACGCCGCCCTCGACGACATCACATAAGGACACCCACATGACACACGCCTCACGCGATGACCTTAAATCAGACATAGAATGGATGCTCAAAGGCTTGAAGGCGTTGAGCGTAGATGACGCCGCCGACCTGATCGCAGAACTGGCCGACGAAATCGCGGAAGGCGGGCCAGAAGACTTGTTCCACGGCGCAATTCTAGACGGTATCCGCTGGGGCTACGCCGCTGCCGTGAACGTCGAAACATCTGGCGGCGCAATGATGCGCGTCATCCTGCCCGGCGGTGTGGGCATCACGCACGAATGGACAGACGAGGCGAAGGCGCAACCGCAGATCAAGGCCGCGCTTGCTGCCCTCGAAGCCACGCGCACCACTGCAACTGGCGTGGGCGAGTGACCGCCCGCGCCGTCATAGAGGATCACTTATGCGCCGCAAGGCCGGTTGTGGATCAGTTGTTGACCGCCTCGACCTCCTGCGCTATATATTAAGCCATTCCTATCGGCTACGATGGTTTTCTTAGAGCACAACAAAGACCCGCCGCAGAGTTGTAGTGAGCTCTGCGGCTTTTCTACTCCACGCACCCATGCGCCGCGCTCAGACGCCCATGCAGGGCGACAAACTCACCAACCGGCCTATCGCTCACCAACGCCGAAACCGTCGCCTGTGTGGCGCGTGGGGGGCATGGGGCAACGTCCCCATAAAGCGCGTCAGAAGGGGCAACCCACCGAAAGCACCCTGCCAAGGTTGCGACACAGGTCATCATCGCTAAGGTCTTTGACTTCACCAGCATCTTTTTTCGCGTCCTCTATGTGTTTTAGCCGCGCGGCATTGCCAGCCGCTTCCAGTTCGGCCCGCGCGTCTCGGGCTGCGTCCCATCGGTTATAGCCGATCAGGGCCAGCAAGGCGGCGAACACTCCCCCGGCGATGTAAAGGCGGGTCACGCGCGTCCCTTGCGCACGAGGTAGTAGGCCATAGCAGCAACCATGATGACAATTGCGGCCCCGACAAAATACGCAATTGGCGGCTCTGACACCGTTGCCATAAAAGTTGCGCCAGCAGTCAGGGCCGTTGGAACAGTCGCCCCGGCCTCTTTAATCGTGTCCATCATAGACGCCGATGCTCTGACTGGTCCGTCCGCTTTAGGCGTCCCATCAATGCCCGCCTCTTGCGTCACATCCTCTGGCTTGCCGTCATCCGCCATTTCCAGAGAACGCGCGCGCACGTCAGAAACCCGGCGCGACCACCCACGCCCGAACGTGCTCCACGTCTTGAGGCGCTTTAGAAATGCCATGCGGTCATTGCAAAGGCGGATAATCAGATCGGCTGTATTTTTCCCCTCAATCGCGGCAAGCGTCATCTGCCCAATGTCGCCATCTTGATCGACGCCCAAGACGCCTTGCAGATATTTTGACGCGCGAGACACGCCCGAGTTTACCGCGAAATCGAACACGGCATAATCGAGGCCAGATGGCAGATAATCGCACTGCGCCCGCGCCCAATACTGCGCCCGGTAAATGTCCCTGACCTCTTCGTCAGTGATGAATTTTACAGAGGTGACATTCTGTCCCTTGCGCGTCCGGTATGCGTCAAAGACGCGCTGAGTTACGCCATAGTTGGTCGCGCCGCCGGGGTCTTTCGGGTGGTTCACATAGCCGCCCTCGTGGGCCAAGCACCATTTCAGGATCTGTTCAAAATTCGCTTTCATTCCGCCGCTCCCACAATAAAACTGCCCGTTGTCTCGACCTTAAAGCCAAATTCGTTAATGTATGACCAAGCCGCTGCGCCAATGTCACCGGGCTGCAATTCCGGGCATTTGTCGCCCACCCAATCATCGACCGACCAGGTGGAATTCTCGCCAGTGTAAATCGCTTTTTTGTCCCCTGATCCTGCGCACAGCAGCCGGTTGATGCCGCCCTCGATCCGAGTTATGCGGGCGACCCAATCCGCCGACAAGTTGCCTGACAATCTCTGCGTGACAGTGCCGTTGCCATTGTATCGCAACAGTTCAAGGGTCAAAGCCGCTGGGGGATGATCTGACACCAAGTCAATCGTCGTATTGGTGATCGAAAAACCAGCGACCAGCGCAAATGCCGCCGCCGTAAAAGTAAACGGCCCGTTCATCCAAAAAACCCCATGTTTATGGCCCACGCCACCCCGGCCCCAATAACCGCCGCCCCGCCGATGATTTTGCCGAGCGCCTTCGCGCCTTTGTTTAGCTGGTCCATGCCAATCACTGTCTGCCACGTTTCCCGTGCCTCATTGATAAAATGTCGGTGCTCTGCGGTTTC
>Ga0099846_1000872_pt1 | contig 12449 bp, 18 predicted proteins | sample CB_VirMetaG_FD_78180 | JGI IMG/M metagenome (GOLD analysis project Ga0099846, IMG submission 78180) | Freshwater to marine saline gradient viral communities from Chesapeake Bay - CB_1504_1 Viral MetaG | ecosystem: Environmental > Aquatic > Marine > Coastal | place: USA: Chesapeake Bay... | reverse complement strand
TTTCTTTAAGCTCTTTATTAGACTCCTCTATACTAGCTCTATCTAATTCCAGTACAGCATACTCTTCTTCCAGAGCGTGACTTTTACTTTGTAGTTCCTCAGCCTGTGCTTCTAGTTGACGTAAGTAATCTTGGTTCTTTTGATCTTGCTCACGTACACGTTGATCTAATACTTGTGAGGCACGTTGTACCTTCTGTGATTGCTCTGCTACTTTAGCAGTTTCTTCCTGAATATAATCACCTAACTTCTCAAGTTCTACAAACGCAGAGAAATACTCTTCTGCTTTAGTTGTATACTCGATCAAAGGTTGAAGTAATTCTTCTGTCTTCTCAGGGTTACGTATTGCGTTAATTAGATTAACAGCATCAGGTAAGCCTTTAACTGTACTTGGTGGCTTAAAGCCCATTGGGTTATTACTCATGCTATTCTCCTATTGCTTTAACTTAACGACGAGTTGAATGTCATAGGATGAGTTAGCAGCTCCACCTAGAGTGCTAAGAAGTAAGTCTCCAGTTTGACTAGAACCGTCACTATGGAGACCGCCAATAGCAGTAAAGTCAACAAAGTTATCTCCTTGCATTCTGAGGGCTTCTTCATCAGTACCATCATCCCATTCTAAAATTACTGTGTCGTATCCTGATATAGACCATGTTGCTTCTAAGATAACTAGGTTATCTGGTTCAGCCCCTGCTGGCCCTAAGAGGTCAGACTTGTCTACTATGACTTGATCTGTCGCATCATCAGCAGCTGTGGATGTACCTGTAGCTCTGATAGCGATCTTGCGTTGATATTTGTCCATAACATCCGAACCTTCCACGAAGTTAGGGGGCCAGATGTATTTTACGTTGGAAGTAAATGCCATGTTGTGTTGCTCCTGTTATAATGAATTATCGAAAGTACCATCTGGTATTTCGCTTGTATCTACTGTCTGATTTCTACCTTCAGTGTCATCAGGCCGTACTGGTTCCTCTGGTGCGATCTTATCAGCTCTTCCTCTAACAAAGTCTTGTGCCTGTCTAGGCTCCCAGTCATCTCTGCATACCCATAGGTTATCCCATGTCTTACGTAATTGCTTACGTCTAAAGGCAGTTCCACATCGGTCACATATAGCCCAATGGTTGCCTGCTTGATAACCCGGTGATTTGCCTTTCATATGTTGTTCCTAAAACGGAAAAGCCCCAATTAAGGGGCTAGTCCTAGTTTGCTTCAGTAACTACTTCAGTGTAGTCGATTATAATATCGAACACCGCTGTATCAGTACCTGCAGAACAGGTAAAGCTTACTGGATCAGCCGCAGCTATGATAGCCGGTTTACGGGCTGCTGCAGTGACAGCTTCTGTAGTCTCTGAGAGCAAAGCTCCGCGAGTTACAGCACCATCAGCTAGAGAGCCGAATACTAATCCTGCAGTAGCTAAAGATACAGCAGCCAAGAATCCATTAGGATCATTAGTAGTGCCTTCAGTACCAACATCTACAGTCTCAGTAGCATCAACTGTAATTACGTTTAAGAAAACGTCATGTACAATAGAACCAGCTGGGAAAGTAAAGCTAGTAGTTCTTTCAGCGTTATCCGCATCAGAACCTACACAGTGAATTACTGCTTGCTTACGTATAAATTTAGTGTTGGCAGCTAACTTGTAATCATTAGTCGTATCGACGTTACCTGAATACTTGTTTCTTACTGCTACACCATTTGGAAAATTTGTACCACTCATTGAATATCCTCCTTATGAGCAGCCACCCCCAGATGGGGGTGACCAGTACTATTTAAATGGTTACGCTCCCGGAGAACCGTAAACACCACGCCAGTCTGTCCAACCGAAAGAATATCTCTCTGTTGATTTGAACTTAGCGTTTTCAGTATCAAAATCATTGTCAATGCTAAATGCCATTGGCTTTCTCTGATACATCTTGTTACCGTGTGGGCAGTTAGTTCTTACGAACCATGCATCTGCGTCAGTCAGGTAATGGTTGACCTTAATACCACCCGGGAATTTGCCCATGTTGTATAAGGCGTTCACATCGTTATTGGCAGTACCAACACGATAAGGGGATTGTAAAATCCTTTCTGCTTCAAACACCAAGTCAGGTGGGATAATCAAAGACTGAGGCATGATTGAGATATTTAAACCTTTATCATTCTCTGCTTTCATTATGTTGATACACATCTGTTCGATAGACGCTTCTGACAAGTCAGCAGCTGTAGCTAGTTCGTTAGATGCAGTACCACCTGCGTGAAGAGGGTGGACAGCTGATAGCATTTCTACGCCATCACCACCAGTATAAGAGCTGTTAAATCCACGGTTGTAGATGTTTGCAGCTAGAATCTCTTTTGTTTGTCGCATTACGAATGCAAGACCTTGAGCACCGCGAGACCCGACTTGACCATACTGATCATCGTCCATCATCTCTTGGGTTATGATGAAGCCCTTACCATACACAACGTGTGTATAGCGGGTTAAGAACGCTTGACGCTCCTCATCGTACTCGACTGGGCCACCTTCCGTCTTGCGAGATGCAAGTCCGAAAGAAGAAACACCTAAGTCTTCTTCATATTGTTTTGTTGACTTATTGTAGTCAAACAAATCGCTCCATTCCTCTGGGTGCTCATTGTATGCTTTTCCGTAGATAGCATCCAATCCGGGCCAAAGGAGTTTAGCAAAACTACCACTATTAATAGGCATTATTTATTACTCCTTGGTTAAGAACCAGCACCTTCATTTAGGGTGTGCTCATTGATGATTACATGGTATACAGCGTTATCTGCAGTGGCGTCGTTGTCCGGTGCAGAATCATAGCCAATTACTCTGAATTGAGCAGTGACTGTGTTTTTCGATGTACGTGAAAGCTCGTGTGCAGAACGACCTGTAGTAGTAGAGCCAGTTGTTGGTGTTAGCTCCATGTTAAGGTTTAGATCCGCAAACTCATCTGCAGCCGCAGAGCCTGAAGCATCATCTTGTACAGCATAGATGATGTCTGGGCCTACCGCAACTAATACAGCTGTGCTTGAGCCTGCTGGTGCATATCCCGGATGCTCTTCAGCGCCTAGATTACCAGTTGTTAAAAAATCTCCGCTTTGTAAGCCACCAGTAGGTATTACACCTACCATAACTCCCAAAACGTCTTCAGCAGCGTTGGCTGGACGTACTTTACCGTCAGCATCGATAGCTACAGCATCTCCCTTAAAGAGTGCTTCACCACCATCAGTAACGTATTGTCGTACTTTTCCAGTCCATGGGCCACCATTGATTGTACCTACGGGTGTGAAGCCGTTAGGTCTATCGACATTTGCCATGTTAATATACTCCGATTAAGTATTATATTATTTACGGCTATTAATCTCAAGATCACGGGTAATTCGTTTACCTCGTGCATTGACATCATAACCACCTTCGATGTCTTCTCCGTCTACGGTACCTGTTCGCATGATTTGATTTTCTCGCTCAGCAATTTCACTTGCTTTCGCTGCCTGATCTTCATCATACCATTCTCTTTTAATCTTCATGTAATAGAGATATCCTTCTGTCCCTTTGCCAACTGGCTTACGGATTATGGAACCTCCTGCAAATTCGGAATCAAAAGCATAACTATCTCCTATACTCTCAACTTCACCCTTCTTTACATGAACATAGCCTGCCTCTGTGAAATTCAAGATTCGGCCTCCATTCTCATTGGTATCGTTTACCCAACGGTAGACATAATTAGGATCTTCACCCTTGACTGTTAAACTACCCCGTTGTTGAAATACGGGTACTCTCTTTTTTCGACTCTGTGCCATGTGGTGTTTCTCCTATTGTTGAACGTCTAGTTCTTTTAACTCTGCTAAATGATTAATATAATCTTGGACGGACATGTCTGATACTCGTGCCATCTGTCGAATTACAGGAATCTCTTCTGGAGTTAAATCTTTCTCGGTGTAAGTGGACTTGTTTCCATTACGTTTCTGGGTGGGTGCTTTCGCTCCCGGCTCTATCATCTCAGTAGACTGCTGTCTAGTTGATTGTTTTTGTGGAGCCTCATCTAAGCCAAAGGCTTTAGGATAAGTCTCTCTAATATAGACATCTAAGTGCTCTAAAACTTCGCGTGGTTGTGGTTGGACTCCATGCTCTTCATAGTAGTCAACTAGAAATACTTGCGCCTCTAAATCTGACTTTGTAGTCATTGCAGCATTCTTACCATACCACTCATCGTTCCGATGTGCCCAGTCTACATACTCTTGTGGATATTGAATTTGCTCCTCTCTGGGAGCTTCATTAGCAATCTCACCTTCCATCTCTTGGAACTCAGCTTTTACTTTCTCCAGTTTCTTGTCGGCGGCTACGGCTGCTTTGCCGTCACCCTCTTCAATTGCTTGGATCTTTTCTGCTTCGATTGCATCCAGTATCTCTTGCTTCTCTCTTTCGAGGGTCTTTTGATGAACCTTACCTAACTTCTCTAAGGCTTTATCAGTAACACTCTTAGCTGCTCTAAGCTCTGCTACTTCATCATTGGATCGTTGAATATGTCTCATCAACTCACCGCGATAATTAAATTCTGCGGCATCTACCCATTTACTAGGGTCACCTTTCCATTGCTCTTTTGGTGCCCAACCGTCTTTCATTGCCCTTGCTACTTCTGGGCTTTCATCGGCTGTCTTAGTTTCCTTAGTTGCCTTGGGTGCTGTACCTTCGTAGACATTTTGATTCTGCTTTCCTTGTCTTACTTTAGGTGCTTCATCGTCTACTTTTACGTTCTCTGATACGTACTCTTGTTGTGCCATTAGTTACTCTCCTGTCTCTTGAGATGCTCTTGTCGTCTTTCTTCTAACAATACCTCTCGTTTCTGTTTCTCACTCAACTTATCTTCTGGTACTATAAACTCAAACTCAGGTACATCGAACTGTGGGTTCTCTCCCTCACTTACTAGCATCTTAATATCTTCGTCTACAAGTAACATTAGCTCTTCCCCTGTATAAGGGTCTTCTGATGAGCCTGCACTATATCTTGGGTAATATACCAAGTCTCCTACCTTCGCCCATGGTTCACCTGTGTGTTCTCCACCTTTCCAAGCGTCTGGGCCTACTGCTACTATAATACCAATTTGTACGGCATTCTGTGCCATCTTTTCATTCTCGTGGGCTATAATAATACCCCCGGTTGATTTCTTCTTAACTGGTACTGGTTTTACTAATACATTAAATCCTGTTGGTTTAAGCATCTTCTTCTTCCTCCTTAGTTTCTTCTACTGGTATCCACTCGTTGAAGTCACTTAGATACGACAATACCGTATCAAATGCCTCTACATAATGTCTACTTCTCTGTTCTGCTTCTGGATCAGCAGGTATAAAGACGCCTCCTTTGTCATTATACGTTGGTTGGGTACGTCTAAAAAGACTACCTTCCCTCCATGCTAAGCTCTGGCTTAGTATATTAGACTCTAATAATAATATTAGTGCCTGTGTTGGTGTGGAACTCATCCACTCCTGTAACTCTTCTTCTGGTAACTTGTCTAATAGCTCTGTGGCAAGGTCTGTTAAACTCTCACATTCCTCACTGAGCCTGTCCACCACTGGTCGTCTCATTTACTTCTCCTTTACCTACTTGATCTGCTTCCGCTGCAGTTTTTGCTGCTTGCATTGCCTTAAGAAGATTATCTGCCTGCATATTAGTCTCTTGTGTCATCGCATCAAGCATTAGTGTCATCTTATCTATCTCTATCCCTGCATTAGTTGCATCGGCATCGGCAATGGCTTTAATGGATTGAGCTATGTCTTTTCTAGCTTCACTCTGGATCCTAATCAGGTCTAACTGCATTTCAAATCCATCCATTTGTTTCTGGTGTTCAAATTTAGCACCCTCTAGTTGCAACTGCATCTCTTCTGGAGATGGGCCGGGATCTGGTACATTCATGGCCTCTTGTATCTCTTCTTTAGTGTAGTGCTGGGCCTTCATGTATTCTCTGGTAGCATACTGAGGGTTCACTGTACCCATCTGTACAAGGTCCATAAGGCCTTGTGCTTTTAGTAGTAACATGGCATCAGTGATCATCTTAGGATCCGCTGATACTCGGATGTCCATTGACTCGTCCTCGTAATCAGCCATAACTGTCTCTACAGTACTACCATCATCAAGCATCACTATCTCACCCTCTGGGTCGTGATATACTCTGTTGATGTGGTATAAAAGCTTAAATTCTCTTCCTAATCCACGATATACTCGAGTAAAGATGCCTGAGAATACTTTCTGTCCTTGCTCCAACATAGCTTGCATGTTTGAGGTAGGTGTATTCTGGCCGGGATTTTCACCAACCATAGCATCTGTTACTGATGATATACGCTCTGCTGCATCAATCAGCATGCCCAATAGCTGGAATAATACCGAGCTAGGGTCTTTCACTGGCATAGGCAGGATGCCGTTCTTAAGGTCTGCAGGGTTTATATTAACCTGTTTCCATTCTCCGGGCTTGAACCTCATCTTACCCTTGAGCTTGACACCTCGGGCTAAGAAACCACCTTGCATATTAGCAAGCGTACCAGCATCAACTAATTGGTTGATATTAGTGTTTACAGCTTCATTAAGTGGGCCTATAAGATGACCAAATCCAAGTGCATGCGTAGCACTTAAAGGATGTGGCATAAACATGTAATCAGCGTAGTACTTAATGCGTTTAATATCTGTGATCTTGTTGTTAGTCTCGTTACGAGTTACCTCACCTTCTTCCCAGCGTGGCTTAATACGTAACAACTGACCATCAGTAGAGTTGATAGTTACCATATAAGGTTCTTGGTACCCATCTTGATCTAAATCTAAATCACAGTGAATTTCATATAACAAGTAAGGTAGGTCTTCTACTTTACCGTTGTCTTTCTGTAGAAGGATTTCTTCCTTCTCAGAGTCAGTCATCGCATCCGTTTTCTGTGGAGTAGAGACAACTGGTATAATTAGTTCTGCGTTTTCTAGTGACTTAACTTCGTTGTGAGATAAGAATAATCTCTCAGTTCTACGTGCAGTATCTAAGTTAGTCGCATTGAAATCTATGATCATATCCTGAGGTAGAACAAGTCTACTTGCAGGTGATCCTATGACTCCATTATAATATAACTTCTTATGAGCCATTCCCGAGATAGGTAAGACATATAAAAGACGATCAAAGTCGTCTATCCAGTTTTCCATCTTCTCAGTTACTTGCCAAGACATGTGAGAGGAGATGCGATCTGCACGCTCCTGCTTCGCTTGTGTTTGGTCTTTTCCTACGACACCAACCTTTACAGGGTTGTTATCTGGCATTAGAGCTGGCATTGATCTTGATTGAAATTGTGTACACGCCACCGCTAACAGCGGGTACTTTACGTTACTGGCATCAGGCCATGGAAAAGTCTTTTCCTCTTTAACCTGAGCAGCGAGTTTCAACCAATCGTTGTTGGAATCTACCCAATCTCGACGAGACTCAATATCAGCGTCTACTAGCCCCTTCAAGTAAGACCCCAGCTTCTGTCGCTGTTGATCGTCTAACTCTTCGGCTAGATTACCCATTTGAACTGGATCATCATAATTGATCTTCAGTTTTATCTTAAAATCTATCATCTAATATCCTGTAGTTCCGTTTCGACCTTCGTCATAGTCCATAGTCTCCTCCCATTCTTCGTCCCATTCTTCTTCTTCGTAGTCTTCAATTGTAGGGGCGTTCTGAACATAGGTTATCCCTTGGAAGATTATTGAGCATGCGTCAACTTGGTCTTTAAACGCACTCTTTGGAAACTGTATCATTTCTAGTAAGAGTTTCTGCCACCACTTAGCTTCATGGTTAAACTCTATCGCTTGTTGCTTTACACGGGCCTGCATAGGTCGTGCTCTAGCTTCTTTGTCTTTTGTGACGATTAGACTTTCGTAGTTGAAGTATTCTTTCCTGACGTGCATCTCATTGTCTAGAAAGGCCTTAATAGTCCTCATTATGTTCTCTTGCTCAAAGAAAAATAACTCAGGCTTAAAGTGCTCGTTCAATGCAAAGATGGTGTCTATAATTTCTAGAGCATCACCTCTGAATCGCTCAACATGGAAAACACGCATTCTGCCATCGCTGTTCACTCCTATCACAACAAATACAGAGAAAGCTGCTTTATCCTTGCTGGAGATAGCTAGATCACCTCCTATATAATACTCCCATGGGCCAAGCGTATCTTCAGAGAAATCTATTAGATTCTCTTTCCTAAAGAACGCGTTCTCTTGGGCAATTGGATCGTTGAGATATTCTTGAGCATAACCTTCTGGGTTTCCGTCTTCTACGTATTCTTGTCGAATACCTTCCAATCGTTCCCTGTCAAACATCTCAGGCCATAGTATATTTTCAAACTCTTCATCGTGTGCTCTATATAAGACAGCAAGCCAAGCCTTGTCGGGTTTCTTGGAATATGTCTTAAGTGGTTCATGTACTGTATTGCTAGACTCTGGGTTAGGCATTATTCGATTCAGGAGTGAATCAAAGTGTAGGATAGTACCTACTATGCGGTATAGGCAGCGTCTTGATCCACAAGGGAGCAAAGCGTTTCTGAACCATCTTCTAAACTTCTCTCGTCGTTCATCAGACTCTACCATTTCATCGTTTTCTAAGTCATCACAGATGATAAGGTTAGGTCGTTTGTGTCTCCACTTCAAGCCTCGTAAGGATTTACCTGATCCTTTCGCCGAGATTCTAAACTCGTATGGCTTGCCGTTGTCACTCTTTAATTCAACAATTAGTGTATTTTCGTTGTCCTTAATGAACCCTACTACACCAAAAGCTTCAATCAGTTCATCGTTCTCTTCAAGTTCTCTTCTTATATCGGCTAGAAATTCTTCAGCCTGAGTAGATGTATCTGATACTATCAGGACATAATCTCTTATCCTGAATAAGACGTTCGCTAGTAAGTACGCGTGTGTTACTGCAGTTGACTTCGCATGGCCCCGTGGAGCCGCTGCTCCAACTTTCTGCCTCGATGAAGTCATCAGATCCCATAATTCTATATGTAGGTCTGGGGTCGGTTGTGGATCGTCGTAACCAGCTAATAAATAAGTCTGGGTAAATCCATTTACTATGTCTGCTGTTAATTGAATCATTCAATCTTGAATCTCCGAACTCTCTTGATAGCCACATTGGGGATGGATATACTCTCGGTATAATGATCTGCTGTGTGATTCCAGTTCATTGAGAGTGTGATGTGGCCGTGCTTGCCTTTTATTTCTTCTGTGATGATTCCAGAGGTCTCTATGAAATCAATTGGAGCTGTGTCATCTATTGCTAACTTTTTATATGATGTGGAATCAACCCACTTCACATAAGCTATTTTTCTATCTTCCATGACACCTCTCATTAAATAAGGTAGGGTGGACCGTAGCCCACCCATTTGGACCCACTATATCTCAAGGAGAAATTAGGATCTCAGTCTCACACTTATACGAACGCTTTCGTGTGAGTAACCAGCTATTCACTGGCTCGACCTATCCGGTTGGGAAGGGTCTTTTCGTTAGGCGATGTATGGAACTAGCTCGATTTAATTTATTACTCTGAGCTTATGAACGCTATCGCAGTCTTTTATGAACTTTCTTTTACTGTTTTGTCTACGTTACTCTTTCTAGTAGACATATTGCAGATTGCTCTGCCTAGCATGCCTCCTCGGGCATTTTTACATGAATCTGGTTGTCTATTAGCACCAGACTTCTTTGATCTTGATCCACTCATTTTTCATTTCCTTTACCATCTTGGCTAGATACGACCTTCAAATCGGTCGTCTTTTTACCTAATTCACCCAATTTTTCACCTATTTTAGCTAGTGCTTGGTCTGCACCACTAGATTGGGTCTGTGATATGCTAGTAGGCCTATTTTGCAGTAAAAGTATCTTTTCTTGCATAGTACCGACTATTCTGTTCAAATCTTTCGATAGAATGGGCTTTTTATCCCAATCTTTTTCGACTATTTCTTCAACTTCATAAACTTTCTTGCCAGAACTGTCAAAATGGTACGCTTGTTCACCCGTTTTCGGGTCAATGACTGCCTGTACCCTCTTTCTAGTCGCTACAACGACATCTTCACCATCGTTTATCTTATCTAGTAGGGATACAACTCCAACTTGTAAGATATTTCTGTAACCTGCTTCAATTTCGTCGTCAATGATGGCTCGACATTTTTCTTCTGTTTCAGCCCACCAGCAGGCGTTTTTACGCCATCCTCGTATGTTGAACTCCGGTATTCCTGTGATCCGTTCACATTTCTTGAAGTTCCCACAATAAAGGTAGGTGGTGACTGCAAGTATTTTTTGAGCAGGTGTATATTTGGAGAGGGGATGCCAGAGTTTTCTGATGTCATGTCCTGCAGCCTCTTCTATATCCGTTTCACTAGGGCTGTACAGCTCGTCCGGCACCGGATCTAGATGGCTCGGTTCCTTCCTTGCTAGCTCCCTCTGTATCTTGCGTTCCTTCGCCAGCTCTAGCTGCGACTTCTCTTCCTTTTCCAAATACACGCTCCCAATTCTCATCTAATGTCTTCTGGTCAACCTGTGAAGGTCTTCGCTTGCTTCCTTTGCTCATAATTTCCCTCTTTTCTCTAGCAGATAGCTACATTATCCATATTGAGTGGAATTGACCACTCTTTAGCAGTAATAGGTACATGTATAACTTGTTTATGGGAGTCTTTCTCGAGAAGACGGACTCTTTCCAAAAGCATATCTATCTTTGCTTCTAGTCTATGAATTTTAGCTTGGTCTTTCTTTTTCATACAACTATCCGTGTTGACCCTTAGTTTGACTTGTAAAGAGTACTGAGCCTTTAGTACTCAATCACTCACTCCGTGATCTCGTACAAGGCTGCAGCCCCAAAGCGTAAGCCGCCTTGGTGCCTCAGCACCGTTATACTCGTTCATCTTAGTAACTAAGTATAACCTTATACTAAGGGTACTCAAAAATGAGCACTTTTACCTACTTTTTAGTCATTTGAGCTGACAGAAGGTATATAAACACTGATAGACGGTGTAATTACTTGTTAAGTGATAACTAATTCACCTGACGCTAATTTCTCCCTTTTATTCCGAAATATAGCTCTCCGTAGGACCAAATATACTCCGCAGATGAGTGACAGATCACTTGATCAGGCTCGGCTAAACGCCTGTAGGGTGCGGATGTCGTATATCCGTTGAAGCAGATAGCGGCCCCGTCCCTTTAGAGGACGAGTGAGCCGATGGTATATCTATCTGCAGGATATACAAGCGTAGGGTGGGAATAAAGTATAGTAAACATATACTCTCTACATTACTAGCGGAGTTAATGCTTCGCGCTTAGTCTAGTGAGTTGATCATTTATTGTACAATAGGGTCTCTGATATTCTGAAAAATATTGCGGAAAATATTTCATTGGGTACTAGCTACTTCACACTCTCAACTCAAATTTTGGGAGTGGATGCTAGTGCAAGTGCCAATAAGAATCATTATCATTAACATTATCACTAGTACTCACCAGCTGAATGCGAATCACTCTCATTCGTATTATCACTACACTTTGGGGAAATGATATTAGTATATTCTAATATAATCACATGCTGTTGGCATGACTCTTGCATGATGCAAGTAATGTGCCAAGTGATGATGTATATACATTGTATAGTCATTGTATAGTCACTCATTTATAGATGAAAGGTGGCATGATAATTGCTACATCATATAACTACCTGCTAATATAAGTCGTTGATTATATACATGCATACATCGTGCCAATTAACTGTACTAATCCACACTCATAAAAATAAATGATTAGACAGGTGCATATAAATAGTATTGCGATTGACCGCACCAGATCAATTTTAAGCGACGCAAATCAAAGTAATACTAGGATACGGGCAAGGTCGAGAAAACGCGAAACAGGAATATCCATATCCCCAAATAGATATACATATACCCACACGGGGATATATAAACAATAATAAAGTGAGAGTAATATTAACCCATAGTAAATAAACAACAACAAAAAGCGAGGAAATACAAATGGATCACACTACTTCTAATCCGATTAAATACATGCATTTATGGCAAGATCACGTTAATGAATTGAATTCCCTAGGCGTCAACCTATCACCGTCACAATATGATGATTTGCACGGTCATATAGAGTCGTTGCTTTCACTGTGTGAGATAGCAGCAACAAATTACTATGAAGAACAAGTAAAACAAGCCAAAAAATCACTACCAAAATAAATGAGGATTAAAAAAATGACTAACTATAATACTAAACTAAACTATCATCCTGATAACGCATATCAACCTGTTGTTCGCATAATCAATGATGTAATGATGTATGAGGCGCGTTTAAATTGTCAGCCGGTCATGATAGCTAACCCAAACTATCTTTATCCAACGTACGACACCGCCGTGGAAGCTTCCAAACGACAGGAGAATATAAACAGAGTCATAGCCGATATTAAAATATAGTATTGTTATCATCTAGCCACTA
>Ga0099846_1000871_pt1 | contig 12466 bp, 24 predicted proteins | sample CB_VirMetaG_FD_78180 | JGI IMG/M metagenome (GOLD analysis project Ga0099846, IMG submission 78180) | Freshwater to marine saline gradient viral communities from Chesapeake Bay - CB_1504_1 Viral MetaG | ecosystem: Environmental > Aquatic > Marine > Coastal | place: USA: Chesapeake Bay... | reverse complement strand
TTTTTACTATCATCTTCTTTTAGTTCTTGCATATAACTTTCAAATTTATTTTTAGGCGGTTCAAAATCTAGATCAGGTAAGTTATTTAAAAATGTCGTAAAGTCAGATAAAAATATACCATCTCTTTTTCTAGTTTTTAGAATCCATTTTATTTTAGCTTCTAAAGATTCTTTAGTTTCTGATTTATTTAATAGTGTTTTAATTTTGTCTTTACACTTTTTACCTTTAGTTATAGCCCTACCATTAATAAAACATTTAGTAGGATAAAGATTATAAATATCATTTACAATTTCATCTATATTATCTTCTTTTTCATTATTATCATTCTTGTATGTGTCCTTTTGGTGTCCTTTTGGTGTATCGTTTGGTGTTCCACTTGGTGTCCTTTCTTGCTGAAATTCATTGTAATTTAATACTGTAACTACTTGAGTAACATTACTTTTCTCAATTTTTATTTGTTGTTCTTTTTCAAGATCTTTTAAAAACTTTTTTACCTTGTTTCTTGACCACTTCCAACGATCAGATAAACCTTTTTCACTAATACCTAACTGACCTCTTTTAACATCTATTTTAATTCCTCTTTTATAAAAAAAAGAATTTTTATGATTAGCTAAAAGTATTAAATCTACCCAAGCTTGACCACGAGAAAACGACTCGCATTTCCATAAAGGATTATCTGCAATTTGTCTATGTAATTTAATCCACCCTTGATTCATTCTTTAGAAATTTAATTAACTCTTCAACATCGTATTTATCTAAAATAATATTCTCAAACATATCTAAACCTAACGTCCTTATTTCCATATAAACACCTTCTTCACAATGATTAACTTCTAATACTTGATCATTTGAATCTTTTAACTTTAATACTACCATTTTACAACTGTATAAATTTATAATAAAAAAAATTACTTTAACTTAATAAAAACTACATCGTCAATCTTAACAGATGTTAACTCTCCACTTTTTATCTTATTGTAGATAGTTTGCCTTGTAACACCTAACTCTTTAGCGTAGTTTGTTACTGTTTTTAGTTTGGTTCTATCTAGCTTCAATTCTTTCATAACGCTAATTTATATATTACTTTTTAAAAATCCTAGTAAATGTTTTACAATTGTCAATTTAATTTTAAAAAGGGAGTTTTTACACCCCCTCTTTTTTGATCATAACACAGCCTAGTGCGTTTTTAATTAAGTTTACTTTTTCTCAGAAAGGGAGATCATCTTCAACTTGTGATGCTGTTGGTGTGCTGTTATTACCTACATTATCCTTAACCCAAGTATTCACGCTAACCGCGTGAGTTTTACCATACGCATCTACTTCTTTCTTCTTAGAAATAGTTAAGTTAATATACTTCTTACCTTTGTACTCGTTAATATGTTCTTGTGGTAAGTCATCTAAACATACTGAGAAGTTTACAAATCCGTATTGTTTATTTTCTTTTCCGTTTCCTACGTAAATCTTTTTGTTTTCCATTATTCTATTAAATTAAATTGATTAAATACTATTTCTGCTATTTCTTCTTTTACTCGTTCGTAATCATCTTCTTCTTGATCTAAAACTCCTGCTAATTTTAACTCTGTTCTCATTAGCTTAGACTGGATCGATAAACTTTTAAATCTATACTTCATACCTTGTCTTAAAGTCCTTTCATCAATTAAAGACAATGATTCGTCAAATAAATCCCATATCGCTACGGTCATCATTAACTGTTTTTGTGTTTTTTTATTCATTTTACTTTATTTAATAGTTTATTAATATACTCTTGAATCTCATTTACACGCTCTCTAATAGCTTTTACATCATCTTCTGAATACTCTACTTCAAAAACTTTTATTCGATACTTAGAATCGATGTTTTGATAGCTTACAACTTTATTATAATATCCTAATAAGTCCTCTGGTGTATCCATTAACACGTAAATAACTTTAGCTTTCTTACGACCTGTTAAATGCATATAGCCTTGTAACTGCCAGTAATAGTCTTTATTAGGTAATTCGTCTTCCCAAAGTACATTACTCATAGTAAAACAATCCCAACTATTTTTAATATCAATAATCTCATCTTTTAATATTAAATCTGGCGTTCCTGTTAAAAAATCGTTTTGAAAATATTCTTCATTCTTCACTAAGAAGTTATAACCTAAGTTTTCTTCTACGTAGTTAATAGCGTCATCTTCGCATCTATTACCTTTTTCGGTGTATTTAGAAGATATATCTTTATTAACTCCAAAGATTTTAGAAGTAAGCCACTCTTTAGCGTAAGTTTTAGCTGTTTTACTAAGCTCTCCTTTCTTTTTAGCGTTAGTCATTATTTGACCTATTGCGCTACATCTAATTTTGAACTTCATCTTGTATTATTTTTTCTTCAATGTTATTATAAATTTCACAAGCTCTATTATAATCTCTAGTACTCCAAGCGGTATATCCAAAATCCTCGTTACTAGGAAATTTTTCTCTTAATCCTAAATCTTTACCAAAACAAATAGATGGTTTTAAAACTTTGATAAAAAAAATTTCATAAGAAATAAACTCCCCGTCTAGTAATTGCTTATAAATAGCTTTGTAAGAATTACGCTTAACAAGTTCATACGTAAACCCGTTTTTAATTATTGTATTATCCAACTGTTTCATCCTGCAACTTACTTTGATTATCCTTACTTACTTTGTACTTCTTTAATACTTGCTCGATAGTATAACCGTCTTTCATAGCTTTAACTACTTTATTCCAGTTAGCATCGCCTGGATTTAACCATGTTTTATCATCTTTAACCTGTTCTCCTGACGCATCGGTATCTTTATCCGTTACAAGTCCTAAAGCACTTGATAAAGCGTATCTACGATAGTAAGTAATAGCTGAACCCATAACTTGGAAGAAGTTCATACCTTTTAATTGTACGTCCGTAGGTATAGTCATTGTGCTTTCTAAAGTTTCTCCGCTTTCCGCGTGGAAGATAATAGTTTTAATTGAGTCGTTTTCTAATAATTGAGTAAACCCTAATCCGTTTTCTTTTAATAATGGGTTTATCTTCTCAAAAATAGTAGGTAAATCCGCGTAACTATACCCGTACCCCTCAGTACCTTTATGGATCGTCGGTACTTCTTGCTGAAAATTTGCCAACGCTTTAAATAAGTTTTTCATAGTTATTTTATTTTATTAAACACGTATAATAGTGCTATAATTATTAAATTCTCAAGACCCACAACCAAAGCACTCAAACCCTCCTTGATCGTTCTCCATTTTGTATTCTTCCCCTTTTTCATAAGCTTCTAAATGTTGTTTACATTGATATTCTAAAGCTGATTTTTCTAGTTTGCTTTCTACTTTGTTAATCTCGTTTTGGTAGTAGTCAATAATTTCTTGTTTACTTTGCATATTTATTAGATACTTTAAATTGTTTACACCACTCGCTAAAACTTCCTACAGTTTGTTTTTCTCTCCATTGATGAATAGTTCTCGATCCGTCAGGGAATACACTTGACTGTACTCCCTTTGCTAATCCTTTAAATGTGTTTTTCATAGTTTAAAATTTAAAATTTAATTCTCTTTTTAGTTTATCAGTTAATTCTAATTCGTACTCTTCATCTTCAGTGTAAACTCTGATTTCCACAACTTCTGCATAACCAGTGTAATTATACTCATCTTCATCAAAGTAATTACCACTAGTGTACTCTAATTCCAAGTTATGATTGTATTCAATATCAAGTGTGAAACCTAAGTCTATATCACCCTTATAAGCTTCAATATAAACTGAATTACTAGAATTATCAATAATATCTTCTGGCTTAACTTCTACTTGGTCAAAAATAAACTTCTTAACTTTTCGATCTAAATTTTGTGGAATTGTTTTCATTATTCGTTTTGTTTATTCGTTTGTATAGTTCAAACATACTAACAACTTTTTAATTACAAAACTTTTTAACGTATTTTTTTACAATTAATTCATAACTAACTGATAACTAATACGATTAATTTTAACAAAAAAAGAGCCTACTAAATTAGTAGACCCCTTTAAACTATGAAAAAAACCTATGAAATAAAAGAAAATATATTTAACTTCTTAATTAATATTTCAGCATCTTCTAAATCTAACCAACCCGCTATTACGGATATAATTATAATAGACATAATAGCATATCCAAATAACCTAGCGTAGTCAATCTTGCCTTTAGGTGCGTGTTCCGTGTCTGTTTCTACTTGTTCTTTAATCTCCGTTGCTATGTTACCAACTACTGGTACAGCTTTTAAAGCTCCAGTAAATAAACCTTTTAAAATACTTTTCAATTTCATTATAATATATGTTTTAATCTATTTGCCCAACCTTTAATATATTTGTATTGACTTGGGTTATTACCTACTATTTCCATGTAATAAAACGCTCTAAAAAGTAAATAACGCTCTAGGCTTAAATTTTCACACGCTTTTAATGTTTTTTTACCTATAATACCATCATCTTTAACTCCTGATGCTCTTTGAAGTATTTTAGCCGCTCCTTTTACACCATGATTAACCGCAGCGTCAAAATGAGCATACTGTATATCTTTATTCAATAAATCGGCTTTACAAGGCTTTACATAATCCTGAATATATAACTGTTTAGCTCTTTCTATTGTAAGATTCTTAATGTCCTCATTAGGATAAGCTTTTTTAGAGATACCGTATTTAGTTTCCCCTCCTCTATCGGTAGGATCATCTACGTAACCGCCCTCTAATTCTATTACTTTATCTAACCATTCCATATATTAAATATACAAAAAAAATCAATCCCTTAAAAGATAATTAATAAATGAACTAACCGCTGTAATTATTCCAGCAGCTGTCCATTTCATCTTCTTGTCATTCTCAATGTATTTAGTATTCTTATCTACTTTATCTACTAAACCGTCTATTTTTAGATCATCATTGCCCACTAATGCTGAGTAAATTTTATCTACCTTGTCATTCAAGTCTTTAATTTGTTGTTCCATTAGAAAAATACTCTATTTAAGTCCTCATCACTAAATACGTAGCAAGACTCGGTTAATAATAATTCATTCGATAGAGTGTAGTCTAGATTAGTTGATGATGATTGATCGTATAGATAAAAGTAATAATAGCCAGAGTCTAGTTTAATAGTTCCATTTACAGGATCATCTACACCCGCTACACCTGGTTCTGTCATTTGAGCCACTACAAAAGAACAACTAGCTAAATCAGTAACAATATAAGCAAACTCTTTATATGTAGTTTGATTTACCATTCTTACAAGATAATACGGATTAGCTAATGAACTACTAACGTAAAATATTAAATCGTTTGTTTGGTTTTGCGTGATTGTCATAATTAGTCTTTTTTAACATTATTAGTTAGTCCTATAGCTTGAATATTAAAATTACACCCTTATAAATATACTATTGTTTTCAGTATTATTGTAAACACAATAACCGATAATTATTTGTGACGTATCATCTGTTGTAATTTTTGTGTAATCATAATTATCTAAATATAAAGTAGTTCCCTCTGCAACTGATTCTACGTTTGAAGGATAAGGTGTGTTAGGTTGTAACGTAATATTCCACCCGTCATCATTAACACTACTATCTGACCTAAAATAAAATCTTATATATCTATAACTTGTATTAACTGTTACAGGGAATGTACCACTTGATAATAAAATTGCTCTCGATGTATCTTTAGGTAAAATATAGCCATTATCAGCACCTGTGCTATTCCAATCATTACTACCAAAAAAACTATCACTCCATGTAGGTGTAGAAGTAGTTGATTTTTGCAACCATTGTACACTTAAATTATTAAAGTTAACACCATCATTAGAACCTTGAATACCTAACCTATCGTACATTCTATAAGTTGAATGTTCAAACTGAAAATCATTAACTATAATATCTACTGTGTAACCTGCTTGTGCATCAAAAGTTATACTATAGTTTTCATTACTTGTGTAATCCCCCCCAGTATCTCCACTATCAACAAAAGTTGTAGAGTTAGTTAAGTTCCTTGTAGTGTTATTCGATATATTGTTTAAAATTACAGTTTCTGCTGAAGTTAAGTACGTTGTATCTCTTCTTGCTGTTACTAAACCTTTTGTTAGTACGTTTACTGATTGACCTGTTGTAACTGTATTTAAAGCTATTCCTATGTAATCGTGTTGTAATGGTAAAGTACCTGCTGATACTGCTGTAACTACACCTGTAGAACTATAATTATAAAATACTGGTTGTCCACATTCGATATTGTTACCTGCTGTAAAACTTATACCTGTACCTATTAAATCTTGAGTTATAACACTTGTTAAGTCTACCTTGTTATTAGTTCCCGATACATTCTCTAGATTTAAAAAACCCGAAGATGTAGCCTCCCCTCCATTTAATATCCCTTGATAAGCTCCCATTATAATACGTATGTTATTATGATTCTACCGCCACTTGTTGTAGGAGGTGTGTAGCTTATAGCGTTTACAGTGTCGTTTGTTCCGTTAGGACTAAACCCTGCAAAGTATTTATTAGGTACTGACACACCGTTTAAAGTACCTCCATTACCTTCAAACAAAAGACTAACGCTTTGTACCCCTGCTGTTGTACTACCTGCTGTAGTTGCCTCAACGGCACTTATGTTTCTTTGAGAACCTGTAAGCTCTGTTATTATATCGTCTTGTTTTGATTGTGTAGCTAGTCCAGTAGTATCTACGTTTGCGTTTATAGATAGTTTATAAGCGTTTAACTGGTTAACTAAGTCTTGTATGTTTGTACTACTTGGAGATGTTACGTCTAAGTAAGCTATATTATGACGAGTATAGCCGTCGGTTTCTACCGTTATTGTAGTACCGTTATGTGTATAGTCTACTTCTCTTAAATTATAATCATAAATAGAAGTACCTATAGTTATTCTTACTTTATCTCCGTTTTGAACAAAACTAGCCATATTATCCCTCTAAATCTTCTCTAGTTATTCCTTTGCTTCTTTTCCACTCGTCCCAATTATCCTCATCGTCTAATATAATACCACTTTGCCCATATCCATCATATAATAAATCTGTATTATGTAAAGAATTATCTCTAAATAATGGATAGTCGGTATCTTTGTCGCATAAGTATTTTATTAATTGATCTAGATAATATTCAGCTTTCTTTTTAGCCATGTTTCTACGAATCTCTAAAGAACGTGAATCTATCGCTACTGCGTCCTCAGTAGATTTAGATTGAATACCACTAGGGCTAATTTTAGAATGTAAGTAAGGATAAATCTCATAAGCAACCCACCAAGCTAAAGCAGGTTTAAGTCCTCTAAATAATCTATCATCTCCATTTAATAGAGTAGTATTTAAAGCTGTTAAAGTGTTGTTTTCTACCTGATCTAATAACTCACTATATAAATCCTCGCCTAAAGCACCTCTAATATATAAATCCTGAGATATAGTTATATTCCATGATACATTAGACGTTTGTACGTTATTAGGTATATCAGTCCAATTCTTTACTTCCTGTTCCGTTATCAGCTTCGTTTCTGCTATACTCATCTTCTAATATTTTAATAATCCTCTCTTCAAGCGAGATTAATTCTTTAATTTGTTCCCTGTCTAGCGCTAACTCTTTTCTAGCAATAGCAAACACTACGGATAAATTTTTAATATCGTATGCCGTCATCATATATATTAAAAAAATTCTTTAATAGATTCTGTATGCGGTGTTTTCAATCCGATCCTTACGTATTTCCATTTAAAGAAAGTAAACCATCCGATACGAACACCGTAATAGCGTCTTCTAGCCATTTTTTTAGGCATACCAAATAACACCTGAGTATGATAGAAAATATTGTCAGCTTCAAGCCCTCCTCTTCCAGTTCGCCACATCCAATCGTGTAGAAAGCAAGGAACGTAAGGATGTGTCGGATCTTCAACTAATGTACATCCGTTATAGTCTTTCATGTGATTCCATAATGGATCGTTTATAGCATCTTCCAACATTTTGAGGACATACTTAGGCGCTCCAACTCTATCACACGCTTTTATTAAAGCTGTTTCGACATCCTCTTTTTTAAAGTCCCTATATATACCGTCCTTTGCCATTAAATAACTACAGTAGAAATATTAGCCTTATCAACCCCATAAACGTCTGCAAAAACATCTTTCATAGTGTCTGTCCAATTATCAAAAGACATTAGATTAGCTGCTTGTGTAGGGGTTAGTTGATAGTCAGAAATTCCATCTATCCTATCAAGAGTGCCTTTTTTTCTCATGAAAATACTATCTGCTGCATCCGATATTGCCTGAGACGAAGCCCAAGCAGGAACATCAATACCCACTATAGCGCTAGAAATTAATTTATTTGTGTATACAATAGGATCTAAATGCGCTCCTGTTACAGGTAATCCGCTTGATGTTTCTAATTCTTCGTTTATTACAAAATAAGTTGTTGCCATTTTGTGTTTTTTATTATTGAGCTATAAGCCCTAAGTTTTTTAAATGCTTTACTATATCTGAAATCCTATAAGCTGTCGCTCCTACATTACCTGTAAAAGTTGAGTCATCATTAATACCTGTTCCGGACCCCGCCGTAAACCCTGTTGTTTCTCCTGTTGATGCTGGCTGCGTTACGGTTGTCGCCCCAAAAAAACCTATAGATATATCATCTTTTATTTCTAATGCTTTACTGCTAGCGGAGTTTGTGAATAAAGCTATTACCGTTGATGAAGTGCCTCCCCCCCCTTTGACGTGTAATCTTGCAGTTGGTAAAATCCCAACACCAAACCCTCCGTCGTTTTGGAAGTACCAGTAGTTGCTATTTTGAACGTCTTGAATAGTTAGATAACTTGCATTTAATGGATTTATTCGGAATGTTTTTACAGTTGGGTTTAGGTAACGAGACATTTCTATACCGTTCGTGATATTTACGTTTAAGTAGTCGTTGCCGTTAAAAGACAAAGTCAAAGCCCCAGCATTTCCAGTACCGAAGCTTTTCAAGGTAGCTATATCCCAAGTGTTTGCGGCGTTTCTTGCTGTTATCTTTGAGTTTGATCCATAGGTATTAATGCTTCCATAGTGTGAGAGTAGTCCAGTTATACCGTTAATATCTAGACTTTGAGTTGCGTTTATCTGAAAAGTTAGATCATTACCGTCTAAATCATGAGTTCTATTTCCCGTTAAGGTTAAGTCAGCAGTAGCGAAATTATCAGCAGAAACAGTACCCCATCTTAAACCAGTTGCCTCAGCACTATCAGCAATAAGAGCTTGACCATCTGTACCAACTCCTAGTCTAGCGTCTGTAGTAGAATAGGTAAACAAATCTCCTTTAGTGGTTAAAGGAGAAGATATACCACCTCCTCCAGAAGTAGTTAAATCAATTACTTCTACCCCTCCGTCGTTAGTTTCTGTTATAGTTACCGAAGCATCACTAGAAGTAAGTTTATTAATTAAGTAGTTAGGTTGAGTATCATTACTAGATACTTTTACCTTAAAACTACTCTCAGCACCCTCTAAAAATATACCTAAATCTAATGCCATTATTCTTCTTTTTGTACGTTATCTTGCACGTTATCCATACCCTCTAACTCATCAAGTCCTAATACTTTAGTTCTTATTTCGTTTTTAGTCATTGTTTGAAGCATTAACTCATCACTAGCTAATAAATCAATAGGTTGAGAAGGTTTAATACTACATTCTACATCTATACCGTTAAACTTTAATACCTCTTGTAATTTATCACAAATAAGCATTTGAAAAGGTTTAATAACAGTATTTTGAAAATACTCCATAGATACTCTATTAATACCTTCATCGGATTGTAAACCTGTAGCTACTTTTACACCAGCTAAAGACAAAGGTACTCTATGAGCAGCTACTATCTCCTCGTTTACTTTACCACTTAAATGAGCATACATATCGTGAGAATCGTTTACTGGAATAGCATCTACTTGTGTTTTCATGTCGGGATTAGTAGACCATGTTACAACTACCTTACCAGCGTTTTCACTCCCTACGAATTTATCGTTAATTGCTTTCTCTACTTTTTTACGTTTACCTGCATCGCTTAAATCCTCGAATAAATGAATATGCATAGAACCTACCATGCCATTATCTATATTATTCTTGTGTAGCTCTGCTATTTGTGCCGATATCTCTATATAATTTAATGCTCCTATATAACTAGGCTCAGCATAGAATAGTTTCCCAGGTTTATAGAACTTACCTTGTATTAATTGACCTCTCTCAAGAGTTAAAAAACGATCATCACTACCCCATTTTGCAATAGGTTTAGGTTTATAAACTTCTTCCTCTGGTTTATAGTTTGTTTTAGTAGTAGCATATTCCCAATCGGGAGAAAAAAGAAATTCGTTTACCTCTCCTATTTCGTCCATTTTACCCGAACGAATATAAGAAAAGTCTATATGTTTTAATTTTGCTACATTTCCGCCTCTCTCAAATATACTTTGCCAATAAAAACCATCAAAATAAGCACAATCTACAGATGTTTTCTTTAAAAAATCTTTACCTAAAGACTCTACAAAAGCCTCAGCTTTCTTAACTTGGTTTCTATTTCCATCAAATACAAAACCTTGCCCTTGAATAAATTTATGTTTAGTTTCTAATAAAGCGTTATGAATAGCACAGTTATCTGCTAAATCAATTAAATACTGAGGGAATAAGTTATCTTTACCAAAGAAAACCCAGTCTTTTTTCTTATGTAGTCTAGTGTTTATACTAGGTGCTACAGTTTCAGTAGTTAAATTGACAAAGAAAATATTACTTTTATCCTTGTTTTCTTCCATTTTTCGCGAATATAATTAAATATAGTTATTGTTTGTTTTTATAAAAAGTACGCAATTTAAAAAGAGGTTTACACTCTATTATCTTATGATTAGGATAATAAGGAAAATCATCTCCTAATTTAAAATTATGATACTTTTCTTTAAATAAATCAATTTTATCTAAAAAATTAACCCTAGCAGCTGCATTATCTAACTTAGAATCTATATCATATCTTAACCAACTAAAATGATGCATTAAAACCTCATTAGCATCAAACACCCTAGAAGGGTTAAAAGGTTTAAACATACAAGACGGATCAACTACTACTGGAGCTTTATTCCCCATATTAACCCTAACAGAGCAAATAAAAGGCATATAATAACTCTCGTAAGGCATTAAACAAAGATTATTCTCTTTGAAATACGTTACCATTTTAGTATAAGTTGTTAAGTAACCGTTACTTTCTACTTGTTTTTTAGCGTATTGTACCTCTTTGGTTACATATAGATGATCCGTAGCACTTAAAAAGAAATGAGTACACCCTAATTCACGAGCTTTATTTATCAATCCTTGATGCTTGTTTTTTTCATTAGTCTTAGAGTCTACGCTTAAATCTGGATTAAACTCTATGTAATTGTATTGTGGGTTCTTATCTTTCCAATATAAAAACTCATCGCTTATATTACCGTAGTTACTTACTAATTGATAACTAATAATAATCTCGTCTACTTCGCTTTTTACTGATTCGATAGCATCTTCTAACAACTCAATACCATTAAACACCGTATAACAAACAGCTAACTTCATAAAAAATCTTTTTCAAATTCTCTACCTAATATCATTACATCACGCATAGATAAATCTAAATCTGCTATCTTCTTTTTGTTATAACCTATTACTTTATTTACTCCTACTACTTTAATAAACGGATAAACATTTTTAGTAATACTTGATCCCATTCCAACCATAGAGCCTTGTCCTATAATTTTTCTTTGGTGTATCTCAGCGTTTAATCCTATTGTAGCGTAGTTATGAATCTGTGTATGACCTCCAATGTTAGCGCCACTTGATATAGTTACATTATTACTTATTACTACATCGTGACCGATATGCGATTTAGTCATAATGAAATTATCATTCCCTATTATAGTATAACCTTTTAAAGGCTTATCAATAGTTACATGATGATTTATTAAATTATTATCACCTATTTTTATTTTACCTTCAAACTTTTTAGCTCCTCTTATTTCTCCATCACCACCTATAACTATATGAGAACCTATAACATTGTTTTTTCCTATTACTACTCCTTCATTAATTACTGTATAAGCTCCTACAATAGTTCCTTCTCCTATTATTACACTAGGGTGTACTATAGCCGTATTATGAACTCCGTTATGGTAAATATTACTTTCCATATTCTAATATTTTAAGCGTTTCTATTTTAGGTAAATATTGGTTAAATATAGTTTTAGCGTGTACTATTTCACTGTTATCAAATTTACGAAATTTAGTAACGTTATCTTCGTTTTTTAGATCAACTATTAAAAACTTATTCTTTGATGTAGTAACGTGTTTTTTAACGTTTTTAAGCTTATTCCACATAGTATAATCTATAGAGTGATGTTGATTATCCCAAGCTTCCCAATTTAATGACTCTAATAACCCTCTAGATAAGCATCTCCACGCTCCTATAGGTTCTCCTGATCGCTCACCTCTATA
>Ga0099846_1000864_pt1 | contig 12506 bp, 18 predicted proteins | sample CB_VirMetaG_FD_78180 | JGI IMG/M metagenome (GOLD analysis project Ga0099846, IMG submission 78180) | Freshwater to marine saline gradient viral communities from Chesapeake Bay - CB_1504_1 Viral MetaG | ecosystem: Environmental > Aquatic > Marine > Coastal | place: USA: Chesapeake Bay... | reverse complement strand
GTTGGGGCACCAATGTTTTGGAGTTCATACCGCGCCGGCAGGTTGCCCGAGCGCATGTAGGCTTCGGTGAAGAAGTTGCCGTGAACAAACTGGTGGCAGTAGAACACGTCGCCGTTCTGATCTTTGAAGCCAAACCGCACTTTACCCGCGCCATACCACGCATAGTCGATATACGCCATCTGGATGCGGTAGAGGTTAAGGTCAAACCCGCTGGGCCCAGTTCCGTCACAGGGGTCAATGTTCCACTCATCCTGACGAACTTTTGTAGTCGCAGTCTTGGTGATAATCACCTTGTCCGCAGTGGCGCCGCGATAGCTTGGCGTGATATAGAAGCGGGTATCGCTGTCGATCTTGGTAACGAGATAGGTCTGGCCCTTGATGACAACCGGCTCATCAACACTAAGCTGTGTCAGGAAATTGGTACTGACCCCATTAACCTCCCCGGACCGGAACGTGACAGAACAATAACCACTGATCTGCTGGATGGAACTACGACGGCAGGCGTAAATGTATTCACCGTCGTATTCAAAGAAGATGCCGTTTTGGTCGTCAAAGAGGCCACAACGGAGTGCGCTGCGCGCCCAAGACTTAACGTAGTATTCAACCACGCCAGACGCTTCACTATCCGAGGGTGTCCCTTGAAGCTGAACCGTGAAGGTGCTGTCGTCTACGATAGACAGAACCGTCAACTCTCCATTCCAGAGGTTTGCAATGCCGTTTTGGGGATCTGTGGGCGTTAGCGCCTCAAAGCCCATGTTGGCGGTGCCGCTCTTATAGGCGTAAAGGGTCGGAGCGCCGGATGCCACCGTGATTTCGGTGTAAGCCCCAGAAGAACCCGGCGTTCCAGCCTTGGTTACACCCGTGGTGTATTCAGAGCCACCGTCATTGTCTCCGTCCGGAGTGGTAGAGAACAAAAGCTGATATGTGGCGTTAGACGAATCGGACTGATCGAACCGATAAGTGCGGCCCTCATACATGGTAATGCCGTCTACAAAGGCACCGTCCGCCGTTGAGAAATACGGATTACCGAGACCATCTGTGGCAACAACCACATCGTATGTTTTCGTGCCGATGGTGTCCAAACTCGTGTTTGTAGAGCCGGATGTTACGATGGTAAGTCCCGCAGTCAGACGATGTGGGAAGCGGGTCGTAATGGTCCCAACATTCCCTGAACGCGAGAAGCCGTCGATTTGGCTTGTCGGGCTGAAGTTGACCGCAAACGAAACCTGAATGCCCTTACCAGACTGATAGCGGAAGTATTTCCGCGTCTGACGGATCATTTGACTGTCAGGGTTGGTGGAGGGAATAAGATCCACGCCGCCGTCATACGGGCGGTGAAGAGCAAAGCCGTCAGAGCGCATCAACAGCGTAGTGTTGAGGTAATAGTTCACATCCGCTTGCGCTGTAGCTGGGAGGGCTTCTGTCAACGTGATCTGCGAGTCGCTGTTCACATATTCGATTTCACGCTGGATGTTTCCGCCAGCATCCGTGATTTTGGTAACGGAGGCGCTTGTGCCGATGGTGGTCACGGCAATTATGTTTGTGTTCGCTACCGCATCCGCTTCTGTGTAGTGAACCGTGAAAGTATTTACAGTGGTCGGACGCGCAAAATACAGCGTTTCGAAAGACAAGCCGCTAGGTGCGACAGTGCCCGTGAAGTAAATAGTGTCCCCAGCCGTGACGTTGATGCCTGTCGCGGTCAAGACGTTTGTAGTCACGGAGGTGATAGCCACCGTAGCCGTGGTTGGAGGGATGTTGATGTCGAACAGGTCGCCCGCATTGAAATACGACGTAAACTTGGTTCCGTCACCAATTACGGTAGTCGAACTTGCCTCATACGAAACCGTTCCGGAGCCTGCGAAACGCCCCGTAATTGCGCTAACTGACACATCAACCGTGCCAGTTCTGGCCGTGGCCGAAGCCGTGTCGGTAAGCGTGATCGCAGTTCCCGCAAGGGCGTCTGATTCAGAGGCCGCAAACTGGAACACATCCTTGCTCGTCGCAATCAAGTAATAGGTGTTTCCACTTGTAAGGCCAGTGATCCCCGTTGTTCCAGTCAACGTCACAACAGCGGCTTCGCCCGTAGAGAAACCGTGGTCCTCATAATAGAACCCGTCCAGACTTGCCGTGAACATATCTTGGCTTTCAACCGTGAAAATTCGCGGATTGATCTGGTTTGCGGACTCCATCGTAAAGGAAAGCTTGTTAGCGGCGGTTGAGGCGATGCTGTAAATGCCGTCTGCCGCGCCAATGAAGTTTGTAACAAACTTCTGGGTCTCTCCGGAGGGAGAAGAAGACAAGTCAATAATGTCGTATTTCGAAACCGTTCCAGTGCCGCCGGGAACATTGAGAAGTTGCACGGTATTTGTGTTGGCAGCGGCGTCTGCGGCGGTCGGGTGGAACGAGATTCTGACCACGCTAATAGCCCGGACAAAGTAAAGGTATCCGCTTAGGAGGCCGCCGATAGGGGTAGAGGACGTGTATTCAACGCAGTCCCCCGTAGTCAAACCATGCGCGGAGGTGAACTGCACATAGTCAGACGCCGTGCTCACATAAGTGCTGCTGTTTTGAAGCAGGGTTTGGGAGGAAACTAGGGCCTGCTTGGCGGTGGATAGATTGAAACGGTCGCCTGTCTTGCGCGCCACATAGTATGTGCTGCCATCCGTCAGGCCCCCAATTTCTGTGCCGCCGTTCACATCATATGTAACGGGGTCGCCATCCTGAAAAGTGTTTCCTGTTACGGTAATAGTATCCGCATCAATCAGCTGCGTAATGACATTGACCTGATATACCAGATCGGTAGACCCGAATGAGTTCATACCAAGGAATGAGCCATTCCCACCGGCAAACCGCACCCGGTCCGCGCTTAGAGGGTAAACAAAGGCTGCCGTGGCTAGAGAAGTCGGAAGCGTTCCCGCCGTTGCGGTAATGGTCGCGGGGCTTTGTGTGGCAAGAGGAAATCCATGGTTTGGAAGATACGCCGTATCCGCCAAAAAGTTATTGGATACGTTGATGGGCAGGCAAAGAAATTCCGTCGATTGCGAGCTAAGTTGTAGGTAAGCACCCGTACTACTCGCAGCAACGCGAATACGGGTAGAGGCAATATTAATCCCGAAGTAATCGTAGTTCTCTACCGGGTTAAGTGGGGTTATCCACGGGGTTGTATTGCTCTGGGTGGCATACCCATCCGCATCAATAATAATGAATCGGTTGTTCGCCTGACTGCCCGTAAAGGGGTGCGCTGCGCGGAAATAAAAGTAGTCCGTAGTGCTTGTCAGGTAGGCGTTTTCGCCCTTGGCAAACGCCGATTTGGTAATGCCGCCACTGACCCCGTTTGAGGTCAGAGATTTTATCGTGCTAAGGGTTACGTCTGTATAAAGCCGGATTGTTGTAGAGTTTACCGCAACGACCCAATACGCCTTGTTGTAGGTCAACCCACCAATCGGGGTATTTGTAGTGCCGTCCCCCAAATAAGCCACCATCTGTCCGCTAGTGAAGCCGTGCGGCTCTGCAAACTCAATAGTGTTGGCACCGGTATCTACCGTGACCGTGCCTTCTTCGAAGTAAACAATGGCAGTTGTGTTGGGAGTGAAATCCCAAGGATATAAGCCCCCCAACGCAAACGGGATGGTTTCCCCGGTCGAGCTGTTGTTGGTATAACTCTGGGAATCGTTTTGGAAGTTATCCGGTTGCACCTGCGTCGAGGTGTTGAACGAAACTTCACCGCTGGCATAAGTATTGGCCAACGATAGGCTGGTTCCAGCAGTGAAGTTGGTGGGGTATTCGGTTGTTACCGTTAAGGTGCTCGGAGAAGCCGCATCTGTCACAATGCCGCCCACGTTGCGAAGCTTAAATTCCGTCCCAGAATACACGGACCCCGGAAAAAGCTGCGTGTAGGTTTCCAAGATGGAAGTCGTCACCGTTTGGGTCGCCTTGCACTTATAGGTGAAGGTCGTGTCGGATGGAACGCTGGAAACCACAAAACCACCATCCGCAGTTACGGTGGAGGTGCCAACCATAATGATCGGAGAACCGCGCTGGAAGCCGTGCGGGGCAGCGGTTGTTACCGTGATAACGTCACTGCCGTTGATCGCGGTGATGTCCGACAGTTCTAAGGTCTCGTCGCCGTTGCGCGCAAAGAAAGTTGGAATGTTTTTGGTAAGTTCCAGTGTTTCCCACTTGGTGGACTGCAAACCATATTCAAAGTCGGTGTCAATCAGGTTCTCGGGCTGCGAAACACGGAACTTCGAAACCGGGTCTGTAAAAGTGTCCGAAGGCTTAAAGGTCTGGTTGTCCGCTTCCACAAAAACCTGAAGAGGGTCCGTATCCGCCATCGCTGTCGTGTCGTAGGTCAGCGTGAGGGTGGTGGTGTAGTTGGTGTAATCAAACGAAATATCTGACAAGCCCTTTGAAGGGTCCGTGAACGAGTAGATAATTTCGTTATCGTTCATGTTGGTGATAAGCAGGAGACGTTTCTTAGCGTAAATGCCATCCAGCGTGACTGTCTTCTCCGAAGCGTCGAAGTCGTAATCAAAAACCAGATGCTTAGCCATTTTTAGCCCCCAAGTGCGATCGCAAATGCGACCGCCTGCTGATCAGTAACTGAGCGTACCGCCGGATAAGTCACGAAAACACGTTTCGAACCGGCCCCGAAGTTCACAAGTGCGTTGCTGTTGCTGCTGCTGTAAACCTCAACTCGGCTCAATGTATTCAGCGCAGAATATGTTCCGCGGCCAACCTCAAACGCACCGCTGTCGTCTTCAATCGTGTAATAAGTCTCATCGCCAACGGAAAAAACGCTTCCAAAAGCTTGAAAACCAGTCTCCGCACCGGCCAAGGTGACGTTCCCTGTGCCTGTCGAAGTGCTGGTTTCTTTGACACGATCAAAGACCTTAGCCATTTACGCAATCCGAATAATTGCGTTGCTCGCATCGGCGGTAGGGAAAACAATCTGGAAATCCCCCGCAGTGGACGTTTTGTCCGCCCCAAAATCCAGCACCACGATGGAGTCCGTAGTGCCGCTGCCGCCACCCGTAGTGGTGTTGTAAATCAACGCACCACGAGCCGTGATCGTTGCTGAGGTGAACGTAATGTCCGCGAAATCTGTCAGCGCAGTGGTGCCAGAAGTCGTCGGGGTTACGTTGGTCAGCGTACCGCCACCGGCCGAATAAGAACCCGACGCCAGCACCTCGTTGGTGGCAGTGTAGTTCGTCGTAGCTGCCGTAAAGGAAGCGTTGTTATCGTACAGCGCAATCTTGAAGGTGTGGCCAGTGCTGTTAGTAAAGTCGTGCTGCGCCTGAAGCAGTTGCTGCTTAAAGGACGTACACATGAAGTTGCCAGTAAAGGCCATGTCAGAGCCTCCTTATGAGTTCAGCGAGTTCCGGATGCCCCGCATCATTTAAGGCATTATACACAGTCGTCCGGTCGCTGTGAATTGCCTGTTTCAGATAGAGTTCCACAACGGCCGCAAGGTGTTTCCGAAACGCGCGGGCTTGCTCACGTATAGCAGGGTGCGCTGTGTCAGAAATGGATACGATCTGCGTGGCCGCCTGTTCCGCCAATTCGGCCGCAGTAAAACCGCGTCGGCTTGTCGTCCGAACCGTGACAACGGGGGTGTCCTTGGGTAGATTTAAGAGCCCTACGGTCATTGCTTAACCCGAATAACCTTTCCCGTACGATATTCGTCCGTAACTTCTTTTGCTTCGCCCAGAATCTTGATGCCAACAAGGGCTTCTTGAAAGCGCGAATTGTACATCGCCATAACGTCCTGCTCGCCCTTCATGTAGATATACGCCTCAATCAGCGAGCCGTAGAGCATGGCCAGTTCAGCGTTTTCGCTGAGCCACGTTGTTCCGTTCTCGGCGCCCGCAGTGAGGCTCGCCGGACGGTAAAAATAATGAAGCTCTGCCGTGTAGGCCGCATCTGGGGTGGGCGCCAACAGGAAGTTGTTTACGTCAAACACCGCGTAGTAACGCGGTTCCCCCGTGGTCGTCGAATCCGGGGTGAAGCTCTGCAAAAAGCTAGGATCCTTGTATTCGATAAACAGCCTGTCACCGTCAACTCCGCGCAAGCTGAGCGAAAACGGAGCCAAATAGTCCGAAGGCACCGCCAAAAACGGATTGCTGACTGTGACCGCCGCCTGCGCATTCTTTCGGAACAAGCTGAGCTGTACGCCCTTTAGGATCCGTTCTTCCGCCTGCCGGATGAACAGAGGAAGGTTGTTTACGAACGAAGTCTCGTCGTTTTCCGTATAATCTTGAATGGCCTGCTTCAGCTGCGCGTATGTAAAGCTCATGTCGTCACCACCGTAACTTGGCCCACCTGTCCAAAAGCCTGAACGGGGCGAAGATTAGGCGCATCCACAAGAGGAACGCCCACAAAAACCAAAAGGGGCTCAATTCGATCCGGTCGCGGGTTGCGCAACGCCTCCGGATCAACAACTTTTCGCCGCGGCTCCAGTTGAGGATGTTTTACCTCAAACTCGTCCGGACCAACGAGCATTCCCGTCCACTCTTTGCGCATCTCGTTAAGCCTGTAACGTTGCCCAGAGCGGTCAGAAATACCGTATGCGTTTTTCCCGGACGCAAACTTTGCCATCAGCGATACCCTACATACGGAACAAGCTGCAACGAGGCCCGATCGCGGTCCTCGGACATTGCCCGATCCAGCTCCTCTTCGTAAACAGCCTTCAAGATCTGTAGACGTTCCGGAGCCCGTTTAATGGCGATATAGTAAGCAAGTCCTGCGGCCAAAGCCGGATAAAACCGAAACGGCATCTGCATCGTATTCGTCGCAGAACTTGCGTCGTCCATACGAACAAGACGGTCAAAAATAAGAACGTCTGTGCTGTTATCCGGCGTAGGCCAAACCTTCAGAATCGGCGTGATCTGACGGTCCACAAAGAATTGAGAAACGCGCGACTGGGTCGTCTTGGTCGGAATGTTGAGATATTCCTCCCGGCTAAGCCGGTCGATTCCGTAGTCCACACCGTCGCGACGAACCACTACGGAAAGAATGTCGATCGTGTCCGCACCCAAGCTGTACTCTCGCGTACCCTGCGTCACGGTCACAGTCGTCTGCTGAATTGTCCACTGGTTCAGGCCTCGGTTTGCCCAATCCGCCAGAAGGAGGTTCAGTGATCTTTTTGCCGTGCGGATGTCATAACCGGTTCGAGCCTCCAAGCCGCAACGCTCGAAAGCCTCTTCGATATACTCAGTGACGTCCAGCTCAAACGTCTTGGTGCCCGAAACAGTCATTCTTTTTTCTTCCGGCGCTTAGCGGGTTTCGCGGTTTTCGCAGATTCTCGAAAAGCCTCTGCGCTGGGAGCGCCCTTGCTCCCGGGCTTGCGCATCTTCTCCCCGCTACCAGCGGCAATTCGCTTCCGCTTCGCGTGGATGTTTGCGTAAAGACCCCTAGCCATCACTTGCCCTTTTTAACCATGCCGCCGCCGCGCATCTTCTTAACCATGCCGCCGCCGCGCATCTTCTTAACAGCGGCTTTGTCTTTTTTCACCATGCCGCCGCCGCGCATTTTACGAGGTTTCATCGCCATCGGTCAGTCTCCTGTAGAGTTCCGCTCTTCTGGCGTAAATGCCGTCAGAGTCATAAAGGCCGTCATATGCCGCATAATACCCCTTTTTGTGGAGTTTGTCTGCGGCAACATGGAGCTTAGTCAATCGCTGAACAAAAATCATCGCATAAGTTTCGTCGGTCCCGGCCTCGAACGACACGTCCTCCACAAAGTCATTCGGGTCGTCGTCCGGATGAAAACCCATCACCCAGAGGTCTTTGTCGATGAAAACCCCCTTTGCGACAGCCTCGTTCACGCCGTCCAAATATTGGTGAAAAGTTTCCGGGTCGCGGTCTTCCGCAAGATCTACGATGATGACAAGGTCAAACGCGTCGTCAAACTGAGACAAAGTCGACCAGAGGCACTGATAATTGTGCTCATACTTGAAAATAAGCGAAACGCGGTCCTCGGACCACGCTTTCTTGGCGTAAGGGCACGGCGGAAGCCCGTTAAAATGATTGGACGGAGCTTCTAAGACTTGAGCGGACCAAGCCAGAATTTCTTCTACAATGGCTCTTTCCTTAGGGGCACTGAAAAAAGAAACATTCATCGAGAGCCAAATCCGATCAAGAAATCGACGAACGAGTCGCTGTTCATAAGCCCCATAACGACAACCGCCCCGACGAGCATCCATTTCGCCTGAAAAACCGCTCTTTTAACTTCAGACATGTCCGTGTGAAGCTGATCGACGCGCTGAATTATGTGCGTCTGCTGAGTTTTCCACTGGGTAAACTCGATCTCAAGTTCGTGAAGGCTTTTGTCGGCCATTTCCACCACCTCACCAAGCCTTGCACGACCAGTATCTGGCCGAAAACTTGTCTTTTGCCGTGTCACAAGAGTGACGAGCTCTGAAATTACTTCTTCTCTCGGGATTGCTCTTTTTGATCGACATATCAGGGTCTCCAAATCGAACAAGCTTAACGTCGGAGCCCTTTTTGGCAAGAACAGCACTTTTCTTGGCTTTCCCGGGAGTCCGTTTTGGTTTGTTATAGCCCGCAAAGGTCTCCCCCCTGTAGCTCAGACGCCCAGAGGGCAGCTTTTTTACGTCTTTGGTGGTGGCCATCAGACCGTCTCCCGAAGCAGAACGCCTTCTCCAAAAACGCCAATATCGGCGGTGTTGCTGCTCATTTTGACCTGAAATTCAATCGTGGCTTTTTCCGGAACCTTGAACGGGTACTGTCGGATAATGTCCATGCGGGACACAAAAGACGTCTGCGCAACGTTAAATATGCGGCCATCCGAATACGTAACGTGGTTGCGGAAAGTCATAATCTTGGTGTCGTTGTTTGCGGTTGCCGTAAACGCGTCAATCCTGTTCAAGAAAAAACTGAAACCCGCCGGAACGGTGAAAACCGACGCTTGGTTTCTGCCATACCCCGCAAGAATCTTTGCGTAAACAACGGCGGAATAACTTGCAGTTACGTCCCCAACAGCGTTTCCAGAAACCGTGATCAGGTCATTGATCCGGAAAAATTTCTGGGTGGTGGAGACCGGGGTTGTCCCATTCAGCGTCACAACCTCAGAGACCAAAGTGTAGTCTTGGTTCACGCCGACCACTAGAATGCTGACTGCGGTGTCGCTGGCGCTAGTGCTGACCAATGACAAAAGCTGTTCAGCCGCAAGAAAAGGCAAAGCGCCGCTAACCTCCCACGCAGTAACAAAGGAGGTTCCTACTGAGGGGTTGGTCCCAAAAATGTTCCTTACCTCGTGGTAAGCAACTTGGCCTCGCGCAACTTGTAATTCGAATGGCTCGGAAGTGCCTATTCTTGTGATGGAACTGACTTCGGCCATTCGAACACCTTAGCTGTAGAACACCGTCATGGCGGTGATGTTGGTCGCAGTTGCAACATAGATGTCACTGGCAAACAAAACCCCTTCATCCGGAATGTTTACCGAATGCGAGTCGGAAGCCAGAAAATCAATGTCGAGGACAGTAGACCCACCGTTACCGTCCGTTAGTGTCAGTCGCCCAGCACCCGCACCTGTCAGAACCTGAATCTGGCGAAGACGGGAGCGGCCAACGGAGGCCGCCCCTGTTCCGGTCAGGCGTTTGGCTTTAACGTCCGAGTTAGCCATGCCTTATCCCCTTTTTCTGGTTGTTTTCGCGACAACCTTTTTGACGGTTTTCCACGCCTCGTTGGTTTCAGGCGTATCCGGATTGTCGCCCTTCAACGTTCCGTCCTCGTTACGAGCGCGGATCTTTAGGTCTCGGATTCCCCGGGCAGCCAATTCCTCAGCAGTGGGCTCTTTTTTAGGAATAATTCCCATGAGTCAGCCCCTTTACGCCGCTGCGATGGTGCCACCAGTGTCGGAACGCTTCCAATCGGTGCCGTCAGAGAATGCAAGAATGGGGGAGCCTGCCGCACCGTTCGAGACGTAAATCAGCGCACCGGCAATGCCTGCGGCCGAAGGTGCACCCGCAACGGTATAGGTGGGAACCTGAACGAGGCCGACAACGTCGCCAGTCACGTCACCGACGAAACCATTGGTCGAAGTTACCGGGCCGGAAAAGGTGGTAGAAGCCATTTTAGTACCCTTTGCACAAGGTTTTGCCACGCAGTCTGTGCAACGTCAGGTAGGGAGAATCCTGTCTACGCGGCTCATGTGTCCCTTCGGTCAGAATATCACAATATCAAAATAAAGAAAGGGGCGACCGAAGCCGCCCCTTAGGACCGTTTAACAGGGAGGGAGGAAAAACAGCCCCGACCCATGTTTAACACGAATTAGGCTGCGCCGGGAGTGCCAAAAACAGCGCGCCAGTCCGAGACGCCGAAGCTGTAACGCTCGCGAGCCTTGAAGCGCATGTTGCCGGTGTCAAAGTCCCCTTCCATTGCCGTCTTGATCGGCGAACGGTTGAAGTACTTGAAGCCGTTAGGCGCATCGGTCTTGATGAAGAACGCGTCGGTGTCGGTGAGGAAGTGGTTGACCACCGCACCTTCCGGAAGCATCCCCATCGAGCGCATCGCGTTCGTGTCGTTATCCGCGGTGCCCGAACGCAGGTTCGAGTTGATCACTCGCTCTGCGATGAACTGAAGCTCTTTCGGAATGATGAGCTTCGTGCCGCGAACCGCGATCTTCAGACCACGTTCGTCGGTCAGACCGGCGATGTCGATGAGCATTTGCTCAAGCGACGTTTCGTTCAGGTCGGCCGCAACCGAAAGAACGTTACGCTGGTTGCCCGAAAGGCTCGGGTGTGCGGACGAGCACAGAGCTGCACCGTCGCCGATCGGGCTGCCGGTCGAGAACGCGTTGTTCAGGATGGCAGCAGCTTTGATCTGCTTGGTCTGGGCCATGGAGCGGGCCAGAGCCTTGGTGTAGCGCGAAGCAAGACGATCGTAGAGATTGTCTTCGATTGCTTCTTCGGTGATCGAGAACGCCAGAGCGATGGTCTCGTGCGTATAACGCGCAGTGTAGGTCTCTTGAGCCGAGTCAAAGGAGATGGCGGTGCCTTCACCCTTAACAGGAGCTGTCGAAAAGCCCCCCAGCATAACCTCTTCTTCAAACGCACGATCGGACGACTCTTCGTCGAAGATTTCCGAATGCTCGTTTTCGTAGCGGTTGTATTCGAGACCAAACAGCGCGTTAAGGCCGGGTTCCAGCTCTTTCGCAAGTTGTGCGCGAGAAATAGCCATTTTTCAGCCTCCTTATACGCCAGTCGTCGGCGCAGTGGTTTGAGAATCAAACCGTGCGTTCGTCGAGTTGAAGTGCGCGTTCAGACGGACGATCAGCGGGATGCCTGCCGCAGTGTAGTCGCTGTTTGCAACATCATCCATGATGCCAACGATACGAAGCGGAAGGGTCGCCGTGGTCGCGATCGACGAGACACTTAGGGCCGAGTTGGACGAACCAGTGTTGGTCGAGCCGGTACGGGCCGAAGTGCCAAGCGATGCGTTTGCAAACACCGCCGCCAGAGCCGTTGCACGGTTGGTGAGCGATGCGTCAGACGCCACTTTGAACAGTTGGTTGGGGTTGTCAGCAACAAACGCCTTCACAGGGTAGTTTGTGTCAACGCTGACGGATCCCGAGCCGGGCCAGTAGTTCAGCCACACGGGCTTTTTCTGGACCGAGTCTTGATACTCCACACCCATCAGGACGCCGAGAGCGGGGGTAGTGCCGCCGTCGGTTGCGCCAGCATAATCAATCGTGCCCGCCGAAGTGGGGACAACGATCGAATACTGGTAGATCGCATTGGTGTTGTTGGAAGCGATTTCATACTGAGTCACCCCAGTCGAGTTCGCACCAGCACCATTCAGCCCGATAGGACGAAGACCGTAGGCAGTTTCTTGGTTTGCCATGTCAGTTCTCTCCGATCAGGGCGGCCGTCACTTACGAGGGCCGCCGAAGGTTACACGAGATTGACGATCGGGTCGTGTGATCGTCATGGTCGAATGTGCATTCTCGCGAAGCATGTCGTGGTCAACGGCATCCATCTGGTCTCGGCTTCTTTGGCTAAAGTAAGCCGTCCGCTCGGCAATCGTTTCTTCCGGAATGCGGGCGAGAATCAAGCCGCCTACCCCAAAGACACCTGTGTATTTCCCTGATTCAATTACCGGGGCCTCAAAGTCAGGATATTCGTCCTTGCGGACCAGTTCCCAACCTTCGCGCAACTTCGCGCTGATGTTCTTCACGTCGTCAAAACCACGCGTTTCGGCGCGAATCCAACGATGCTTAAACCCATCCGGTGCAGGTGGTGCTTCGAGCATTGACGGGGGAGCCCAAGGCTTACGCACGGCCTGTTTCTCCCGAGTTTGTGAGGCGCGAGAAGCACGATTGATGGTCGTACCGGCGTTATTTTCGTGGTCGGTCATCTTTCTTACTCCTTCACGTATTTCGCGTATTCTTCAAGCGGCACACCCAATTTCTTCGCAATAGCGACTTGGCTCGGGGTGAGTCGAACCTTTTTCCCACTGCGCCCAGTTGCTGTCGTCCTTGACGCC
>Ga0099846_1000862_pt1 | contig 12516 bp, 20 predicted proteins | sample CB_VirMetaG_FD_78180 | JGI IMG/M metagenome (GOLD analysis project Ga0099846, IMG submission 78180) | Freshwater to marine saline gradient viral communities from Chesapeake Bay - CB_1504_1 Viral MetaG | ecosystem: Environmental > Aquatic > Marine > Coastal | place: USA: Chesapeake Bay... | reverse complement strand
TTGATGAACCAGCTAAGTTTATCAGCGCAGACCAGTTTGCGGAATTGCAGAAGCTGGTCGATGACACCGGAACCGACTTGGCTTTGCTTTGCAAGCATTACAAAATCAACGCACTTAAGGAATTGCAGGAAACCCGCTTCGATGCGGTTAAGGCTGCATTAGAAAAGAAACTCGCATGACAGACGCAGCTATTATCCAACGCAGCCCTGAATGGTATGCAGCACGTTGTGGAAGCCTTGGCGCTTCCCAGCTTGCAGACGCACTAGCCAAGACTAAATCAGGCTGGGGAGCATCACGTGCCAACCTTCGTGCCAAGCTTGTGGTCGAAAGGCTAACAGGCCAGCAGGAGGACGGATTTGCAAGTTCTGCTATGATCTGGGGACAGGAGAAAGAAGAAGAAGCCAGAATCGCCTACAGCTTCGTCACAGGCAATGATGTCACTGAGGTAGGGCTATATAAGCATCCAACCATTATTGGCTCTCACGCAAGCCCTGATGGCCTTGTAGGCGATGATGGCTGTCTGGAAATTAAATGTCCGAACTCTGCCACACACATAGAAGTGCTCAAAACCAAACAAATCGCGCACAAATATATACTCCAAATGCAATGGCAGATGGCTTGTGCCAATCGTCAATGGTGCGACTTCGTGAGCTTTGATCCACGGATGCCAGACCATCTTTCGCTTTACATTCAGCGAGTGGAGCGCGACAACGATATGTTGGCGACCTTGGAATCAGAGGTAGCCGCATTTCTTGTAGAAGTTGATGAAGACGTAAAAGCGTTATCAAAACTAGGAGACCAATAATGTCACAGAACGATAGAATTTTAGATCACTTGAACACCGTTGGGCCTATTCGCCCAATGACAGCATGGAATGATTTGGGCATTTACCGCCTAGCCTCGCGGATTAATGATCTGCGAAAGGCTGGGCATAAGATCCACACCAAGAAGGTCGAGGTGGTTAATCGCTGGGGTGAATCCACTTACATCGCTGAATACAGCTTGGAGGTAGAGCCATGCGCCAATACATCACAATAAGCTTAGACATATATAATGGCGAGGCAGATTTGACACCAAAGTCACGGGTCTTAATTGATGAAATGATACACAAAGCAGACTTGATTGATTATGATTTGTTAAGCGATATGCACCACATATTTATGCACGCATTTGATGATGTGAGCGCAAATTATCATAGAAAAAAAGAGTTGGCGCGAAAAGCTTGGTTGGCAAAGATGGAAAAAGAAAATGCTTCCTAACCGCATTGCCAAGAAGCCAAAGCGTTCATCGCGCTGGCGCTCCCAGGGGCACTTGAACTTCATTCGGTCATTTCATTGCGCCAGAGATGGTTGCCAGGGTGTGCCTACCGAATGCGCTCATGTCAGACTTGGTAGCGGTGCAGGGATGGGACAAAAGCCAGATGATTGGCGAGTTGTGCCACTGTGCCGCGAACATCACAGCCAACAACACACAGTCGGTGAACAGACGTTCTGGAAGGGAATCGACGTTGAGGCTTTGATTGAAGCATTCTGCAAAGCCAGTCCAAAGGCGCGTGAGATTAAAGAGGCTCAAGACAAGTGACGCAGACAGTCTGGCTTCGTGGTGAATATCAAAGGCGATTGGCTCACCAGTTGATTGACAAAGCGCCGCAAGACGCAGTTGTTAAGATCAGCCAATCCAAACGCTCAGATGACCAGAATGCAAAGATGTGGGCCATGCTGTCAGACATTAGTCGAGCAAAGCCAGAAGGTCGAGCGCATATACCAGAGGTGTGGAAGTGCATTTTTATGGCGGCATTGGGACATGAAGTGATGTTTACAATGGGCCTTAACGATCAACCATTTCCGATAGGGTTCAAGACATCAAAACTAACCAAGCCCCAGATGTCAGACCTGATTGAGTTTATCTATGCGTATGGGGCGCAACACAACGTAAAATGGAGTGAAGAATATGAGTGAACCACATAGCGAACAGCTTCGTCTTTTGATTGAGCGTATCGAACGCCTGAACGAAGACAAGAAAGGCATCCAAGACGATATCCGCGATGTTTACAATGAAGCTAAAGCGCATGGTTACGACACCAAGATTGTTCGTGCCGTGATCCGACTTCGCGCAATGGAATCAAATGAACGTGCGGAATATCAAGCGATCCTCGACACATACCTAACCGCTTTGGGACTATAGGAGAATATTTATGCAGTTAATTACAATATCAGGTAACGTAGGCAAGGACGCCGAATTGCGCGACACACGCGACAGCAAGGTTCTAAGCTTCAACGTAGGCGTTAAGAACGGATTCGGCAAAGATGCTGGCAGCGTTTGGTATCGGTGCAGCTTGTGGGGCAAGGCAGCGGAAGCGTTTGCTGGCAGCTTAAAGAAAGGCACTAAGGTCTTTGTATCTGGTGAGCTGACGCACGACGAATACGAAGGCAAGCCACAATTCAACGTGCGGGTTGGCAGCATTGATACAGCTCCGCGATCTGAAGCTGGTTCAAGCCAGGTAAGTAATTCACACAATCAAAATCAGCACACTACGTTTGATGATGATTTGGAGGATTCTGTTCCATTTTGAGGTGAATAATCATGCTATCAGCACCACGAGTAGATTTTCTATATAAACAGCATCCGCCTTTAACTAGGCAAATGGAGAGGATAAACAATCGAGAATCGGAATCCATTGAACTCTCGTCCAAGGCGTTGCTAAAGGCACAGCTAATTGCCGGTCAGCATACGCTTGACAAAAAGCAATTTGTTGACGTAGCAAAGCGTCACGGATGGATTTTACAGATACCAGAACGTTTACTGGTATAAGAGAAAAGGTGGGTATGCAGGGGTGCGGCCCACCTTTTTTTGTGCGTTATGAAAAAAACGCTTTACATAAGATAAACCCATTTTTATAAGAGGGCATCAACCGAGGGACAGTGTCCCGCCATTTAGGAGTAAGTTATGACCAACGACAATCTAACAGACGAACAGCGCATTGAACGCCGCCGCGCATTTTACGCGCAGGTGACTGAGCAGCTTTGGGATAGAATGAAAACATATCCTATACAGCCTGACCTGGCTTCAGTGCGTTCAGACGATTACGACGGTGGACGTTTTGATTATCTAACTTCAAGGGGCGTGAAATGACTAAATTAACAAAAACTCAATTCTGGCTGACCGTAATATGGCTTGCCTTAACGATAACAATGTTTGCAACGGAGAGGACATTTTAAGATGACATTGATCGAACTTAGAAACATCGTCGCGGATCATGTTCAAATGATGCACGGCAACCCAGAATTTATCCGCCAGATCAGAGATGGTGAGCAGGATGATGGCCCATTCATAATAGGCGCTTTAGCGGTCTGGGCGAAATTTATGGAAGGCTTGCAACCAGCACCGGAGGCATTGGCAGATGATTAAAGCACAGCAAGCAGCGCCTTTAGGCAAGACGTATCGCGTATCTTCTGAGAACGCATGGCCACTTAGAGGATTAGATGGAAAAACATTTGCGGAAAGACGCGCAGAGCAAGAAAAGGAATCAAATAAATGAGTCGCCCATCACCGCCAGTATGGTTATGACCAAGGCTATTACGATGGCTGCACCCGCGCATCACTGGAATCGCGTGGCTTTGAGATACGGGAGAAGTCGTAAAATCCGTTAGAAAAACGTGTCACTTTTCTAACAAGAAAAACCCGCAAACAGGCGCACAGCTTAGATTATCGGAGAGGACTAATATCCCTTGCTTTCCTCACCCATCGGCCTCCACTTCTCTAGTTTGACATAATGCTTTTTGACGTAACGTGTCGCAAATGGTTCTTTGGTTTTCAGTCTCGTAATCATTGCATCAACGCTTGTGTTGGCAACGCCAGCAATAGCCATGTTATTGGTGTAGGACGCAGGATCGATAGCAGGTATATCAGGCCAGTAGCCTTTCTTTTTATATGGGCTGTCGTTGCGAACAAGTGACCGCGCTTGCAACCTGTATTCGCTGTCCATGTTCTTTCGACCGTAGAACTTGGCAATCGCTGCGATCTCTATAGCTTGGCCTGTCAATTCGCGCTCATGCAGATTGAATGGCAGAACCTTTAGGCCCACCAGCATCATTACAGCAAGACCAATTAGCGCATAGGGCCAGCCAAGCATGTAGCCAGCAGCTACACCGACAACTGGTGGCACAAGCCAGAACCAAAACGCATAGCGCCAAAACTCATAATATTCTTGGAGCAGCACGGCAGCAAAGTAGCGCGTCCCTGTGTGGATTACGATTCCAGTTGCTCCGTTCTGTGCAAAGTCCCGGTCACTTTTTATGATCTTGATAAACATCACGTTACCTCCAGCATTTCAGTTGTAATCATAACCCTGCCCACAGCTCCATACTTTTTATGATACGTTATCGCCCAGGCCGCTCGATCAGCAATCCAGCCTCCACGCGCAGCATAAGCGTCTCTAGCGGCAAGAGTAGGGTGTTGCACAACTGTCACACCATTATATTCTTTCTCGTCCCTGTGGTGGCGATGTCCACAGTGTATCTCACGCCTAGTAGTCCTGCCCCATTGCTGCGGGAACTGCGCCGCAAACAGAAGCGGTAGGCTCTCGTTCTTGGCCTTATGACCATGATGGATGCCCAGCATAGTGCTGCCCCATTCAAACACATAGAATGGTAGGACGCTATCGTTGACAGTGACGCGGGGTTCTTCTTCGTAATGCACAGAAAACAAATCAGCCAGCCATCCGCTGCTTTCTTCGTCGTGATTACCTTCTGCTATAACCAAGTGGACTTCTTGATGGCGCAGCAAAGACATTGCGACCATTGATCGAATGACACGGATTGCAGACTTGCGTATCTTAGGGAAACGGCTGTCAGCATCCAGAACGTGCTTTGATGCTGGCGTTACTGGTGTTTTGCCGTCTGTATGCAGAAAGTCGCCTTGGATGTTAATAACTGCAGTGTGAGCCTTTGGGCTTTGTTCTATCATTTGTTGCAGTGCAGCAATGATGGTGCGTTCTGCGATAGAGATGTTCCAATCGCTGCCGCCTTCTTTATGCCATGCCAGCATCCCAAGGTGGTAATCAGTGAACGTATAAAGGTTGCACAGATGCTCCTCAGAAGCCGATGGAGCAGCAATTGATAACGCTGATGGTATCTCGTCCTTAAAGCCCTCAACTGCCTCTCTCATGGCGTCCACAAGATTTTCATGGCTTAGTGATGCCTTTACCCATTGCCCCGCTGGTTTGCCTTCAGCGTTGTAGTAGGTGCTGACGCCTTTAGCGATATAGCCATCAGGAACAGATCGAGTGAAGTCATGCTCAGGCGAATAGCCGAATTTTGCAGCTTTGCGCTTTACCGCAAGATAAGTCTCGCTTGCGCCACCAATGTTCATGCCTAATTCAGTGGCCGCTGCCTTAGCACTGCCAAGGCGCTCTATGGCCTCAAGAATTTGCTTTTGACGAGGCGTGCAATACCTGTACAGATTTTCGTCTATCGTTATGGTCGATGGCATTTACTTGCCTTTCGGACAATCATCCTCGCATAGACAAACAAAGACGCCATTGTGTAGCTCGACTTCCGCTACTGTTTCAGGCGTGTCTTGCTTTGCGTCATAGGAGATAGGTTTAGCAATAGCGCAGTAGCTATTTACGGGAACGGTCGAAACGGTCGCGCAGCCGCTCAGTGCGCTCAGAATCAGGAGTAATGATGGCAGCTTCGCCCAATGCAATTTGCTCGTTGATGGCATCGTTCATTTCCTTGATAGTTTCCTGACGCCCTTGCTGCTTCCAACGCGCCTTATCGAGATAGGCAAAGAGCCTTTCGATTAAAGCCAGCAAGGACGTCAGGAACTTCATTACTCTGCGGACTCAGCTACAGGCTGCTTGCTGAAAACAGACCATACAGCAACGCCAATGGTAGCTACGGCAGCAGCCAACGCATCAACCGTTGCGCCATCGATAAGGCCTTTTCCTGCCAGATAGCCAAAGCCAGCCGCAGCCACTGTACGAACGATTCCAAATAATTGATCCTTATTCATATTATTTCCCCTTAGAATAAATCTTCCAAGGCAGTTCCCAATGTGGGCCATCCTTAAAAGTTCGCCAATCTCCGCCCCAAACAATCGGGACGTTCTCATCTGCCGCAGCAGCTTTTACAATCTTAGCTAATCTATGGTACAAAGGCCAGTCCCACGATACCTTGCCATCAATCAACGGCGCTAGATCAACAGCGTGTCCAGTGATGTGCCGCGAGTTCAGCGTCTTTGATGCGCCTTGTGCCAGCAGCTTCCGTTGACGATCTAAGGTGCGTAAGCCTTCCAAGACGGTAAAGTCTAAGCTCGACATCGCAGCAGCCTTCTTCACCACACGCACTAAATCAGGATGGACTCCCTCAAGGCGTGATAAAGAACGGCTGCCAAGGATTATGCTCACATTGCACCCTTTTGCAGCACGCTTACTAGTATGCCGATCAGCAATACAATAATTGTGCCGCAAGCAGATATGCCAAGGCTTTCGATCCGCTTCATCCGCGCACAGATACTTTCGTATCGAAACGCACAGACCTGCTCATGAGTGTTAAGTTGCGCTTGCGTTTCGTCTATGGTTGCCACTGGTCAAATGCCCTGACCAGGTGTGATGTAAAGCGTTTGTGCGCTTGCAGCCAATCCGCTGAAATAAGATGTATCACTGAAGCGAAGAATTTCAACTGCGCCTGGAAGCAATGGAATGCCAGCAGCAGGGTTGCCAGATACAGCCGCTTCAGCATTCGCCTTAGCTTTTGCAACAGTTGGGCCAACGCCAAGATGCACAATCACAGTGCCAGCGTTGATAACGCGATACTGTCCAGTCGAGTGTGCTTTATTGCGCTCAGCCACCAAAGCCTGAACGCCGTTAGGTGAAGTTGCGTTTGCAGTGATAGCGATTGTTTCGCCAAGTGGTGCGAATGCTATTTGTGAATTAGTTGCCATGTTCAGACTCCAATATTACCGGCTAGAAGGAATGTATTTGCTACAGGGCAGATAGCGCTGATAACTGCGTATTGGCCCATAGTGCTAAACAGCGATGAATAAGAGACAAGCGTTTGTCCGCCAGCCGCTACAGTGACCTTGCCAGCGCCGCCCTGAATGATCGTGCAGGAGAAGCCAGCGCCAAGGCCAGCAGCGCACGTAATCGTTACCGCAGAGCCAGAGGTGCAATAGATGACCTTGCCGTTGTCCGCAGCCGAAAGCGTGCGCGTTGTTCCAGCTTCAGTGATAATACCAGCTGCACTTAGGATAAAGGCACTGGAATCCACCGTTGGGAAGACTGTTTGGTTTGGTGCTGCTTTTAACATGGTATTTGTCCTTTATCTTATGCAGTCTGGCAATCTTGATTAATTACGAAGCAGCCACACCGCTAACTATAATGTTTAAAGTAATAGCCCCTGTTCCAGAACTACCAAAAGCCTGCAATATTTGGTTTGATCCTAGCGTATTGGTTACTCCGTTCGGGGCAACTGTTTCGATAGCGGCTGCTCTTGAAGTGACAAATGCGTCGTTATCTCCAACTCGACCAACAGTCCAAACGTGACCGCTCACAGACCCGTCAGCTACATAAGCAAATACAGAACCAACAATCATACCTCGTGTTGGGGATAAATTAAACGTAGATGATGTACCAGAAGAAAACGACCATGTAGTGCCGTATGACATTTCATAGGTAGTCGTCAGCGCAGTATCGTTTAATTTTGTGGTTGAGAAGTTAGGTACAACCTTTGACGCTACGTAACAGTTTGCGCCAGCTATAATCAACCCTTCGCTAACATCGGAAGCACCTACGATTTTTTGAACTTTCATGTCAAAAATTTCAGTACTAGCGCCGCCAGCATATACGAGCCTCATGTTTGAAGCATTAGGCGTATCTTTTAAACGAATGCTAATTCCAGAAAGTTTGCAATCGGATGATGTATTAGCCACACCAACCGCCGAAACTTTTGTTTCTGCGTTAGCGCCAGTAGCCGCTGCATCTAAACACCAATCTTCAATGCTTATACCAGAAACAATCGAAAAGTCCGCATCGTTCAAATACACCCCGTAGCTCTGACAGCGTATTACCCTGTTGTTAATAAAATACGCGCCACGTGTGTCTTGAGCAAAAAAACCTATTGCACCATTATGGCATATGGAAAGTTCAACAGTTGACGAGCGCGTATCAATTTCTGATTCCGATGGAATGTTGGTAGAGTTTTTAATTTGAAACGATGCGTTCCCTGCGTTGCCTGTATAGGTATCAGCAACACAGCGACTAATAGTTGCACCAACAGCCCCGTTTATATCAAAAGCATGGCTAGTATGGTCGTATACATAGCAATCGCGGATATACATCCCCATCTCTTGATCATATGTGCGCGGCGGCGGGATAGTTCCTGATTTATATCCTGCGCCTACGATGGCAAAACCAAACTCAACGTTTTCTGCTGAACAATTAGAAAACCCACTATCGCGGCAACCAAATACGTATCCAGCGTTTCCGGGGCGGTTAAGTACGGAACATGGGAAATCGCCGTTTGCAACTTTTATGCTGTCGCTATCATACATAAAAATTAAAATATCTTTACCGCCATCAACGGTAAAACCATCAATTAATAAATTATTGCACGCGTCAATTTTTAACCCGCTAAACACACCCCCGCCAAGATCGCCAGTGTGGGTTGCTCTGTAATTTCTAATTCTTCCGGTGCATCCATCCAAAACAAAATCGTCGTTGTCAAACGCAGCAAAAATAAGTTTGCCTGAGTCTGAAAACTCAATATCTACTGTTGCGTTGCTAACTGTAATTGGGTCGCAATTAAGTTGTTCGGAAATATAGACTGTACGACCATTTGCAGCGGAAATTGCAGTTTGAATTGCAGCGGTGTTAGCAGATGCGGTTGCTGTTGCAGAAGCGCCATAGTCAAGCACATTGACTGCACCGCCAGCAATCATCGAATAGGTTACTTTAGTCAGCGACATGGCAAGTCCTTACTTTGAAAATGATTGCACTTCGGCATTAGTTAAACGTTGCGGCCAATACATTACCTTAGAAACAGCGCCATTTAAATATGATCCGTTTATGCCGCTTCCGATCAACGCTTGAGATACTGTTGGTACTGCTGACGCAGAGTTTGTAACTGGTGTTGCACCGCCAGAACTGAAAGCAAAGCTTGCGTTTTTATATGCGATTGTCAGTTTTGCGGGAGTAGTGATAGCTGCCGAACCAGCGGATAAATTGATGGCGGTTCCTGACGCAACTCTAATAACGCCCCTACCAGATGTAGCGGTAGAAGCTAATTGTATATAGTTTGCAGCAGTTCCGTCATCTACATCAAAAGCAGCCGCAGTTCTAGCTGCGTTGTCATAACGCAAAGCCTCAACAACAAAGGCCCCCTCATTGGCGTTATACCAATCGCTGAAGTTCGTCCCCGTCATGCTCACAGCGTCAGCGTTGCGTGTCAGGCTGGTCGTAGTCGTTGGGATATAGCTAGTAGCAAATGCGCCTGCTTCGAGTTGTGGCTTAGAAAAAGAAGCCGTTCCTGTTGCTAAATTTGAAACGCCACATCCAATACGGACTGTAGCATTTCCAGCCGTAGAACTAACGGCAACAACAATAGAAAGCCTATCGTTTTTTGCCGGTCTATAGGTTGAAGAAGTAACAAGAACCCCATTAACATACGCAGTTTGCGTAGCACCAGTAGGAATAGACGCAAAATTACATAATTGAAGAAATGTATTATTGCCAATGTTATCGTCTAAATAAACGCTAAAAGAATATGTAGTATTAGCCAGTAAAGCAAACGTTCTTGAAATAACTTCTCGCGCAACACTTGTCGTAAAAGATAATATGTTCCCACCCAAGTTATCAGTGGAAATTGAAAGTGATCCTGTAATTTGGTTAAAAGTCCACCCTGTGGGCGCTGTTCCAGGAGAGCCTGCTACTGCTCCGTCAAATATACTATTTGTATTAGTGTTCGTCCGTTGCTCTTCGATCAGCAATCCTTTGCAAGCGCCGCCAGTGCCGTAAGTATAATCAAAACGAGGAAGATTTGCAGAAACCATTTCTACTAAACCGCTGCTATTAATACGGGTTGCAGTATCTAATGCACGTGCAACCGTTACCCGAGGATCAAGCGCCTCTGTCGTAAAATCTAACGCCATACGGGGCAGAACCCGTTCAGTAGCTGTCGAAGAGTATGCTGGAGTTATCATACATTAACCTCAAACTAAGTTTGCGTTAGTTGCAAAGGTTGATTTTGGAGATACGTAATTCCATACTACTGTGCCATCTGCAATTGCTGTGCCTGTTCCAGTAGGTCCGCCTGCACCAGCGGATGTTCCCGCAGTCACGCAAACATAAATTTTATCGGTGTCATTCCAGCGAATTTGCCCAACTTGAAAGGCTGTTGTAGGAGTCCAAGCCCTTGCAAGCCTACCATTATTTGTTGCCGTCCATCCCGAAGTAGAAGCTACAGCCGCACTAGCATTAGCTATAAAATCACCTTGATTGTAGCTGCCCACAGTTCCCGCCGTGTCTGGTTTCGCAGTTGCTCGGCGCGTGTTAGGTTGACGCGCCAAACCGGAGTATATGCGCGGGGAAAGTTTAGTGTTTAACGCACTTACAGAAACGCTTTGAAGTAGCATAGCCACACTTGGCCCACCAGTTAGAATGATCTGAACACTCTTTACTGCGTCCAATACCGTTATCATACCAGACAAAAACGTGTCCGCTGCTAAGATGTACCCGCCGCCAAAATTTGTTGTCCAAGACGTAACAACGCCGTTGACATACCAGTTTGTCAATCCTGCATCATTCAAGAAACTACCGTTTGCGTCGAATGCCCTAACAACAATTCGGCAACCTGCGCCGAGCTGTTTTGTGTGAATTAAAAAAGACTTTGTAAAATCAGTGTCTAAAAAGAAACCGAAAGAACTAGCATTTAACGCCCTTACAGCCGTCAAATCTAAATCTAGATTTGTGCTGGTTAGTTCACTAACTGGGATTCCGTTAGCACTTGAACAAGCATGAAACGGCTCTGCTACGTGGTATGAATTAGCCGCGCCGCCAGATGAGAAGTAATTTATTAAATCGTCGCTAGTCCAAGTTGAAGGAAATCTTTCCTGCGGTACGCTGCCAAGATAAGTATTTCCTGATCCACGCAAACCCGTCAGAACAATACTTTCGCCAGCTTGATTGGATTCATCAAACGAAGAAATAAACTCATTGTTTCGGCCAAAAGACGAATTATTGGTATTAACGTTAATAGCTCTGCCGCTGTTTTCGCGGCGAGCTTCAATAAAACGGCAACTTTCGCCTGCGCCATCAAGCAAAACGCAATCGCGCACCGAACCACCCGCAAATGGCTGGCGTAACTCAAATGATGGCCGAAACCATACGTTGTTATTTTGACGACGGTAGGACGAAATTTTGTCCCAAGTAATGACAACTCCATAGGCGTCGCCCAAACCATCAGTCGCACTAGTTTGCAAAAAAGAACCGCCGTAAAACGTGTTTTCATTGCAGAACGTAAGTGGGTCAGTGCCTATGGTGATAAGGCGTTGGCTTATTTTGTTTGCGCCAAGACCATTTAAGAACACTTGATTGTACGCAACGTAATTGTCTTCTGCGTAAAAATCAGCGCCTATGTAAAAACTTGAAATTACAGAAATAGAAATTATTGAACGCTGAAGATTGATGAAACGGATTCCAACAAACCCAATGCTTGACCAATCAACTGTTTGCGAACGAACTGCTAAATTTTGCAAACTGACAAGACTATTTGCTTCTCCTGCGTTACCAATTACTAACGCTGGTCTATCGCGAGTACCGTCGTAAAGTATAGACGCGCCATTCATGTCTAAGTTGTTATTAGGTTGAAGTGTTACAGTATCTGTAATACGGTAAGTCGCGCCGGATAAAAATAAAATAGATTTTCCGTTAATATCTACAGCATCAAATGCAGCCTGAATAGCAGCAGTATCATCCGTCACGCCATCACCAACAGCACCGAAGTCCTTGACCGAGACGTATTGCTCTAGCTTGGTCTGCACAGTCTGTGCGGTGGCCCCGGGCGCTGGTAGGGTGTATGAGATAGCAGAGGCGTTTCCAGAGTTTATAACGCCAGTTTCATTCGTCATTACCTCAACGCTGGAACTTAGCGGAGGAGCAATTGAAAACGTAATGGTGTTTCCAAGGAGGCTGTAGCTATCCTTTTCCTGATACACGCCGTTGATGAAAACATTGGTGGCTAGAATGGTGCTTGGCGATGCAGAGAGAGCAAATGCAACTTGAACGCCATTGCCCGTAAAGTCGTTCTTGACAACAGACGCAGATACAGCCGCAGGATCGAAGCCATAGCCTACAGGGCTGTAGAGAACAAACTCATTACGCTTGTTGCGGATGGTGATGGAGAACGCCCCAGCAGTGTAGATCAGTGCTGGCGTGCCGTTACGATAAGCATAGCCGTTATTCGTGCGAATAGGCTGCGTAGCTGGGATTGTCAGGTTGGCGTCAAAGTACACCTGAAT
>Ga0099846_1000856_pt1 | contig 12569 bp, 13 predicted proteins | sample CB_VirMetaG_FD_78180 | JGI IMG/M metagenome (GOLD analysis project Ga0099846, IMG submission 78180) | Freshwater to marine saline gradient viral communities from Chesapeake Bay - CB_1504_1 Viral MetaG | ecosystem: Environmental > Aquatic > Marine > Coastal | place: USA: Chesapeake Bay... | reverse complement strand
TTTATCTAAATAATGTGATGTTATAACTTGCATTTCATCATCTAATAAGATAGTAGAACACCAAGGTTCTAGTATTTCCAATAATTGGCTAGTACCTCCTTTTATTTTAATTCCTATATCGTATTTAGGGGAGATAATTGGCTTCATTAGAGGAGTATGGTTAACATTTGAGCCCCACTTACGAATAAATTCTTTGGTTGAATTCTCCATGTCCTTTTGCCATCTTTTATGACGTTCTTCATCTCCATTAAAACTTCCTGCTCCCCTACCTGTTAAATGATATACTAAACTATTCCAAGGTTGTATAAAATTAAACCCATTTAATAACATTCTATTGAATACATCTGAATCTTCTCTACATGAATGCATTCTGGGGTCATGCCCTCCTATTGATAGGAATTCATCTTTATACATCATCCAAGGAGCAAAAATTCCTTCTGTAGTTTTAGAGTTTAAAAGATGTTTTTCAACATATTGTTCAAATTCTTTTTCTTTAAATTCCTCAGGCCACATCCCAAAATCCAACAATATTTTTTCTCCGTTATTGGGGTGAAGAGGGGGTTCAACGCGAGTTGAACATACTACTGTTTTTTCTTTTAAATGGTTAAACGCTTTTAAATCCGCATGCTTTCCTAGCATCATATCAGCATGAAAAATCATAAAAACATCTGTGATTGATTTTTCAATACAAAAATCATATGCTTTCCCAATACCATATAAACTATTACCTAAATCTGGGTTGGTATAATATGATAGATTGTATTTGTCTTTGACTTGATCTAACCATTCAATTGTTCCATCTTCATCTGAATCTACAAATATGATAATGTCATGATCTTTTCTATAAGAGTTTTTTCTTATAGAAGGGATGCAAGTTTTTAAATATCTTAAATTTGATTTACTAGGGATACAAAAAGTTATTTTATTCATTTTTAGCTAATTCTTCCGTTAGTTCATTTATACGGGCATCACAAGCTTTAATATCTTGAAATATTTTTCTAGCTTTAGGAGGATCTAATTCAAAACAAAGTCTTACTGCATCCATCCAATGGGTATTGTTTTTGGCTCGAATTTCTTCAATTTCATCAATAATTTCTAAATCAGTACGTTTACCTAATTTTTTATAAAAAAGTAAAGGCATATCAGGAATATCGGTAGACAAAAGTTTAAAATTAAGTTTTTCTACCATCTTAATAGAACTAATATTATACTCATATATCTCAGCTAAGTATTCCCCAGATCGGTTTTGTAAAAAAAGCTCAAGCATTTTAGCCCCATACCCTTTACCTCTATGTTCAGGAGAAATAGTCCAAGATAAAAAATATTTGTTATCATTATTTTTATCTGATCTAATAGTACCCACAGGAATAGAATTATCTTCTAAAATATAGATTTCTCTATTAGAATTTTTTAAACTATTCAATAACCAAGTTTTATGACTTTCTTCTTCTACTATTTCAGGATTTATAGAATTTTCTCGAGTTACTGGGTCGTTTCTCCATTCTAGGAGTAAACTCCAGTCGTCAAAATTAACAGATCTTAGTATCATATAATATCATTTAAATTAATAATGGTATCTTCAGGAATGTCTTTATTTATCTTTTTATTTAAAATAAAATAAAAATCTGAAGCCGGCACGTTCCCTTCAAAAAAGGGCCTTTTAGTAGTAATATTACCTAAAGTTAGTGTTTCCCCCTTTTTAATAGAAGTTTTAGTTACTACTGAGCGCATTGCATTTTTAAATTGTTGTTCTGAGTTGGATATTTCATCAGAGTTTTGTTTTTGGGTGGCTTTTTCTGCAAATCTAATGTGTTTAACCATTTGATTTAGTTCATTAGGTTCTAAAGCAAAAGGATGATCAGGGCCAGGAAGTTTTTTGCTTAAAGTAAAATGTTTCTCTATAATAGAAGCCCCAGCAGCAACTGCTAAAGCCGGAGTGAAGGGACTTTCAGTGTGGTCAGATAATCCCCATTTATATCGAGTGTCTAAAGATAATTGCCTAACCATTCCTACCCCAGCATCTTCAATTGGAGTTGGGTATGCATTATTACAATACATAAAACTTAACTCATTTCCATATTTTTCTGCTATTTCAAATATTTTACCTAAATAATTCATTTTAAAACCTATACCTAAAGATATTACTAAAGGTAGCCTGGAAGAGGCAACCATATCAATAAATCTAAAATCTGTAGATTCAAATCCTGCTATTTTTAATCGTTTAACTCCTAAGTTAACTAGTTCATCTACTGCTTTTTCATCAAATGGGGTAGACATAAATTCAATATTTTTTTCATCACAATATTGTTTTAAATCTTTTTGCCATTCACGAGGCAGTTCAATATTTTTAATAAGCTTATTTATATCTTTATACCCCGCAAAATTAGGAGTATTTTTACTATAAAGAGTTTCTGAGGAGTAGGTTTGGAATTTGCAAGCATTTGCCCCACTTTCCGCAGCCACATCTATTAAAGATTTAGCTTGCTCAAAATTTCTATTATGATTAGCCCCAGCCTCAGCTATTATAAAAGTACTCATATTTTTAATAATTTTTGTATTAATTGTTGTTTTTTAGTTGGACTAGTTTCTAGTTCAGAATAAGAAGCGGTTTGAAAATTTGTATATTTCTTACAAAGTTCACCCCCATGTAATACTTTTAAATTATCACCCCAAATTTTATTATGAGTTACTAAAGCGTGAATTTCTTCATTACTCCATTCAAATTCAGTACCTGGTTGGTATCCTGCTGATTCCCCGATGTCTCCATACCCTACAACGATAACTTTACTAAAACCCATATAATACAACAGTTGAAACATAATTCCACTTATATTACCCCCGGGATATAATTTATTTGGATCTTTACCGTAATTATCTAGGGTTTCTTGGATACTTGGACTTAAAAGAGGCCAAGATTCACCTTGGGGATTTCTATATTCTATACATAAATAAGTATTTTTAGTTTGCCTACAATATTCTTCTCCGTATAATTTATATAATTGTCCCGTTGTAAATGAGTAATTACATATAGGAAAATCATTACATCCTATAATTTTAATTAAATCAGGGTTTTGTTCTATTATATGTTTTTTACCAGTTATCCATTGAGGAGATTCTTCATAAGTAAAATTACTTTGGTTTTTTAATAATTTTCCTCCTTGAAATTTATGTACAAAAAATTCTTTAGATTCAAAATATTCTCTAGCTATCATACTATCCCCCGTTATAAACATATCTGAGTTAGGGTATAGTTTTATATTATGATTAACTGCAACTGTAAAATTATTTTTTATAATTTTATCTATATTTTTTATTTGGTTAACAGAAGGACCTCCTAAAATACAAAAAGCAGTATTTTCTTTAGCTATCCCTTTCCATTTATGGTTTATATAACTCATACCAAATAAGATAATAATGTAGAAGCTTCAATAAAATTATTCATACAGTTTTGATTATTTTTTACACAATCTACAAAATATTTAATTTCATCTATATACATTTGATTATTTATTGTTAATTCTTTTCTTTTTAGAACTCCTTCTTCTAAAATATCATAATATCTCTGATAGTTTTCTGATAGATAATTTAGAGTAAAGTCAGCTATAGTTCCTGTCTCAAATTCAATCCTTCCAGTCACTAAATCTTCAGTATCATTAGTTATATCTGTTAATTTATTTTTAATATAAGAAATATTTTTTATATTTCCAAATTTATAATAAAGATAATCTAATTCATGAATAGCATCTAGTAAAATGCCCCCTCCCAAATGTTTATTAGCACTATAAGATTTTAAATGGTTAGATTGTGGCCTCCACTTTTTAAGATTATATCCAAAATAAACATTAATATATTTAGTATTAGGATTTATAAAATTTATCTCATCTATAAATCTTAAATTACAACCTACCATAGTTATTAAATTTTTATCTTTAACTATTTGTAATAATTGATCTAAATTATTAGTATTAGTGTAAAAAGGTTTTTCACAAAATATGGGAATATTATGTTGCGCTAATTTAATACTATGTTCTATATGATTTATATTAGGAGTACAAACTAAACCTAAATTAAAATTTTCTTGTAATATATTATCTATATTATGTATTTCATCAATATCAACTATGCGTGTTGGTATTCCTAAATTATTTAAATTTTGGGAATGTCTTTTACCTATAGACCCTCCTCCTATTATAATTGCTTTCATTTATCTAAAAATACAAATCCTGTTAAATTTTTTCTGTATGAAACCTGTTCAAACATATCTAAGTATTTTTTTTCTGGGGTGAATTTTGGGTGGGGGCCTGAATATGTTGGGGGATATTCGTGAAGTATAATATTTTTACAATTACGATCTAATAAATGTTTAATAAATTTATTTTGATTTTCTGGGGTTAAGTACATTAAAGTTCCTTGGGTATAAACTAAATAGTTTGATAGGTCATCGTCTTTAAAATTATTTAAGTAATCCTCAATACTACATTGATAATATATTAGGTTATCTGTCTTGCATACCCAATCTATATAACCAGTAGGAGCTAAATCAAATCCTATACAATTAAAATCATTTTGAAAGGGTATAAAATCTCTACCATTAGCACAACCAAAATTTAATATAGTATTAACATAACTAGGTAATAAAGGTTTGTATTCTGTTAAAATTTTTTCAGGAACATTACCTACAGGATTACTAGAAGAATGTTTAAAATAATGCTCAAAAAAAGAATTATATTTATATGATTTATATGAATATTCTCTCATAATAATTTATTTACTCAAATATAATTTCTCAGCCACTTCAAATTGCCACGGCCAATCTATATCAAAACATTCAATTTCGTCCATTACGAAAAATTCTGGGTTTTTGGGTTCTTTAAAAGATCCCATGTAAATTTCTTTACTTATATCTTCCATAGTACCTGCATATAAAGAATGAGCGGCCTCATAGCAAGTCTCTACAAATTTAGTTTCTAGTGTTGCTAAATATTTATCTTCACCAAAAAATTTATTTATCATTACTCCTTCATTATTAAATAAAAAAGTTTTCTTTTCAAAAACCCCAAATTGGCCCCTAGAAGGAGAATTAATAAATTGTTTTGTAAAATTTTCTATTGTTTCAATTTTAAGTAAAGGATTACAAGCATTTATTATTATGTAATATTTAAAAGGAAGTTGATCATGCCATTCAAATACTTTTGGTAAAGTAACAGGTTCTTGAGTAGATTCTTCACTTCTAATAAAATAATTAATATTATATTTTTTTGCTATTTGTATTAATTCATCATCCATAATAGATAAATAAAAATTATCTTTAGGAATAAATGAAGAATTTAAAATTTTATTAATAGCAATTTCAAACAAATTAGACCCAGCAAAAGATTTAAGCATTTTGTTAGGTACTCTTGTAGACTGGGTGCGGGCTTGGATTATAAAGCAGGTATCTTTTAAATGTTTCATAAAGAATTTATCAAAGAGTAATATTGTTCAAGACTTTTATTATTTATATTTTTTAAATATTCATCATTATAATTTACATAGTTTGAATACAATAAATTAGATAAGTATTTTCGATTTTCTTGAATAATTATATTTTTAAGAATATATTGGGGGTATCTGTGTTTGGCAACCCAAGTTGCTAAAAAAGTATCTTCTCTCCCATATCCTTTTAATTGGATAGGAAACGGGGTTTCTTTAATTAAATCATTACTTATAATAGTTGACCACCCCCCGGCAAATTTAATTTCAAAATTTTTAACTAATAAAACTTGATCTCTATTATAGTGATGTTTTTTTAATAAAAAGGAATCAAATTCATCTACATTTATATTTTGTTCAGGTGAATGTGATATAACATCCCAAGTATGGTCCCAAAATTTAAAACATTGAGGAGACAATATAAATTTAGAATCAGTTATATTATTTAATCCATATTCAATTCCGTAGAATAATAAATCATCTAATATTAAATCTACATCTTGCCACCAAAAAGCATCATATCCTTGTAATTGGGTATTACTTATTCTTTTTTCAAGATATCCAAAATATTCTTCACTAATTTCTTCATTAAGATTATTTACCCAATCTAATTTTTTATTAATGTGTTTAAACTTATCTATAAAATATTCTTTAGAAAGTTTAGAATTTTCCCAATTTATTATTTCAGGGTTTACATTAAGTATAACATTAGCATCTATCTGAAGATTAGATATAAATTGAGAAGCAAATTTAAGTTGATTAATAGTAAATTCATAATCATCAATTTCTCGGGGAAATATATGAATTGTTAAATGGATTTTTTTCATTACACGTAAAACTTATCTATTTCTTGATATTTCAAAAGGATATTATTAAGTGATGTTTGATTTTTAACTTCATATAACATTTCTTTTGCTAAAAACCATTCTTTACTTTTTAAATTTTCTTTTACTCTATTAATCATATTTACAACGTCATTATAACCTGTTGAATTTAATAAATAAGGATAATTGCTAGGAAGAAGATCTTGCACTGCCCAATCATTTGTAGTAATTATAAGAGAATCCATAGCAGACGCTACTGATAGTTTAGTTGCAGGTTTAAAGCAATATTCCCATGAAGAGATATTTCTTATATTTAATTGGCAACCATCTACAGGCTTATTAGTGTAATAACCTTCATTAGTTGTATCAAATCTATGTTCATCTATGTGATTTTCCTCAAGTAATTTTTCTATATAAAGACAATTTTGATTTTCGTGCCCTACATATCCTAGATAATAAAAATAAGGTTTATTAACAAATTCTTTTTCTTTTAACAAGGAAAAATCTTGTTCCCAATGGTGAGGGATAACAAATATAGGTTTTTTATCTATATTACCATACCACCAATTTTTCATTTTAAATGAGTTAACTATGTAACCATCTATAAATTCTGTAGGTAAATCCGGAAAAAAGTTTGGGGAATTTATATTGTTTTGTGAATTATATTTTGTTGTATCTAATAAATCAATTACATCTAAGATTATTTTATTATTTTTAGATTTTAAAATTTCTAATAAATTAACATTTAATATATCATCTTTTATAAAAACTATAGTTTTATTAAATATATTAATATCATTAAAAATTAAATTATTATACCCTCCAGTAAGACCATAAGAAATTTGTCCACCTCTCATTCCTGTAGAAGTGTATCTTCCCCCTTTACTAAATAATAAATTCATATTTTATAAATTATTGTAAAAAGTGTTTTTGTTTAGTTCCCAGTTGAAGAAATTCAGGAGATAAGAAATCTATATTGTTTACTATATCTGGGGCATAATTAAAACTGGTAAAATATTTTTGGTTTTTAATCATATAAGCATCTGGTCTAATGTAAAGGGCGTGGGACATAACCCTAATCCCTTCACTAACAAATCCTCCTCTGTGGAACCCAGAATTATTTACCATAATAATATCTCCAGGTTTTCCTGTAAAAGAAATACAAGTTTCATCACATTTATCTATCTCAGCCTGTGATTTTGGGTTACCTCTATTTTCTGAGTCAGAGGCATAGTCCCAGTAAGTGGTTCTTCCTTCATATAACCCATAAAAATCTCCACCACAAAAACTTTTAGGCACATACTCAAAAGGACCATTATTTTCATTAACTTCTGAGTGGTATATGAATATTTTTAGGAGTTTAAAGTCTTCTCTATCTCTATGCCAATTTTGGGAATGCTGTCTTCCAAAATTATTATTCCAACTATGTATCCAGGCTAAAACATTAAAAATTTTAGGATCATCTACATTTAAAAATTTAGTAGCTATTTGAGTAAAATAATCATTTAAGTATAAATTTATAAAAGATCCATCATTGAGATTTAAAGCTCTATTTAGATAATGATAGTGAGTTATTTCAAAAGGTTTACCCCCTGATCTTTCCATTCTGAGACCGGGATTGTTTTGAATAATACTAAGTTCGTTTTGGATAAAGTCATTTTCTAACATTTCATTAAAAAATTCTATATTTTTATTAAAATGTTCTATGCCTTTAGAATCTAAAACGTCTTTTACATTAGTTTTATAATATCCTAGAGTATTTAAACTATTTAAAGCTTCCTGTATATGTTCCATATTATGTGTTTTTCCTAAAAACGTCTACACTTTTTTTACCCTCTAACACAGCATCTAAATTATTAATATTATCTGCCACAAATTTAAAGGCTTTATCAGCAGCTTTAATTGTTTTTATAATGTCTTTTTTAGTATGGGAAAATTGGATATAAATTACATTAGGAAATAATATTCCTTGTTTTACCATTTCTTGATAAAATAACGCTTTCATCCCAGTACTATCAGGATAATTAGAACTAAAAGTTAAATTATGTCTTGGGGCACTACCGGCAAAATTAATATCTAAATTGTACTTAGAAGCAGCATTTTTTATCCCTTCATCTAACATATTTCCTAATTCCCAAATATAATTATAATCTTTAGTTTTTAATTCTTTAATAGTTTCTATAGCTGCTGCTAAAGATAAACATTCACCCCCAAAAGTCATAGAAAAGAAAGCATGATCAAGTTCTTTCATATACTCAGCTTTGCCTGCTATGGCTGATAAGGGCATACCATTGGCCAGGGCTTTGCCTAAACAGCATAAATCTGGGGTTACATTATAATGTTGCTGTGCTCCTCCTAAAGCCCACCTAAACCCAGTTACTACTTCATCAAATATAAGTAAAGCCCCATATTTAGTACATAATTCTCTGACTCCTTCTAAAAACCCGGGTTTTGGGGCAGTTAGTGCTTGAGCTTCCATAATCACTCCCGCTACTGGGCGTTTTTTTAATTCTTTTTCTAGGCTTTCTAGATTATTATATTCAAACTCAGAAACTGTTTTCTTTAAGGATTTAGGTATTCCATAAGGTCTTAGAGTTACTCCATGCCAATCACCCCACCCATGATAACCACATTTTACAATATGTTCTCTTCCAGTATAAGATCGAGCAATTCTTACCGCAGCTAAATCGGCATCTGTACCATTTTTTGCAAATCTTACTTGTTCAGCACTTGGAACAACATCACATATTAATTGAGCTAATTCCTGTTCTAAAACAGTAGGTAAAGAATGAATTATACCTTTTCTTAATTGTTTTTTAATAGCACGATTAGTTTTTTTATGGTTATATCCTAAAATTATAGGACCTAAACCACACATATAATCTAAATACCATTTTCCATCTAATCCTTTAACATATGCCCCTTTAGATTTAGAAGCAAATTTAGGGTAAACCCCATCAACAAATTGATCAGGACATTTACTCATTGTCTGAGTGCCTCGGGGCATTAGTTTAATGGCATTTTCCCAAAGCTTATTTTCATTAATTGGCATCTTTTAATCCTTTTTGTATTAATTGTATTAAATCATTTATATTATCATTATTATGTAATGAGGAATTAAACTCTAATCCTTCATATTTTTGTTTAAAACTATGTTTTTTATTTGTATACTGAGGTAGTACTGCAAGTAATTTATTTGTTACTTGATATGTAAAATCTAATTCTGTTTTAGCTAACATATCTTCATGAAATTTTTCCCCAGGTCTCATTCCTATAATATCATATTGAACATTTTCAATACCTGCTATTTGAGATACTGCTTCAATAACTGCCCCCATTTTGAATGAATTAATTTTAGGAATAAAAACTTCTCCCCCTTCTGAGTGGTAAAGTGCCCCTAAAACGGTTTCCACGGCATCAGAAAGAGGGAATAAAAATCTAGTGCATTCCATAGAAGTTACTTTAATAGGTTGGTTTTCAGAAAGTAATTTCATCCATAAAGGAATAAATGAACCTCTTGAAGCAATAACATTTCCATATCTTACAGAAGCAAAAATAGTTGAATCTGAGTTATAATCGTAATTAGTAAATACTCTTTCAGCTATAAATTTACTAGACCCATATACATTAATAGGTTGACAAGCTTTGTCAGTTGATACTAGAATACATTTTTTTACATTATTCAATAAAGCAGCTCTAGCTACATTTTCTGATCCATGAATATTTGTTTTAATACATTCATCTGGGTAGTATTCCATGTCATCTACTCTTTTAAGAGCCCCAGTGTGGATAATATAGTCGGGTTTATGGATTGATAGAGTGGTATTTAATTTTTCAAAATCTCTTACATCTCCAATAACTTTAATTATTGAAGGATCATTACCAAAAGCTAAAGCTTGTTTACCTTCATCACGGCTATATACTATAATTTTACAGTTATATTGTTTTAAATATTTAATTATTGCTTTCCCTAAAGATCCTGTACCCCCAGTAATTAGTATTTTTTTGTTTTTAAAAAATTTTTTGTTCATTTTCTATATAATTTATTATTCTTTGTGAAGCTTTACCATCATTAAAATCATCAAAATATTTCAATAAGTCCTTATTATTGGATTTGTTGGTTATGAATGTATTATCTTTATTATAAGATATCAAGTTTTTTTTAAAATGGTTTTGAAAATCTTTATTTCTTTTTTTAGTATTGATAATATACTCAGTTGAAATAAAATTTTTAAAATCCTCAAAATTATTAAAATTTAATATATTTTTCCAAAAATTAAATTCTTCTCCTTTAAAATTATCAATATTTAATTCTTCATCTACTCCAATATCTTCTAAATTAAAAGCTACAATATTTTTGTTTAATTTTAGAGGATAATACATTATTGAAGAAAATATACCTATATTATACGAAGATTTTTGTAATATATTAAAAAATTCTTTTTGGGTTAATATTAAATCACAATTTTCCCAATCAGAATAATCTTTAATTTCAGTAGGATGTGGTTTATAATATACTTCCCAAGTAGGAAAAGAAGATTTAATAGAATGATATACATTTATAATTTTATCATGGTGTTCTTTTTCTAAAGATCCATACACTATTATTACATTTTCTTCAGTTGTTTCAAATTTTAATTTATCAAATTTAGGATTCCCTACTATAACAGATTTTTGACCCCACCACCCTGCTTCTTTTTTAGTTTGGGCCCCCCAGGAACTGTGATCAAAAAACACATCTATACAATTTGAAGGGAAAGATTTTCTACTGGCTATTTCTAGTTTGGTTTTTATGTTGTTATAAGTCCAAGAAGAATTTTCTATACATCCTATATAACAACCCCATTGTTTAAATTCTAATAAAATACTTTTTTCAGGTTCCCAATTTTCATTAGTGATTAATAAAACCGTGGGTTTAAAAGGGAGATTAAATCCTAAAGTTTTACTTAAATAAGAACTATTACTTTTAATATTAGTATCATAAGAAAAATGTTCTAAGTGAACATTAGGATAAAGTTTAGTAGGAGAATTATTATAAAGAAAAAAATAAGGAAGATTTCTTTTTTTTAATTCTAAAACCACATTTATAAGATCTAAATAACTTCTTTCATCAGTAGCAATTATTAAATATCTGTTCATCTTATTTTAATTTTTAATGCCACATATCATACCATACTGATCAAATTTGGGCAGCCCTCCCCATTTTTTATAAAATTTATAAGCATTAGCTTCTTCTGAAGATTTTTGCCTTTCTGAGGATTGCCCGTTATTTTCTTCTAATCTATGAGAACCCCTAGCCCCAAAATGCCATACAACTGATTTAGTGGGCATTACAAATTTTCCTCCTTTATTTAGCCATCTTAAAAATAAATCATGGTCATCCCAACTAGTAGGGGCAAATAATGGATCATTACCCCCTACTTCATCCCAGAATTTTTTAGTAACTAAACCTGATACTCCTTCTCCTTTAGGTATTTCTATATTATTCATTTCTGAGAATTCTTTAGCATATTCTATAAAAGCAGATTGATTAAAATCATACCAATATCCCCCAAAAGTATTAGGATCTATTAATAGTGTTCCTGGTCTATCCGGGGAATTAAACATATTGGGTTCTATTCTGAGGGAATTTACCCATAGTTTTTCATCTTTATATTTGTTATGGATTTCCATTAATTCTAAATCCCAATTAGGGGCAACATAAAAATCCGAATGAAGAAAATTAATGTATTCTGTTTGTACTTTATTAGCACAAAAATTCATACCACCCCCAATACCTTTAGGATTGTTATTTGAATCAATATAAAATTCTAAGTCAAAATTAGAAGCATTTTCTTTTAACCACTCATTAGTCTCATCAGTACAATTTTCAGCATGAATTATAAAGGGAGCATTTTTCCAGTAAGAATAGGTTCTAACGGATTGAATTGCTAATTTTAAATATTCTAAATTATTATGTGTACTAATACAATGAGTTATCATAATGTACTATAGTAACTGTTTTGCTTTTCTTGTCTTTCAATAGTTTTAGGATGATAAAGTGCTAATTCATCTGTAGGTGGGATTTGAGAAATAGTTTTAAAACCATCAAGTCGTTCATGTACTTTATTTTTCCAGTTTATCTCTGGGGATCTTTTATAGATTCTCCATTGATAGTCAGGCCAATTAATCCATCCTTCATTAGTTATTTTCCATCCCCATTTTTGGATGTGTTCATTAGTTAATCCTTCTACAGTATTAACTCTCGGTACTTGAATTACATCTACTGAATTG
>Ga0099846_1000854_pt1 | contig 12587 bp, 10 predicted proteins | sample CB_VirMetaG_FD_78180 | JGI IMG/M metagenome (GOLD analysis project Ga0099846, IMG submission 78180) | Freshwater to marine saline gradient viral communities from Chesapeake Bay - CB_1504_1 Viral MetaG | ecosystem: Environmental > Aquatic > Marine > Coastal | place: USA: Chesapeake Bay... | reverse complement strand
TCAGCCATTCTGCAAAATATCCGCAATGGAGTATTTTTAGTGGCTAACAATTTTACCGGTTCTGTCGTACCGGTGTCTCCATTATCAACGTTGAGTGTTATCGCATGGGTAGGATTCTCCGGGATCTCCGATTTCTGGAGGAAACTAGTCTTCGGCAAAAAGATCCTATTGACGTGGGAACGTCTACGGACTCTTATGCCTCCGGCATAATTAGCGCTGACAAACCAGCCAACATTAGGCCCTGTCCCCTGTTCGGCATTAAACAGGCTGGCTCGGGACGTTGACATAGCAACTGTACGGTTAACACTTGTACTAAATACGCTGCTATTGGTATCCAGAGCTTTCTCTCTATACGTCGCTCCTTGACACTGTATAGAGCCGTTAAATATCAGGATATTATCAGTTTTTACCTGAGAAGACCCTACACTGCCCAGTGTGTATTCAGGGTTATAGTAGTCTTTGTTAACATATAACCGGGTAGGTATCCTGTCCAGAAAAACTTCACTGAGCTGGTTGAGGGAGGGAAGTAGGAGACGGTCTAGACCCGATGCGGACCTAAGATTCTCCCTCTCCCCGGAGAGATCTTCATACAAACCCCTTATGAGGTCGAGAGTTTCCGGTTGAATAAGAATATTCCTAAGCGCATCTCTTTTATCGGATTGGAAAATCTCGCTAAGGTTTGAAAAACTATCCGAGATTAACCCAATATCTGGACGAGATACCTGACCAAATCCTTGAAAAACCGTCTCGCTCATGTCTACGCTAATACTACTTAGCTTTCAACGAAATTACTGCTCGCTGTAGTTCAGAGACAAGTAGATCTCGTTCTCCGTCTCGTCGTGATTACCAAGAGATCGAGCTATGAAGAATGTCGCTAAGTTGCCGTCGTCTTCATTCACAATACTTTCTGCAGACACGTTAAAGACCGTATTCAAATCGATGGATGTCGGGGTATTAGCGGAGACGTAATACGTCGCCAAAGGGGTGCCTTCATTGCTGGTCAACCAGCGAATCGGATAATCTGAAGGGGTGAAAATACCCGCTGAATTTACACCGCCGGAGGACAAGAAGCTCCCGCACTTCTTGGGAGATTCGTTCACCGATTTATATGTATCCAAGGGGTCAAGAGACTCTGTCGGTGCGGTGGAAACTCCTTGCTTATCTATATGCGTAAAGGTTTTAATCACCTTGACGGGACCCCCATCGCCATTGGTTTCAGTATCCCCCGTCTCGGTGATGGCCACAGTGCTGCGGTGAGGTGTGAATGGCTTGACATCAATACCTCTGGGAGTTTTCTGACCTATCCACACCCCTCCAAGGCTAGCCCCCTGACGTCCCTGTATGAAAGCCCGGATGAAGGGTACATTGCCCGGTGCGATATCAGAGACCAGGATCACCTCGGGTTCTAACCTTTTGTTCATCCTAGCTATATAGACTATATTATAATAGACTGTCACTGGACCAAGGCTCAATCCGCCCGGTAAAGCTCCCGTAGCAATTGGTAGTACATAAAAAGTGGCATCGCCGACTGTCAGAGTTTGTCCGCCAGAGGTAGACACGTTAACGGTAGTACTACCCTGTACAATGGTAACATCATAGTTTTCTTCTCCCAAGTTGGGCCAGGAAGAGTTAAGATCGCTCACATAAAACTGTTCGTTACCATCATCATCTGGTTCGGAGATGATCTCGACGTCCTCTCTAAGCTCTCTACCGGCCTTACAAAATACCCCGCGACAACGTCCGCCTTCAGTGCCGGGCACATTGAGACGGCTATCTTGGCCTACATCGCTAATATCTTCATAGTTTCTGGATTCACTCGACTCCAGATTATATGGATTAGTAGCTACCAACGGGCTGCTTTCAACGTATAAGGTGTTATCAGGATGATCGAAGGCAAAGTCGTAAGGTAAGCCGTCAGCGAAGGTAAGGCCGTCGTAGGAAGCGTTGGCCTCTATTCCCCAGTCCGGTGATGTCGTGGTGGCGTAGAGATCATCGCCACTATCGTCCGTCTCGGGCCATGTAAATCCTACTCTAAAAGAGCTAGCATGAGGTTCCGTTAATCCTCCTAGCTCTCCCCCTACCCAAAAGATAAAGAACTCATCGCTCAGGATATCGATACTGCTAAGAAGTATCTGGTCGCGACGGAAATAGTCAAATTCTATATCGTACCCCTGTGTATACGGATCTATGAGGGGGTAAGTAAAAGGCAAGTAGACATTATCCGGAGTGGGCTGAGGTTCACGACTAGAAAGATATTGTGCCCGTTCTTCCACATCTCTCTGGAGTTTTAAAGAAAGCGCGGTAGTGAAGTCTTTATTGGATGGGAAAAGCCCGAAGAGGTCGTCGCCGACGATTCTAACGACCTGGTTTCCAATTACATTCCAGTTAGCGCTGTTTGTAGGATTTCTAAAGGAGCCGGAAGAAGGCACGTTATATACAGCTACAGCGGAGAATGTCGATGCGTTGGAGGACAATATCCCCAACGGAGTTGAGTCTAGTTGGAAGTAGGGGTCGATTGTAAATTTTCCCTTGAGCCGTCTATTTTCTGGCAATTCGGTCCAAGAATATCCCTCCTGATGGCTATAGGCCCACTCTGGGCAGCCCTTCTGTCTAACTATCTTCACTTCACAATCTTGCTGACTGTAGACATTAAAGTTTTCTGGAAAAATCTCCTTCTTGTTATAGATCTCGGTGCCGAACCGGTTGACCAGAAACTGCCTGGGCTTAATACCCATCACAGTTCTCCAGTCTATAGCATTGAGCTGGGTCTTGGAGACGCTGAATCCCGGGCTAGGCAGGTAATTTACCTTAGACTGAGCGTTAAGTGAGAATAAGGTTCCTTCATCGTAGCCGTCAATGTAGTAAGAAGCACCGAATTTATGTACATACTGGTCAATACGAATAGCCGAGGAATCCTGAACCAGAAGACGGTACTTGAAGTAGAAGAAGGGGTCGCCTAGGCAGGGGCGTCCGAGTTGGTTTTCAATAACAAGGGTGTGCAAGACTACCCACCTGCACTGGTCATTCTCTACAGGGATATAGGCATAGAACCTCGCCCCAATAGCACCGTACCAGCCAAACTCAATCTTGTACATGGTAACGGTATCAGGGTCTAGGAAATATCCGGTCTTACCTTCGCCGCTAAGCGGATCACCGTTCATTATCTTCTGCTCGATGACCGTTTCGTACTGGACCTGACCATTTCGAGTTACCGTCCTGGTATTCTCTTCATAGTCAGCATCATTGAGGAATTGAGTATCTTCTAGGGGGACTATGGAACGTCTGACTACGGAGAACAAGGATCCGTTGGTGAGACGGAACATGTAAGCATCGGTGTCGTTTTCAATGCCAAACTCCAAGACTGTACCTGGGCCAGCCCCTATCTCGCTTACCTTAACGCCATAAGTAAACCCGCTGATCCGGCCGGGCTGATACCGGAACGACCGGATTGATTTCAGCGTGATTTCGCTTCTAACGCCCTGAGAGCCACCTGGCCTGTTGGTATCTGTGGGCAGATTAATCTGTTCTCCGAAGCTAGCTGATGGCCAGAGGTTGGAAAATACGTTGTTATCAGTGTCGGGTACGACGGGGGTATCGAGAATAAAGTATGGTAACTTCAGGTCTTTTTCTAGATCGGTAACAGTGGACTCGTCTTCGTGGATGGTAAATTCCCAATCCTTCAGGTCACTCCTAATCTCGTCCCATTTGAGGCCGTGATACTTCTCCCAGATCTCTGCAGTCGGATTAGTTTTTATCCTAAAATGTCCACGGTCTTCTGATAACTTCTCGGGGTAGTATACTCTGGTCGTGGAGAAAAAGAAACTGTCCCAGGAGACACTGAGGTTAACAGGTAGCACGTTAGTAGATTCATCAATGATGACATCTGCGCTTCCCCATAGACCCGGAGTAGACCTCCAATTCTCTATCTCAGTACCTGATAAGAAGTTATAAGCTTTTCCGCTAGGGATGATAGGATAATTACTTATCTGTCCAAATCGAAGTTGTTGAATATCGAGCCATAGCTTATCCCAGTAGAGTTCGTTAAACTCGAAAGTGCCATCTCCGTTATCGATGGGCGGATATTTTGATAGAGTAGGTAGGAGGTTAAATTCTTCCCACTGAGCTTGGGAAAAATTCCGCACCATATATCGGAATAGATACAGAGCGACAATAGAGTTTATGTACCTGCCCCAGTTCCCATAGTCCTGTGCCTGGCCAGGATTTATAAGCTGATCGGTGATACTGGGCCTTGGAGGAGGCAGGAAAGGTGTCGGACTAGAAGACAGAACGATGGCCGAATTCCTCTCATCCTCATCAAATCGAGTGAAGTAATAGTTTCCCGTAGAACTCGGTCTACGTGTCCACCACCATAAAGAAGATCCACTTGTGTAGCTAGACTCACTATCTAACTTCCAATCCTTGGGGTCAAGACCGTAGGTAGATACGTTTCCAAATATCCCCTGCTGAGTCGTCTCCCTGTTGATACCGAGGAGCGACCGGGAAACTTCACTCTGATCGGAAAATTGCTCGATCATAGGGAGTGCAGCGGGGTCGCCTTTGCTGAAAGAATTTTGCGTACTCAAGCCCTCATTCTTATAGGAGTCAGAGTCGACAACTACGCTGGGAGAGGTATTCTGCCCGTATTCACTCTTTTTATAGGCATCCTTCTCGGTTACCAAAGGCGCACCTTGTTCAGTCGTCAAGGGGTTACCCCTGATGTCGACCATCTGCTCGGTTATACGAGTAGTCCGGGGCGGAGTCTTATCCGCCCTGATCGAGTTTTTGCCAGCCATTCCTTACTGCTCCTCCCAGGTCAAAGAGTTAACCACTGAGAGCTCTGTTGATGGCTGAGAAGTAGACGATGTGGACTCCCACATGGCGTAGGCGCAGAGGATGTCGACTTCGTCGGTGAGAGGGTAGGAGATATATTCTTTATTATAGGCGAAGTAGTCCGTAAGATCATATTGCGAACCACCCGGGTTGGTGTAGATCGAGAAGATCGTACTTCCAGTGTCGGCTACGGGAGATAGACGGAAGTCCTGAGATACCGATGCTCCTGAGAGTTCGGCAATAGATTCGAAAGTACCTACATTGCCCGATTCATTCCACTTCTTCTGGTCTTCATACTGAGTGTGGTTAAAATCTCCGGAGAATAGGGTCAGAGATCCATCTGTGGAGAACTGATACATGCGGACGGGAATCATGGTACCGTAAACGGTAAATGATTCGGGTTTGGAGGAGAAGTTTTGAATAAAGAACTTACTGCCTTTTCTGAACAACCTGACCAGTACAGAGGTTTCAGAAACAGACGGGTTGGCTGGGAATCCTCCGATAGGGATAGAACCAGTAGCAATACCTCTCATGTACATGTGAATGTAATCGCCGGAGTTTGGCAGCAATAAGCCTAGTTCAGAGTAATCTGCTGAGGTTATATTATTTTTGCTATCCGGCAGGTCTTCTTCAATAATTTCTACAGGGACTGTGCCAGAACCTAGATCAAAACCATTTGTTTTAGCATCACCATCTGAATATATCTCGATGGAGTATGACTGCTGAAGGCCAGAGTTATTCAGATTATTGGTTATTAGCAAGGGGTTTTTAATAAAGTTGAGAGTCAACACATTGTTCGATGTGTCCGCAGCGGGTTGAGTTATACCGATACCGTATTTAATCGGGTAGAGCTGGATGCGATTCCGGATAGGAGTTCCGGTGGTATTAGTCACTTCATCCTTAGCCCGTAGCGCGACCATCGCCCGCTGCCTTCTAGGGATAATAATATCGACTTCACTATTCGTGGATAGAGTTCCGGGAATTGCTTGGTTAAAGTATAAACGGACATTAGATCCCGAGTTTTCAACCCAAATAACTCTCATGGTCGTATCATTCTTTAAGTACGAACCGATTAATTGATCTTTTTCATCTTGGCTTATAACAGAATTACTGATATCAAAATAGTTAGAAGAGGGGGATAAAATAGATACTTCTTTCAATCCACTATACGCTACGGACTTAGCGTAATCGGACGATTTAGACAGCAACTTAACAGTTCCTTTATCGCCACCATCAATATAGTACGATGCACCGTACTTGACCAGCTTACTCTTTTCGCTGTCCGGAAGACCGTTACTGAGGCCAGCGTGGGTGAGGTAAGTGATAGGCAGTGTCGCGTTACCCAGTGACGCTACGTCCAGTTGGTTAGACGCCCGCATATGGTGTACGCGTACCCATCTCGCCTCTCCATTCGCTACGGGAACATAGCACAAGAACAACGCACCAACGGCACCGTACCATGAGAATTCAATCTTCCACATGGTAACCTTAGTGAAGTCTACATCGTAGACCGAAGTATCCGTCAAGGGCTGGCCGTCTAGGATGACGGGGTCGCCGGGGCGTTTTACACCCAAGACAGAGGGATCCACATTCGCGGTGGATACATCGCTCCAGCGGACGGTGTTCGTAACTCCATTGAGCTGATCGTTACTGAACATGGCACGTACCGGACGCCACTCGTAGACCATACGATATTGCGGGGGAACGCAGAGCTTGAACCACTCTTTGAGAGTGACATTCTTCTCACCTACTGTACCACCAGTGTTTAAAGTTCTGTGAGTAAACGGGCTAGGCAAAGTTTTTCCATTTATGATTATGGAGTCATTAAACTCAGCATTGGTGATCTGCGCACTTCCTTGGACGGTGACGAGAAGGTTCCACACCTTCGTCTCACTTCTATCCTCACTGGGGGAAGGATCATATCCGAATCTCGTATCCGATGTAGATGTGTTTAATACATTAGGCTCTTCTCCGTCCAGGTCTAGAGTCCCGCCTAGAGTATCCTGAGTGACACCAATTTGGTCCACAAACCCTGCACCACCACCTCTGCTCAGGTTGGTGACAATATCCTCCCACTTACAGTGGGCGTCTAAGCGGATGTAATCAGAACCACCGCTAATATCTGAAGGAATAAGGTGACCAGATCTCCCCTCGTAAGATTGATTGTAGTCATCAGGATTAACTCCTTCCCTTTGATCGAAGGGGAACTGGAACTGACGACCGGCCAGGTGTTCGACGAATTGATCGGAAGAATCTCGATAAGCCAGGCGGACAGCGTATCCCTCGTCGAAGCTAAAATCCGAAAGAGGTGCACCGTCTTCGATCTGACGTACATCAGTAGGGGAGTAACACAGGCTGGGGTCGTAGATCGCAGCGGCGACGTAGCATAGACCGTTACGGTAGATGACGGGATCGACACCTACAACACCCCAGTTGCCGTTTGCTATATTACTTTCAGATGACCCTGTAATAGCCGTCCACCTCTCCGGTGTAGATTCAATTCCTGGAGGTTGAGAGTAGGTTAGGGCCTGGGTTCGGCGAATACAACGGAAATCGTTCTTATCGCCGCCGTTGATAATCTCGAAATAGTAGCCGTCAAACTTATCGAAGATACCCCACTTCTTAATCGTAGGAGCACCTTTCATGATATTCTTATCTTCACTCGGTGCGAGTGGGATGGTGGAAGAAGTATAGGTAGACCGGGTCCGGTTCATTTTTACGCCCATGGTCGAAGACGATACGCGGCCAGGTTGGTAGCGGAAAAATCTCTTTGAGGTTAGAATGGCAGTCTCACCTTCCGCTGCCACCAACTCCGCTCCGGCTTCTTCGGCTAAGTGATTGATACCAGTCCCTGTATCCGGATCGTTTTGCAGAGGAAACTGCGACCACTCGGACGGGTTAACATCGTACGTATTAACGTCGGCAAAGATACCCAGAGCGACTTCGGCCCGGGGGATACCCAGCAGGCTGAGGGCAACCTCCGACTGAATCTTATTCTGCTCTTCAACAGGAATGGGGGGTTGATCTTCAGCGAAAACAACGGGCAGTGAGTTCGTTGCTTTTTGCTGACCAAGGGGTACAGGGGCGGTCTTACCGATGATTGTTTGCTTGTTAGCCATGGGTATCAGAAGGAGTGAACGTAGAGGTTTCCGTCAGCGACGAAATAGTCAGGGCGGAGAATAGACAGCGTGCCACCGACAAATTCAACTTCATCGGTAAGAGTCAATTCGGCTATTGGAGAGATTAGGATTGAATTACTGACGGTATCAATGTTTACTATGGTATAGTAAGCGTTAGGGTCTAGACCTGTCAAGTTTTTATTATTAAACCCGCTAATTGTAACACTGTCATTGAGGGTTGCATTGGTCTCTGAATAAATCTGAAATCCCAAGATGTCGCTGGAATTTCTGAGCCTAATCGCATAGTAGTTGGTGCTGCCAATAGTCTCGGGGCGGATTGAGAGAGGCCTAAATCTGCCGATTAGAACATCGGCCTTTACCTCGTACATATAGCCATTCACATTGTCGAGGTTACCTGTGGCGATGATGGTTTTTGCATCCACCGTTTGATTAGTGGTCCCGCCGGGTAGAGTCAGAGAGAAGATGCCAGCCTCAAGTTGATTGAGAGTTTCGAGGACTCTAAAGCTACCAACTGCCGATCCAGTCTTCACCCCGCTGGCATTAAGCTGGTAGATGTCAGCCTCTATGCTCCCCTTAGCAATCCCTACGGATTCACCGCCGTAAGTGACAGTCATAAAGATCGGATCTAAGGAGAAACCTTTTCTCACTTCTATCGTAGCCCTGCTGTACTCGTTATTATAGGTATCGATGGAGCGGATAATGGAGTCATTGTCGCTGTAGGCCAAGTTCCCCTGCGCATTCCATTGGAACGACGTTTCAAGTTCGAAACCCCTGTCTCCACAACCTCTCACGATATTACCATTAATCGTGCTGTAATCCGTACTAACGATCTTCGGACCGGATGTAGCGAACTCGAGGATATTACCCTGGATAACAAGGTTTTCGCTAGTATCAACCAGAAGGGGCGATACCTCCTGCTCGTATCTGCGGCCAGTACGTATCACCTTATTGGTATTAATAGAGACCCCTGTGCTATCTTGAACCTCTATGCCACCGCCACCAGAATTTACCACTGTGCAGTCGGATATAACAACATTGTCGGCGTAACGAACCTTAAGGGCCACCTCAGACTCGACCGGAGATACTAGAGAGAAGGTGTTACCGCTGTTACCGTCTAAGGCTACGGAACGAATCCGTATTCCCGACACTCTGGGGTCTTGGCTCAAGCCGGTAAAATTAAGCAGTCCGGGGTTAGAGGAGTCAGAAGTTGTCGATGGCAGTCTTCTTATCACCGAACCGTCTCCGACGCCGCGCAGGGAGATGTTGGAATAATCTGTCTGGCTAGAATTAGTAAAGAACGAATCTCTGATGTTATAAACTCCAGCGGGTAAAAATACCTCTTTGATCGATCCTGTAGCAGCGGTGCCTATGGCCAAACGAATATACTGAGTATCATCAATACTGAACCTCACGCTATCCCCGCTTTGTAGTCCACTCCCTGCCGATATACCCGTGCACTGAATATAACTAGGCTGACTACCCTGCGGGATAGGCAGGATCTTTAACGACTCCTTCGCCGTGATCTTTTTGATCAGAGATACCTGGCCTCCCCCGACTGAAAAAATATCCGACATGAAAGAAGGAAGCTCGGAGTCGGTTTGCCAAGAAGAGATTTCCGTGTCCCCAAGATCAGAAAAGCTTACGCTAGCCGAGCCGGGATAGCCCACCTTATTGTTTCCGATGACGCCTAGAAAATCAACCCGGTTGCCCCAGACCCGGTAGATTACAGGAAGTACTGATTGGCTAGTCCGGCTAAAGGTTAGTCTGACATACTGGCTATTGTTCCACTGATCCGGATCGATGATCTTCGTTCCAATTTGGCGGGTCTCTAGGTAGCTGGGGAGATAACCCGTATTGGCGTTGTATGCAAAGATGTAGTAGGTCAGTGAGGCGAGATTAGGGTTGACTGCCTGCGAGTCTGAGAAATCGATGCTGCCTACAATCTCTTGATTAGATACGGTGAGATCGGCACTTTCCAGCGCTATATTAGTACTGTAACCAAATACTTGTAGTTCTACATCCGTCTTGAGTAAATCCCCATACTGGTATATAGAACCGCCTTGGCCGTCTGCGATATTGCCGATGGTAACGATATTGTTCGTGATGTCTGTGACCGTGCCGGTAAACTCCAGGTCTCCTCGGCCACTTGCACCGATATTTCGCACATTAATATATGCGTTCCTGTCTTCCGGGACTTGGACTATTGTCTCCGAAGTCAACTGTGGTATGTACCGCATGTTAAATATCCTCTAATCTAGCTTTCAACGAAAAACTGCCCTAGTAACGGGTGGTCTGACATGCCCGCCTCTTTCACCTCTTTCAGTGATTCCTTGTACTCCATCTCTTTAGATGGATCCTTGGCCATCTCTTTTAGGCGGTTCTTGACTTCATGGGGATCTGGAAACCTGCCGTCGATTTTATAAACTGACTCAAACATCGTAAGCAGCGAGAGGACGGTGCAGGGTGTAGGACATGACAACGTCTAGGGCGTTGGTCAGAGAGCTGGTATGCCACACGTAGAGTTTGTCTCCTTCCTTTAGTGTGATCTTGTTACCACTGATCACATCGTAGGAGATGTTAGGAGGTAGATTGATACCGTTCAAGATGTTCGCACTAGTAGTACCGTTCACGATTTTAGCGGAAACAGAGATGTTACCGGCCGTTTTATTACACAACAGTAAAGAGGTGACCAGGGCGAAGTTTTTCTGATAATCGTATTGAGTACCGGAGGAAACGGGGACATCGATCATTAAACCAGCCGCTGCGTTCTCATCGTTAATAGGCGATGCGAGTTTATTTGTAGAAGCGTTTGATGGGAGTAGCATGGTGACGAATTAGCTCCAGATTAGATTATTAATGAACATCGCGGCTTGTAACGATGTAGCATCGGCGCGGCGCATGACGGAGTAAGCGCTGGTCGGTTCGGTCTCTACTTCGATAAGGTTGCGAGAGAGGACGAGAGGGATTTCGGATCCAAAGCCGTCTTGCAACCTTCCCTGATCCCTAAGAGCGGTGTTACCAGTACGCTGGTTGGAAAGGAACTGGGTAGGTACGCCATCGGTATCGGGCTGACCAGTGACTGTTGTTAACACAACATTGCTGAATGTCTTCGAGATCTCGAAGTCTTTGATGTTTCTAGCCATAGGGGTGTAGAGAACCGTATACCTAGCTTTCAACGAAATCGCTCTTGTGCTACACTGTTAGCGTAGTCCGGAATGCCGGACCTTTATTGCCGGAGAGCTCTAAACCCATGAACAAAAAAGACCTTGCCGTACTGATCGACGCATACGCCGATGCGAAGGCGAGCCGCAACCAGCATTTGGTTAACAGCATGGCCGCTCAGCTAGAGCAGGCCCTTGACTCTCTGTTCCCAGAAGAGGAGGTGGAGAAGAAAGAAGAGTTCTGATAACATATTTAAAGGGGCGGGTAAGTAATTCTCCTACCCACCCCTTTGTTCCTTCCCCCCCCACACGCCATGCTAGTACCCTCCGTATACATCTTGAGAAAGGGCATAAGCGATATGCCCAAGAGAGAAGACTGCTCGGAGGGGGATATTGTAATCCTCCTTAGCGGAGACATCTTAGTGTGTGTTGGAGGGGCCTGGGACCTCTTGCCTGGTCGTTACATGGAGGTGGAAGAACTCAAGGAGTTTGTATCCTATGTAAGTTCGGGGTGGCCTGAGGACCCAGAGACAGCGAGTGAGGATCTGGAAGGGAAGATCCCCCAAGATTTCCTTGATCGGATGTTGACTACGGTCAGGAAGTTAGCTTCAGGACCAAGGGAGGCCTGAGGCTTTGGACGGACTGCGCTGTTCGAGGATTTGGCTTTCTAGAGCGGAGTGGATCTCGTCGACTTTTTCTTCGCCGAACTTATCCTTGACCCAGCCGATAACGATTTCGGGAGTAAGCTCGCTGTAAGGGATGACTTCATCGCCTTCAGCGGGTTCTTCGAGACCGATGGAGCCATAGGCCGAGGATTGGTAGACACCGTCACTGGCTGAAACTGTATAGTGGACTGTATAACAAATTCCATTGCTGGTGTGTCTCTCGAGATTAGCGATGGACCAGGTGGGAGTGTCTGACATAGCGGTTTGTAGTTGATAAATTAGCTACCTAATATATCTTTCAACGGATTTTTAGAGTTCTGGCATGTCGTACTCTTGGGTCGTATTACAGTAATGCTTAAAGCTGTATGGTGACAATCGTAGGGTCGGTGAAGGTTAGAGATTAATCCCACCTCGTGGCGCTCGGAGACAAATGCCTGCCAGAGTTCAGAGACGGTGAGGGACACGATCTAGTGACTAAGTTCGTTTACTATAACACAGATCGTCCCTACTCGTAGAGAGTAGGACTACTAACTCCAGGCAGCATTAGCAATCGCCACCACCTTCGGGTCTTCATTAGTCAAATCATCACCAGGCTGTAGCACATGGCGGTGATAGGAAGAAGACAGCACTACGCCGTCTTCCAGTACTCGGATAGCAGAACGCACTTGGATGGCGTTGCTTTCCAGTACTTCGATTTTATCGACAACGGTTTCTTTGGTGAGAGCCATGTTTAGGAACGTCCTCCAGACGTAACGGGTTTACAGGATCGTAGTTTTTAGCCGTTGCGGGCT
>Ga0099846_1000850_pt1 | contig 12611 bp, 22 predicted proteins | sample CB_VirMetaG_FD_78180 | JGI IMG/M metagenome (GOLD analysis project Ga0099846, IMG submission 78180) | Freshwater to marine saline gradient viral communities from Chesapeake Bay - CB_1504_1 Viral MetaG | ecosystem: Environmental > Aquatic > Marine > Coastal | place: USA: Chesapeake Bay... | reverse complement strand
CGAAAAAACCAATGTTCGACAGCGGTGGCCATATCGAAAAACAAACCATGGAACAGAGCGACGATAAGTCCGACCAGTTTTCATAACCTAGACGCCCCCCGGATACCAGCGGTCGATATCGCGACCCTGGGCTTCATTGAAGCAACTGTTTGCCGTGGTTGTCCCACGAACGGCTTATGAGCAAGTATGAGCCCACTCGGTGGCGCAGCCCTTCCCTGGAATCGCGCATGGTTCACTGGGTGGGCTCGTACCTTTATTAACGCGCCGTCGCTTCGCGACGACGCACTTGGTACTATGAGGATAGAACTATGGGATGCGATATACACATGTACACCGAGATTTACGACGAGCGAACCAAAAAATGGAGCTCGTTTGATTTCTTCGAAGCTAACCCCTACTTCGGGGAAAACGACGACGACGACGAGTGGGTTGAACCTGAGTACGTAGTTGTCGCATTCGACCGCGACCGCTGGTACGAAAAGTTCTCAATTCTCTCCCACGGCGTACGTGGGGAACCTGAAGGCCCGGTCGCCGCCAGTCAAGGCTTCCCCGAAGACGCCAACGAAGCACTTCGCACGCAGTACGAACAAGAAGGATGCGACGCCCATTCTGCCAACCACATGACCGTCATCCAATTTCGCGACCTAGTAGCCAAGTACCGCCTACTGCAAGGAGATAACTCTCCACTAAAAGACATGCACGACAAACTAAACGACCACATCATACGGAAGCTCAAATACAACTTCAAGATCAAAGAGCAAAACTACGACCACATCAGGTTAGTCTACTGGTTTGATAACTAATAACACTGTTAACCCGAGAGATATCACATGCACCGTCTCAACCTTGTACAACAACCAGTCACCTTGAGTGCTGAAGAATCACACAATTACTACCAAAAAGCTGCCGCAACAAACGCCGCCCTGGCCGACCGTTACCGCCTGCAAAGCCTGATCTACCTGACCGAACTACAGAAAGCCAACAAAGCTCTGACCAAGCGCGCACACCAGGTCAAGAACCTGCGCGCCCAAGTCGCACACGGCAAGAAGTAATGTTCGACATCGACGACGCACGTGTTGGAGCGCTCATCATCAAACTCCAATTTAAAGCGGGGTGGCCTGAGCTAAGCAACCTCGACCGAGAATTACTTCTCAACCACGCAGCGAAGCTCATCGATGATCCGCAGGCCTATCAACAAATTCTCAAAATATGGAACCCAAATGAAAAAAGTAAATGCGATCAAACATGAAACCCTCGCCCTCAAAACACTTTGTCGCGCCCCCTACGGCGCCACCGGTCTCTACGTGGGGGACATCAAGGATTCTAACCGTATCTCGTCGCGCATTATGTCTTACGCAACACACGCGGGCTGTAAGCTCCAGACTGAACGTTACGTCGGCGTCAACACTCGCACGGGGAATACTATGGTCACAGTGCAAGCAACTGTGCTCAAGCGTGGTCGGCCGCTCCAAAAGCGAGGACCAAAGCTAGGCTCAAAGAACAACATCAGCACGGAAACAATCTGATGAGCTACATCGTATGGGATTGTGACAACAAAGAGAAAACCATTGAGTTCTTCAAAAACGACATCGACGCGCTCAAATATAAAAATGAGCTCGAAAACCAGGGTAGTGAAGTCGTATATGTCGACCTTCCAGCAGTCGACTATCGCGACGCTCAAAAGATCTACTTCGCAACTCTCTGATAAGTCTCTAAATCCAAACGGAAGACTCCTATGTTTGATGTTAGATATAATGGAGTTCACAGACGACACAAGTTGGCCCCTAGACTATGTGTGGGAGTACAGCCGCACAGCCAGACAATACCTAAGGAGAAAAAATGCCAGCCCGAAAAGGTAAAGCAGCCAAGCTCTCGGTTGTGCACCAGAACAAAAAAAGATACATACGACCAGCGCCCGATTGGTTCGAACAGCAGTACAAGGAATACTCGGGGGAAGACTGGTCCCCTGCTGAAGTCAACCAGGCACCAACCAAGGACAAGAAAAAATGACAGAACTACACGCATCACTTCGCACTGTGCAGGAAACACTTTTTCACGACCTGCCATACACCACGTCACAGGAACGCGCTGAACTAAAAGACACAGCGCAAATGATCCTCAACGAAATGCGCAGCTTCGACTGGAATCCGACACCGGAGAAACACTGTGATTGAAATAATGCTGTACATTGTACTTACCGCTTCTTCGTCCTGCTACACCGACGAGCTCGGCATCACGTACTGCAGCGACAACCCCGAGCCGTTAAAAACACCAGGCGATTACGCTCCATTCCAGTACGTAACACCGGTAATACCCAGGGGGTGCTTCCTCGACTATTGGGGCGACACCTACTGTGAGTAACGGATACTTAACCGCCTCACAAGCAGCAGAGCTCCAAACACTTTTAGCACAACAATCAACAAAAAGGAAAAAAACCATGGCATCACAACCCGCACCAATCACTACGAGCATAGTGGGCGTCATCATCGAACACGCTGGAATCGGCAACAAAGTACAACACACTACAGTGAAAGCGGAACAAATCCAAGGCGACGGACCTCGTGTACGAATCAAACAAGGGGCCTCCGAAATCATACTAGCCTCCAACGATCTCGACCTATGCGTAAAGCATGCAACAGAATTGATGGCGAAGAAACGTTTGGTCACGTCCCTGTAATAAGGTACAATGAAGCACACTAAAAAACAGGAAACTACTTTGCGCAGACCAGCTATCATGGTGGATATCGAAACGCTAGACACCTCAGTAACCGCAGCCATCGTTTCCATAGCAGCTATTGTTTTTGACGTTCACGGACAAAGCACACGGGAAGACCTGTTAAAAGACCACTTCTACACTAACATCAGTATCGTATCTAACCAGAAATTCGGGCGCACCATGTCCGCAGATACAATCGAATGGTGGTTCAAACAATCCCAAGAAGCACAAAGAGCATTGTACTCAGATCCAATACTCCCTTTCAACACGGCGCTAATCAAATATCGCCAGTGGCTTGAAGCACAGACCGCAGATCGAATCTATGCCTGCGATCCCGATTTTGATTGCAACATCCTGGCCCACGGGCTGGAATCAATCAAAGATCGCGACCCGTTCCAATATCATGGTCGGCGCTCAGTCAGAACAACGATTGAATTTGCCTACCCTGACGAACCTATGCCCAACGTTGAAATGGGCACCGCGCACAATGCACTTGATGACGTGGTGAAACAAGCTCTCCAGATGCAGCATTGCTGGAATAAAATACACGGTTAAATATGAGAGGACCTAATGCAAAGATACAAACTGATGCTTTTACCCATTATTGTTACAGCCGCAGTGTCGTGGATGTACTTCATATCAGTAGAGAGCGGCAGCTTAAACAGAGCAGACGCAGCATTCATAGCAATGATCGCGCTCAGCCTTTTCAATCTGTATACAGCAATTCGGTGGTATCGGGTTGGCTTCATAACGTTCTCCAAGATGAAAGAACAGGAGAGAGTGGCTACATCTATTATAGATAAGCTAACCAAAAAGATCCCCAAAGAAGACCGGGGCGAAGTAATGGGTAACATCTTGAAAGAAGAAATCGACGAGATGCTCTCCAAAATTAAAGACATCCTCCCCAAGAAAGCGGACGATGCTGACTAGCACAAAGCTAGAGTTCCCTCCTCCATTCTAGCTTTACCTTTGGCCTCCAGCAGTAACTGGGGGCCTTTTTTATAACCGGAGTAAAATATGAGTTCCGAAGACATTGTAATTATCGACAATCTGACCGAGCAGATCAAAGAAACTCTCGGCACCCAACGCGGCATCGCCGTGCTAGCCTCTGTTATCTGCTGCCTCTATGAAGAAACCAGCAAAGAGACAGCTATAATATTGGCACAACCGCACTCTCAAAACGTCGTAATCACGACAACACTTGACGCGTGCGATCAAATTCCATCCATCATCGAAGAAACAATCAGGCAACTCACCGAAGTCGTGGATGCAATGGAAGATGAAGAAATCGAGAAAGTTGAAGGCATTTATACGACCGATGGCGACACCGGAAAAGATACAACCTTCGAAGAACTCGAAAAAGCCACCGCGAAAAAACATACTATCCACTAACCTAAGGACCAAACTATGAATCCCGAAAAAGCAGCAGTAGCAATCAACATCGGCCTCGACGCCGATATCCCCGTAATGATTTGGGGCGCACCAGGCGTAGGTAAATCAGAAACAGTTTTTCAAGTCGGGGCCAAAAACGGCTTACCTATCCGCGATGTACGCCTATCACAGATGGACCCCGTTGATATCCGAGGCGTACCAAGTGTCACCGAGGGACACACCTTCTGGAACATCCCAGCTTTCCTGCCCAACGTCGAAAAAGAACCCGAAGGCATCATGTTCTTCGACGAGATCAACCAAGCCCCACACGCAGTTCAAGCAGCGGCTTACCAGCTGATCCTCGACCGCAAAGTAGGCGACTATACCTTACCTGCTGGATGGCGCATCCTGTGTGCCGGTAACCGCCTCTCCGACCGTGCAATGGCCGGTAAGATGTCATCCGCGTTGAGCAACAGACTCATCCACATCGACTTCGAGCCCCTGCTGAAAGACTGGGTCAACTGGGCAAACAGCAACAACATCCGGCCGGAGATTATCTCCTTCATGCGCTTCCGCCCTGAAATGCTGCACGACCACGACCCAGGCAAAGACGAGCGTTCTTTCCAAACTCCACGAACTTGGGCATACGCTTCACGCGTGCTGAACAGCACTACACCAGAGCTGGAATACGAGATGTTGACCGCTGCGGTAGGCAAGGCAGCCGCCGGTGAATTCATGTCTTACATCCGCATCTACCGTGACCTGCCGGACATCGAAGATATCCAGAAAGATCCCAAAAACACCATCATGCCTTCAGACCCGGCTTCTCTGTATGCAACTGCAGGAATGCTCTCAGAACACACAACGGAAAAGAACATCCCGAAGATCAACACGTACCTCCGTCGTATGCCCGATGAGTTCCAGGTGCCCACAGTGAAGATGACTATCCAACGCAACAACAACCTACTCGAAACCAAGGAAATGGCAGAGTGGATTGCTGACAACACGGACATCCTCCTATGAGAACCAACAACCAAATGCGGAACGATACCCTTTATAACATCCGCGAATTTTTTAACACCGACATGAAAGCGCTTACCGTCCCCCAGTGGGACGGCGAGCTCCTGGGGCATTTAAAAGAGTACAAGAAATCGCCATACATCCATGAAGCCTTTTATCACAGTATTCTCACAACAGCTAGCTTCTCTATACTGTACAAAGGAGCACACATCCTCAATGTGGACACAAAACTACCACTAAACATCTATGCCAGAACTACCGAAGCAAACCACTGGAACAGCGCGCATATACGAGTAACCGTCCTCAGCGAAAAAGGCAGTGAAGAAATGCTCCGCTACTGCACCACGGTCCACAGCATGCGAGAAGCAGAAAAGGCCCTCGCAGCCGGAGCACAAACAGCGCTCACCGAACTAACAGTGGAACGTGCACTCGAACGGCTACCTGAAATAAAAGCCTTCTTACCACGAGGATACAAAATATGAAAATAAGCCAATTTCTTGCAGATCGTATTGCGGCTGAATACGCCAGCACATACCCACCTGAACTCTTACCTGAGCCACCTGTACCAACAGGAGACGAATTCGCAACCCTAATCGAAGCGACAGTACCATATTCTAGTACTACAGAAAGAGAAAATCTTGCACACACTCACGACCTCAAAGTAAACCTGATCGAACGCGAATCAGTTATGCTAAAAACGTCAAAACCACTTCCCATACTACAGCAAGAAGCCCGAGACGGGTGGGAACTCAACGACGAGTGGATAATTTGCTGCCATTATGCAAATAGCGAAACCATTGACATCGACCCAAGCGACACCTCAAAACGAGTCGCGAACTACAAAACCAAAGCTGAGCAACGTCAAGCCGCCAAACTAGAAGCACGACGCCGCTTAAGACACGCAGGCAGCATCCCCGCAGTTCGAAAGAACTACCCAGAACTATGCTCTACACCCTCCTTCAGAGCTGCTGAACAAGACATGGTGAGAAAACGGGAAGAAGCCAAAGCGCGGAAGAAGAACAAAAAACCGCTTGAAAAAGTGGAGCTCGAAACTGACCCAAGTATAATCATCGCCAAAGCAAGATTGCTAGGAGCAAAATATGTCCCTTGATACTAAAACCATCCTGGTCAGCTTAAACTGCTCACAGTGGGCGGCTCAAAAGATTGACAAGAACGCCACCAACCAAGCCAACAACGCACATGGAGCAAAATCCGATGCCGGTCGCTACAACAAGCACCTCATTAGCAAGCATGCGCTCAAGAAAATCCAAACCGCCGTCAACGAGGCAAGAACGTACCACCATAATAACACGCTTGATTGGGCCGAATCGACGGGCACACGGATTCTACCTCTCAAGAAAATCCCGACATACTCAGCTTACATGCGCCAAGCGCGTCGTGAGTTTGACCGGTCAGTGGAAGCATTCCTGGAATCTTACCCACGTTACGTTGAACATGCCCGAGAACGACTCGGCGACATGTTCGACATACTAGACTTCCCACCAGTCGAAACAATCGCGGAGAAATTCAAATTTGAACACCGATTCACACCTGTCCCAACCAGCGGAGATTTTCGCATTGATATCCCACAAGCAGATCTTATGGCAATTAAGACGGACCTTCAAAATCGACTCGACCACGCATCAGTACACGCGACGGCTGATCTCCACCAGCGGGCAAGTCATACCCTCGGAGCTCTATACGCCACACTTGCAGTTCCAAGTCGTCGTGTATTCCGTACAACAGTTCACGAAAACCTCGTCATCCTGACCGAGCAGATCCGCGACATGAATTTCGAAGAAGACGCCAAACTGAACCAGGTAAGTAACTACGTCTCGGACAACCTTTTGAACATCTCTCCGGAAATGCTCAAGGACAACGACGCCTTCCGCCAGGAGTGCCTACAGAAAGCAGACACAGCCGTCAGGATGCTGAACGATGCCACGATTACTTGAATCAGACCTACGCAAATTAGTAGCAAAAGCAAGACTCATCGGATGCACCCAATACCTCGCCCACCCCAACGGCGTATGGTGCTTCTTTGACGCCGAGGGTTGGCTCAGACTTCAAGGCCAACCTGACAAGCCCGACTGGATGGGCAAACTTCCGTATCCGGACCAATACACGGCTCCGCTCTCGGACCTGAGGAAAAAAATATGATTACTATCGAAATACCACAATGGTTCGCCGTCGTCTTCACTATCTATTATGGCATCTGCCTGTACCCCCAAATTTCCAAGGGGGCCAAACTAATATTTGACCACTTAATAAAATGAACATCGCCGTCGAACTAGCAAAAGGGCGGATACTAGGGGGGCGGTACTTCTCCCTCTTCTTGTACCCACCACCACGCGGTGATTACTTTGTCATCTACGATGAAAACCAAGTTGAAGTGCACCGCTTCTCATCATACTTCCCGATTGCGAAAGTTATGAAACTAACGCACGATCCGGAAGCCCCGACAATCGTCATGCAAAAACTCACCAAGTTTCATGAAGTAGAGGAATACTTAAAATGAATCACGCAACACTCACCGCCTTAATGCTGTCAAACCAAAGCCACGGCAACAAGCTATACAGCATCAATAAAGTAGAAGGCCACCCTGACCACGTAAGGCTCCAACTTTATTACGGGGCAGCAATTATCACTCGCCCCGACGGCTCATGGGGACTAACTGTCGACCCACGCTGCTTATCCCAAATGGCAACCGACTTCTTAAACCTTCACACCAACGAAACCTTCTACATAAAGAAACTCGGAACCAACAAATTCTCCTTCACAGGTGGTTTCATCGGAAAAAAACTAAAATTAGAGTTCAAACCCGACGGAACATTCACCGTGCTAAGCGGCTTAATCCTAGACGACGACAAACTCAAAGCAAAAACCAAAGCGCTACACACCCTCACCCGCCGCGTACGCAAGAAAGTACAACCCCAAATCCGTTTACTAGGAGCTGCAGCTTTCACCGCCGACCGCGACAAAGACAACGAACACCGGTGGGGCAAAAACAAAAAAGAAGAAGTCCCAACCCTGATAAACATCCTCGACGGCAACGAAGTCGTAAAGAACCTAAACATCCTTCGCGCCATCAACGGCATGGGCGAAGTCTTTGGTAACGGGCCCTCTTGGCCAAGAAACAAAGCACCACATGAACTACAACCAAAGAAAATTGTAGACATTATTTTACGCCGTGTTGGGAAACACAAACTTGAAATCTTGGAGAAATATGATGAACGAACTCGCGCCAATCAACAAAACACATGATCGCCTACGGAAGGCCAAAGCAGACCTGGTGCTTGACCACCCGTTCTTCGGAAGCTTGGCTCTCAAACTCAATTATGTACCGACGGAAAAAGTCGACTACATGCACGTCGACGGGGTTAACCTCTTCTACAACCCCGAAAAAATCAACGAGCTCAACCCCGAGCAAATGATCGGAAGCATCGCACAAAACGTGATGCACTGCGCACTTGGTCACGTCGTACGGCGTGGGGATCGGGAGAAGGGCAAGTGGGACAGAGCCTGTGACATGGCCGTCAACATCATCCTGAACGATTGCAAAGGGCTTGAGCTTCCCCCCAACTCACCGTGCGACATGCAATACAAAGGCATGACCTCGGAAGTTATTTACAACAAACTGGAAGACGGTGATGATGATGATGATGGCGGAGATCAGCCCAACGGAGCTGGACAAGCATATAGCGGCATTAACGACGCGCCTACTAACGGAAAGCCCTCTGACGATCCATCAGGAGGTGAAGGAAATTCAACTACTCAATCAAATTCTGAACTTGACGACGACTGGAAAATCTCGACTGCACAAGCTGCAAAGGCAGCGAAAATGCAGGGTAATCTCCCCGGTGGGATAGAAGAAATCATGATGGATATTCTCGCTCCTAAAGTGGAGTGGAAAGAGGTACTGCGCCGTTTCCTGACACACGCAGACAAGTCCGACTACAGCTGGTCACGCGGTAACCGCAGATATCTGGCTCCCACCTCGGCCAACCCCAACGGGTTGTACCTCCCATCAGCCTGGAGTGAGTCAATGGGTGAGATCGTTATCGCCATCGACGACTCCTGCTCCGTATCGAACGACGAGATCCAACAGTTTCAAGGAGAAATTAATGGAATACTCGAAGACTGCCCGCCTTCGAAAATACACATTGTGCCGTGCAATACTAGAGTTCACGACACTTACGAAGTCCTCCCGGAAGACCTACCGCTTAACCTCAAGGTTCGGGGTCATGGCGGTACACTCTTCAAACCCGTTTTCGACCACATCGAAAAACAGGCCATCGAGTGTGTTGCGGTAGTCTATATGACTGACTTATACGGGGACACGGATTTCGACGCGCCAGATTACCCAGTGTTATGGATCGCTACCGACCGAGGTGCTCCGGAGCCAGAGTTCGGCGAAGTTGTGCACTTAGAGCTGTCAGACAACTGATTTGCAGTGGCCAGGCCCTCATATGCCTATCCTGCCTGTTGGCTGACCAGGTGCCACACCGTCAGCCGTAGATTCCGCAGTCCACACGGAAGTGGACTAGCATTGCTGTATACAAACCGAGCCTAATCATGCTAAGATTTATATATGAACAAGGGCATATCCTTGACAAAGACACAAGCGAAAAACTTTCAACAATGGAGCAGGCGGTTGAGAAACTCAACGAGCTCGATATACTGGTCGATTTTCAAACCGAAGTTGAATCGTCTGACGAAGCGTACCCTTTCGATGACTAAAGCGAGAAAAAATTCATGCAAATTGATTTCCTTGAAGCAGCGTCAGGAGCTGCTTTGTGCAAGACTCACGAGGCTGATGCCAACGGAGTAATCACCACCCATCCATACCCCCTAACAAAAAACTTCAACAGTTACCACGAACAAGTTCAGGACATCAACGAACTGTACGCCGCCCTCACTACGCACGCCGCACATGGTCACTGCGTACTGAAAGGCCTACTTACTAAACCACTACAAGCAGAGGAACGCCGTGGCCAGACTAACTCCACACAGCCGACTCAGTGGCTATGTCTCGACCTCGACTTTGATACGGGGTTCCTCGACATCGGTGACTTCGTTCAGAGCCTTGGACACGATTTCCACACCACGAGCTACATATTCCAACATAGTAACTCAGCAGGGATTAAAGGAACTGTTGGCCTCAGGGGCCACCTCTATTTCCAGCTGGCTACACCATGTTCTCCCGGGGCCCTCAAAGAATGGTTAAAAGAAGTGAATTTTTCAGTCCCGGCATTGAAAGATCGTCTCGAACTGGCGAAGAACGGGCATTCCCTTATATGGCCGTTAGATATTTCGACGTGCCAGAACGACAAGCTGATTTACATCTCCCCGCCCATTTTCAAAGGATTAAGCGCGCCCGTAACGAATTACTTTTCCTTACACGTCGGGGCAGACGACGCTACCTCGTTCATCCCGAGTCCAAACCCAGGGAAAAACAAAGCTGAGGTCGACACGCTAGTCGTCGCACTGCGGAAAACCCAAGGACTCAAGACAGTCACGGGTAAATACAAAAAGTTCGGCACAGAACAGATCCTAACCAACCCCGACCCGATGATCATCTGCGATCCTCGGGACGACGGCGAGTATATCCGCTGCAACATAGTGGGCGACAACCCCTCATATGGACACTACTATGACAAAGAAAAGCCAGATATCCTATACAACTTCAAGGGTCACCCACTGGTCAAGCTGGTCGACGTTGACCCCGAGTACGCCGCCGGGCTCGCGAAATCTAAAGCTGCTGCCCGCACAACGAGTGCCCGCACACCGATTGTCTTTCGAGATCCGCGAACTGACGAGTACTATAATGGAATCCACGACCAGGGAACTGGTGAGCTGGCCCTATATCGCACCGGTTCAACACAAAAAATAAACGATTTCTTAGCTAACCACGACCTCCCCATGGTCGACTACGTACCCGACTGGACATATGAGTTTAATCCATGCACAACGCAAGTTATCAATTATCACGACCAGTGGGCGAATAAGTTTACGCCTACACAACTCCTCAAAGATGCTCTGGAACTGCCAAATAAACCCAACGTGTCGGCCGCTGTACCACCGGTTATCGAATCCATTATTAGGTCAATCACTGTTGACGCACAAACTTATGATCACTTCATCAACTGGATCGCGTGTATTTTTCAAACCCGAGAAAAGACCGGCACCGCTTGGCTATTCTCTGGGATTGAAGGAACCGGAAAAGGACTACTAATTTCAAAGATACTAACACCCATCTTCGGGCCCCGCTATGTCATACAGCAGACAGGACAAAATCTTGAAGACCAGTTCAACGCCGCCTGGGAAGAGGCCATCGTGTTATTCATCGACGAATTCAACCTACACGAAGGGTCTACCCTCGACCGCACCTATAACCGGCTCAAGAACATCGTCACTGAAGAAACCATTGCCATACGCGCAATGCGCCGAGACACTTCTAGCACTCGGAGTTACACCAACCTCGTCATGGCAACCAACGCTGGTACAGCTCTACCACTCTCGCCAACGGACAGGCGGTTTAACATCGCGCCGGACCAGAATCAAAGGCTGGAAATCACACAACAACAAGTGGTCGACATTGCAGCCGAGCTCCCGGCATTCTGCGAATTCCTGCAAACGTACCAAGCGGACTCCTCCCTCGCCGCGACAGTCCTTCATAATGATGCGCGGCGACTCCTCATTAACCGAAGCTTTACTTCAGTCGACCTATTCTTCGATGCTTTCAAAACTGGCGACATCCGTTATTTCCTCGACTATATCGACTCGTCGGCGAATACAGGGTTCGATATGGGAGATGAAAAATATAAAGGAATCATCAGAGAGTGGGCCACCCTCGCTGGTTCCCACGTACAATCTTCGGAGCTCAGGGAAATCTACAATCACCTCCAAAACGCCACCATTTCCCCCGCAAAATTCGGGCGGCTCTGCACCCACCACAAAATGGAACAAGATCGGCTCATGATTAACGGCGCCCGATCAAGAGGCTATGCATCGTGCTTTCCTGCGACGGACATCGATGAATACCTGAAAGACCCAAAGAAAAGTGAAAAAGTAGTTAACATTAAATGAGGCAGTATGGCAGAATTATTTTATCGCGGCCCGTCGGAAATCGACGGGATGCCCATCCGTGGGTACATCTCGCACAACTCTAGCAATCGTAAAACCGGCGACATGCTCCAAACATGGATCATTCGCGACGATATATCCCCCACCGAAGCATGTAAAACAGGAGCAGATGCATCCATATGCGGAAATTGCCCTCACAGGCCTGCAAACGACGGCACATGTTACGTTCTAACGCACCAGGCACCGACAGCTATATGGAAATCCCAAAGCTCCTCATTGCCCGCTTCAACTCACGGCAAACCCATGAGACTAGGTGCTTACGGCGACCCTACTGCAATTCCATATGGGCAATGGGTAACGCTAATAGCTCGCTTCGGAGCATTGAAGCACACTGGCTACACGCATCAATGGAGTACCT
>Ga0099846_1000849_pt1 | contig 12615 bp, 7 predicted proteins | sample CB_VirMetaG_FD_78180 | JGI IMG/M metagenome (GOLD analysis project Ga0099846, IMG submission 78180) | Freshwater to marine saline gradient viral communities from Chesapeake Bay - CB_1504_1 Viral MetaG | ecosystem: Environmental > Aquatic > Marine > Coastal | place: USA: Chesapeake Bay | collected... | reverse complement strand
GTTTGTTAAAGCCTTGGGGCACATGGCTGATGGTAACTACGAAGAGGCTGGACAAGAGTTCTATCGTAGCCGCTGGGCAGAGCAAGTAGGTGACCGATCATTAGAAATTTGCCAGATGATTAGTTCTGGGGAGTATCAAAAACGATGAAAGTCTCACATGCACCTAAAGTAAACGACGAAGGTAATGTTGAACCCGCGCACACCATTGAGATTTTATGTGCCGAATGTGGATATGATATAGACGAAAGCGAGTTAGAGGCAGATACTTGTTCTGATTGCGGTGCTTCACTAAACTTGAAGCAGAATACGTCTATTGTAGTAACAACCCTACCGCCAGCGTTTGGCGAATCAATGTGACGGGTTATGTATGCCATTACAAAAATTAGCGTTAAAACCGGGGGTTAATCGAGAGAATACCCGATACACCAGCGAAGGTGGGTGGTACGAATCCGATAAGATTCGCTTTCGGCAAGGTACACCGGAAAAGATTGGTGGGTGGCAGCGTATATCGGATGCTACCTTTCTTGGTGTCTGTCGCTCCTTATGGAACTGGGTAACGCTAGGTAGTCAAAACCTCATTGGTGTCGGTACTAACCTGAAGTTTTACCTTGAGAATGGCGGCGCATACAACGACATAACACCTTTACGTAACACCGTAAGCCTTACTGACCCGTTTACTACCACCAATGGTTCCCCTACGGTAAGTGTTGTAGACGCTAATGGGGGTTACATTTCAGGTGATTTTGTTACGTTTTCGGGTGCTTCTGCTGTTGGTGGACTTACCCTAAACGGCGAATATCAGATAACCGTCGATACCACTGCGTCTAATACTTACTTTATAACAGCTTCTAGTAACGCTACTTCTACGGCAACTGGGGGTGGTACCGTGTCTGCCGCCTACCAAATCAACACCGGAGCGGCTTATGTAATACCTTTAACAGGTTGGGGAGCAGGGTCTTGGGGTGCTGGTGTATGGGGCACTGGTGGTACGTCTGACACGGAGATACGCCTCTGGTCACAGGCTAATTTTGGTGAAGATCTACTGTTTGGGCCGCGTGGTGGGCCTATATATTACTGGGATGCCACGTCAGGGCTTACCTCTAGGGGGGTATTACTCTCGTCCGTATCACCTGCTACAGCTAACGTACCGACCGTACAAGACGTTATTTTGGTGTCAGATATCAGCCGGTTTGTGTTTTGTTTTGGTTGTAACGCGTTGGCTAGTGCCACTAAAAACCCGATGTTGATCCGTTGGTCAGACCAAGAAGACTCTACCCAGTGGACTCCTGCGGCAACAAACCAAGCAGGTAGTCTACAGCTATCTAGAGGCACTGAGATCGTAGCGGCTAAACAAGCTCGTCAGGAAGTCCTAGTGTGGTCAGATTCGGCCCTATATGCCCTCCAGTACGTCGGTGCCCCAGTGGTATGGGGAGCGCAGCTTGTAGGTGAAAACATCTCTATAGCCTCTCAAAATGCGGTAGCGTACGCCAACGGTGTGGCCTACTGGATGGGTGTGGATAAGTTCTATAAGTACGATGGTCGCACCCAACCACTACCTTGTAATCTCCGTAAGTTTATCTTTAATGATTTCAATACTCAGCAGTATCGGCAAGTGTTTTCGGGCACTGTAGAGGCATACCATGAAATTTGGTGGTTTTATTGTTCTGCCGATTCACAAACAGCTAACAGATACGTTGTGTATAACTATCTGGATAACATTTGGTATTACGGCACAATGGATCGCACCGCATGGTTAGATTCGGGATTACGAGACTTCCCGTTGGCCGCGACTTACAATAACAATCTCGTGAATCAGGAAGAAGGCGTCGATAATAATGAGCTAGTGGACAGTGCGCCAATACACGCATACGCCACCACTGCCGAGTTCGATCTAGATGACGGACATCAATTCAACTTTATCTGGCGTGTACTTCCTGATATCACGTTTGACGGATCTACAACAGAGTCACCGAGCGCCGTTATGACGCTATTACCTATGCAGAACTCTGGCTCTGGGTACAACTCCCCTGCTTCGGTAGGTGGGTCAAATGATGGTACGATTACTCGGTCTGCTGTGTTACCTATAGAAAAGTTTACCGGACAGCTCAATACGCGGGTTCGTGGGCGGCAGATGGTGATGAAGATTGAGTCTACCGGATCGGGCGTAACATGGCAGTTAGGCTCACCTAGACTAGATATGCGACCTGATGGACGACGATAATGGCTGGAGACAACACCAGATATGACGTTCCGTTCCGTGCCCCAGCACTGCCCTATGCCCCACAGGTATACGATCAGGAGTCATTTGAGCAGTTTAATAATATACTTAGGATATACTTTAACCAGCTAGACAACGCGCTGAGAAACGCTATGGCCATCCAAGAACCGTACGAATTACAAGTATCTAAAGGCCAAATAGCTGGGGCCAGTGCGTTGTATAAGTTTGGATACAACCCCGACATTAATGGCACGGAAGAGACAATTTGGTCGCAGGGTGGTGATGTGACGTGGCCTACAGCGGCTTTTACTGCGTTTATCAGCAGTTCTAGTGCAGCAGATACTAGTGCAGGTACGGGTGCACAGACCGTAACCATTCAGGGGTTAGACGAGAATTACGAAGTTAAAAGCGTTACGGTTAATATGAACGGCCAGACTCAGGTACAAATTGGTGATGCCTCTAGCTGGTTACGCGTCAATCGTGCGTTTGTTGCTACGGCTGGGACAGGGGGCACCGCTGCCGGTACGCTTTATATAGCTGATAGTGGCGCTACTTCTGGGGTTCCAACAGGAACTATTTACGCAAGCATTACAGACGGTAATCAAACGCAGATGGCGGTATACACCGTCCCCGCTGGATATACGCTTTATATTGATGATTTAGTCTTCACCGCTGCCATATCACAGGCTAACAACTACGCTACGGTCAAGTTTAATACGAGAGACTTTGGCTCAAACGTGTTCAGGACAAAGTTCATTAACGTACTGCAAAGCAACGAACTAGTGATTGACTTTGAGTTTCCTTTGGCGTTTTCTGAAAAGACAGACATGGAATGTCGTGCTGTAACTAGCAATACAAACAACCAGATCGGCGCTTCATTTCAGGGGGTGCTAATAGCAAACTGATATGAGTAGATTTATAACTGAAGAAGATTTGGATTTTATCCGACGCATAACGGAAGAAAGCACTGGTACCGAAGAAAGTGAAGAAGAGGAAGACCAATCTTATACGGAAGGGTATACACCAGAGTCGATAGAAGACTTTACTGGGAGAGTAAGCGGCACCCCAACGATATATTCTGACCGCACCGGAGACCCTTTCACTACAACCACACCGGATAGGCAAATTGGTGCTTACGTTGACGAGTCTTCTGGTAGCGTGCAATTTAATGACACGTTTATGTCGCTTGTTAATAGATATAACATTAATGCAGCTCGACAAACAAACCCTTACATGCAAGACCACGGGAATCCGAACCCGTTATTGCGGATACTGCCACGGCTATATGAAGGAAACTACACTGTAGGGGAAGCTCTTGGACTACTGTTTAGTGGGTCTCCATCAGACCTAAGTCAAGAAGCTCTTGATGCCGCTGGCAACATGTATTTTGATTACTCTGGTAAACAAGTTGATGCTGTGGCGCAAATGCTAGGTATCCCTTCGGAAGTTATTCAAGATCAGTTACTCCAACAAAACGCTGTGGTTGATCCCGAAAGAGCTGCTAACGATAACAACGAGTATTCCCAGTGGGAACCTGAAACGCCTGTTGGACGATTCATAAACGATCTACAAGGTGATGTAGATGAGCTATTTAAAGATGCTTCTGAAGGAGATGTAAAAGCACAAGCCGCTAAAAAAGGCTTGAACGCTATGCTACAGGCCGTTGAATCGTTATACGAAACTGATTACATGCAGACTTCTCAAGCGGTCACTTTAAAAGCCGCTGGGGATCTTATGCAAACAGTTGCAGGAGCCGTGTCGTTGCTGGGGAATAATCCTGAGGATACAGCACTTCATCGGTTAGGGACTGAACTCGCTGCGCTAGGTAACGATACGTACTCTGAAGAGTTCCAAACCGCTTTAAAGGATATAGAACAACGTATTGGCGAAGCAAAGGGTTTTGAAGAATCCGCCACAGCTATATTTGGAGCACTTGTAGATCACCCCACTGAATTTTTAGTCGATTACGTTGGTGTTGAAATACTCCAAGAAATACCATTATTAGTAGCCTCTGGTGGTGTCGCTACGGCTGCGCGGGGGGTGGCGAAAGCAGGTGGTGTAGCTAAGGAAGTAGCAGAACGTATAGGCGACAAGATAGGTTTTGGCACCGGAATAGTGTTAGATCTTGGGGAAGCTGGGTTTGGTGCTGCGGGCCAAGCGTATGAAGAGGCACTAGATAGCCTGACGTATCAAGAGAAGATAAACCCAAAAACAGGTGAACCTTACACAATAGGTGAAGCGGGCGCTGCTGCTCAAAGACTTGTAGACACTGGGAAAATAAACCCCAATACAGGAAAGGCTTATACCCAAGAAGAAGCTGAGGCCGTTAAAGAGATGTTGTTGCGAAAGGCTCCTATAAATCCTGATACAGGGGAGGCTTACACGCAGGAAGAAGCGGAGGATGCCGCTCAAACTGTAGCGATAAAAGCATCGGTTACAGGGGTAATGCTTGCAGCGGGGGGTATGTTCCTAGGGGGTAATGCTCTTGAAGAGTACCTACGCAGGAGTGGTAAAGAAGCATCAGAGGCTATTGGGTCAGGTGTAGCTACTGTCGAAGATGTGTTTGACGATTTTGTAGCCGACATGAGCGATGCAGTATTTGAGAACGCCCCTAAAAACGTAAAAGAAACGGTATCTAATTTTTTTGGGGAGCTTATAGATCGTGTTGGTGAAATCACCGAAATAGGGCTTAAAGAAGGGCTAACCGAAGGTATTGAAGAAGGTGGAGTAAGTGCCTTAATTGAAAACGAGCTTTATAAGCTTGGTGATTTACAGAGAGACGTAGAAGGTAACATAGCAAAAGATACTATTCTAGGCGCAATAATTGGTGGCCCTACAAGTTCTGGTATTGCTGGTACTGATATGATCACGAATGCGCTAATCAATGCTAACCCACAAGTCAACAAGGTTATGCTCGAAGCTAATGCGGCGGTAGAAGGTGGAGCAGACCCAGCACTTATAGCTCAAAGTATTCAAGAGAATCTAACTGGTCTTGGAATAGATCAACCGTATATACAGAATAGCCTAGCTAACGAAGTGTATGATGCAGGGTATTTAACAGAGACAGAAGTTGTTAATACTGCTGGAGCTTTAGGTGTAGATCTACTACCCGCACAAGTTGAAGGGCTTGCTGGTGATACCGATGAACTAGCGCACATGCAAGATCTCATTGCAGATATTACGGAAAATATATACGGCAAACCTAGTGATGCCGAGTTTGATGTAAATAACGACGGTGTATTAACCGGACAAGAGCTAGTAGAACGCGAACAAGCATTAGAGGCTTGGGAAGAAAACAACTTAGACGCTGACCAACTAGAGGTACCTGATGTTTCAGAGCTTGATACTGATGGGGTTGCAGGGTTAAGTGAAGATGAGTTCACATCTTACGTAAATGCGGTGGGTAACGTAGTAACTCAACGTGAAGTTGATATAGATACTACCCGTAGGATGTTTAACAACTTGGGTTATACACCCACCAACAAAGAAGTTTTTGACTATAAAAATAACCAAGCGGGTATACCTGATTACATAGACCCCCGACAACTTACGCGAGAAGAACTAGAAGCCGTAGCTGCTGCTGAAGGATATGCTCTTAAAGATAGTGATTACGACCGTGTAGGCCAAGGTGGTGCCGACTTTGAACAAGTAGAATCCGATAGTGCCACCACTGCATTTGATGCCCTTGCACTCAGCACCCAAGAGATAAAAGATGCTGCTGCTGCGGAAGGGTACGTGCTATCAAATGCTGAAGCTGAAGCACTAGCGGGTAATATTGCAGCCGACACTACAGAAGCCGAAGCTCTTAAAGTTGAACAAGACAAGTTCGATGCAGGTGCACTTAGCGTCCAAGAAATTACTGATGCCGCCGCTGCGGAAGGCTATACGTTAGCTGAGGGTGAGGCGTTAGCCACAATGTTACCTCCCGGTACCACAGAAGCTGAAGCACTAGCTAATCTGCAAAAAGACTTTGATAGTCGATCAATTACAGCAGAAGAGTTAGAAGCCATAGCTGCCGCAGAAGGCTATACCCTAACAGATGCTGACAGGGAACTTATCGGTAATGTAACAGGAGACCAAACCGACGATAGTGTGTTAAGTGGTCAACAAGATGTCTTTGATAATTTAGTAATAACGGCAGAAGAACTAGAAGAAGTTGCCGCAGCTACAGGGTACACCTTGACAGATGCTGACAGAGAACTCATCGGCGCTGTGGGCGAAGGTGAATCTGCGGCTGAAATACTAGCGCAACAAAGAACTGCTTTCGGAGAGAGTGTATCTGAAGCCGCCGCCGTTGCAACTAGAGCAGGCTATGAAACTCAGATTCGTGACTATATAACCAACAACAATGGCAACTTTACAGAGGCTGAGATACAAACATTTGTAGACCAAGCGGTTGAGGATGGGACAGTAACCACCACTATCAGCAATATCGGTACTGCTATAAATACCGCCGCTCAAGAAGCTCTTGATGCTGCCGAAGCTGTTGATACCGGTACCACTGATGACGGTACTGAAGTTGTTGATGACGGTACCACTGATGACGGTACCACTGATGAGGGTACCACTGATGAGGGTACCACTGATGAGGGTACCACTGATGTCGGTACTGAGGTTGGAGAAGTAAGCACTGCGGATCAAATCCGCGAAATCCTTAGAGCTGAAGGTATAGAAACCTTTGATGACGCTGCAATTAATTCGCTGGCGGGGTTGGTTGACGCAGAAGCGCTAAGTATAGACGACATAACACAAGATAGTTATGAAGACTTTATTGACGCGCGAGATAGCAGAGGAACGATGGGGCCAGATACTGATGCCGGTACTGATGATGTCGGTACTGATGACGGTACCACTGATGACGGTGCTGGAGTTGACGAAGGGAAAACCACGAGCGAAAGAGTTCGTGATGCTTTAGCTGCGATTGGAGCAGAAAATCTTATACCGGCACTTGTAGATAAACTAATCCAAGACGTTGTATCAGGTACGGTGGATATAGCAGACGTAGCAGAAGAGTACAAAACGTTAGCTGCCGCTAATCAAGGTGATGCTGATGCAGATACCGGAGATCAAGATGCTGACCCTGCTGACCCTGCTGACCCTGCTGATACCGATACCGATAGCGATAGCGACACGGATTTATCTGACCAAGTTGACCTAGAAGATACGACAATTTCAGGAGATCCCGACGATTATGTAAAAGTAGGCGATTTCAACCGCGAAGTCGGTACCTTAGAAGATAACATCGTAAAACTAATAAACCAGCTAGAAGCTAACGGTATTGATCGGTATGATGCTATCGCTGTTGCTGTAGGGGTACCAGCCGGGCAGGAAGGGGGGCCATCGGGGCTATATGCAGAGTTAGGCAAATTTGCCACCGTAAACCAAGTAGATGCTTTGAGAAAAGTAGTAGATGGTATTGCAAGTAAAGTAGGTACAACCGCAAGTGATGTCGCTGCCATAAAAAGCAAAATGGTTGACCTTGTAACCAAAGCCGATATTGCAGGGCTTGCCACCAAGGAAGATCTGAAAACGCTACTGACTGCGGAAGACATTGCAGGTCTAGCGACTCAGCAAGACGTACTGAACGCTGAAGGTAGACTTAAAAATAGAATTAAAGCTCTTCAGGATGAAGGTAAGACTCGTTTTGATGCGATAGATATTGCCCTTGGGGAACTAGCGGCTGAAGTAGGTTCAACGCAAGAAGGTGTTAAACAGGCTTTAGCCAAGTTTCAGCTAGACATAAATGCGGATATCGCGGAATTAGCGACTAAGAAACAAGTTGCGGCTGTCGAAGCTAATATTCTTGCTCGCATCGATGCTTACGAACTACAAGGGTTTACCAGAGACGAAGCAATAAAGAAAAGCCTTGCTGACGCTAACCAAAATATTGACCAGTTAGCGGACGATCTGGGCACTACCAAAGATGAATTAACTAAACAACTTACAGACTTCCAAGTTAAATTAGATGCAGATCTATCTAAGTTAGCAACCAAAAAACAAGTTAACGAACTAGAAACAGAGCTGTTTAAAACCTTACAAGAGTATGAAGACGCAGGGGTTGACCGAGATATTGCGTTACAAGCTGCCCTGCAAGAACTTGGCACTAAGATGGGGCTAACAACTCAGCAACTATTAGATCGCATTGGTACATCAGAGCAGAATCTGAACACTCGTATTGGTGAAATCGAAACCGCAATTCAGGAACAAATAAAAACCGAAGCGCAAACAACCAGAGATATGGTAACCGACACTGCCACGGAAACCCAGACTCAAATACAGCAAGCAAATAAAGCTAGTGCATTCAGAGACTTCTTTGATTTAGTAGTAGGGTCAGAAGACCTTGAAGGGCAAAAAGTTACCGTAGGGCAGTCACCACTAGCGCAGATAGATTACGTATACGACTTTCAAAGCCCTTTTGCTACCCAACAACAGGCGGGATTTTACGGTTCTGCGAGTCCTTACGGTGCACCAATGGCTGCATCAAGACAACGACGGCCACAAACAGTAACCAGTGCTATGCAAGGCCCGTTAAATTTACGGGGTCTTCCGGGTATGGCGAAAGGTGGTAAAGTAGATTATGATTTCTTAGGTGAAATCTCACAAATAATGAGTTTTGGAGACTAGTATGGGTTTTCTTGACTACGTATCTGGCGTGGCAGACTTTTTTAGTAACGAAGAAAATGCCGGGTATGCCGGACTTGCTAGTTTGCTGGGCAGCACAGCGATAAACGCGTTAGGTTTTGGTGACGCAAAAGTGGAACCTGTTGGGTATCAAGGTACCGTCCCTGAGTACACCGCTATAAGAGAACGGGTACAGGACACTTATGACCCCAGTAGGCGACCCGGAAGTGGTGGACAACGTTTCTTTTCTGATACCGAATTTGTAGAGGGAGGACAAGAATCAGCCGCTAGACAACGCGCCGTCCAACAAGCCATGAATCTAAAAGCGCAGAACGCTGCTAATATGGCTAATCAAGCTAGGCAGTACGGTGCTCCTCCACAACCACAACCTCAAATGCCTCGTCCCGTTATGGGTGCTGCACCGTCTCAAGTAGGCGCTATGATGCCACCTCCGCAACAAGGGGGACTGGCTAACTTTTCTCCCCAATACAGGATGGGTGGAGGTATTGCCGCTTTGAATGGCGGCGGTGCTGCTTCTGCGTACAACAGACGGTATAACGGTTATTCTGCGGGTGGGCGGTATAGCAATCCGGGTTACTATTTAGGTGGTAGTACCGATGGCATGGCAGATAAAGTCCCTGCACGTATCGATGGTGCTCAAGAAGCTAGGTTAAGTGACGGAGAGTTTGTCATCCCTGCGGATGTGGTAAGTCATTTAGGTAATGGTAATTCCAATGCAGGTGCGAAGACGCTACATGGGATGATGGATAAAGTCCGTCAAGCTCGCACGGGTAGCACACAACAGGGTAAAGAAATTAACCCAAAAAACTTTATACCGAACGGGTAGAGATAACATGAATTACGTTAAAAGATATCAAACGGGGTCTGTCGTTGATTCTACCGTTGACCCTAATGTAGGGCAGCAAACAGGTTCTGAATCTTCCTTATCTAGCTGGGCAGGTGATTATGTCACAGGTATGCTGGGTAAGGGGCAAGCCCTCGCTAACCAAGATTACCAAGCCTATACAGGGCCACTTTCGGCAGGGCAATCTACCGCCCAACAAGCTGCGTTTCAGGGGGTAGGTAGCCTAGCTGTACCTACACAGCAGATGGGTACGTTTCAACCACAGCAGTTCACTGCTCAAGCTGCTCAAGATTATATGAATCCATACCTTCAAGCTGCGTTAGATCCGCAAATTGAGGAAGCACGGCGACAAGCGCAGATATCAAGACTAGCTGATGCCGGTAGGTTAACCCAAGCAGGGGCATACGGTGGGTCACGTCAGGCTATTATGGAGTCTGAGTTAAACCGTAACTTGATGCAAAATCTTGCAGGTATTACAGGTCAGGGCTACCAAGACGCCTATACGCAAGCCATGAATCAATTCAACGTTGAACAGCAGCGACAACAAACAGCGCAAGATGCTGCTAATCGATATGGCCTAGAAGCACTGGCTTCACAAGCTAACCTTGGTGCACAAGAACGTGCCATTGAAGCCGAGGGTATCGCTGCTGATATTGCTCAGTTTGAAGAAGAACGTGACTTCCCGTACAAACAAGTACAGTATCAACAGTCATTGTTGCAAGGTCTACCTATTGCGGCTCAATCTTACAGTTACTCACAACCCAGTACGCTATCTAACATTTTGGGTGGTGCAGGTGGCATTATGAAGTTATTTGAGAAGATAGGTGGTGGTAGTGGTAGTAGTGGTGGAGGGTCAGCCTAATGGCATATCAACCAATTGAACCCGTAGGGTTAGGTAGAAACGTCGCCAATGAGATGATGAAAGGTGGCCCTCGTCTGCAACAAGAAATGAAAACGATGGGGCCAGACACCATCAAGATGATTGCGTTGCAACAGATTGCTGACCAAGAAAAACAACGGGCTATGCAAGCTAATATGCAAGCACAGCCTAACCCTGCAACAGTTATGCAGCAGGTAGAGCAAGAAGTCATGCAGATGGCACAGCCCCAACAACCTGCGGGTATGCCCATGATGCGTGATCGAATACCCCAAGTAGGTGGTGTACTGGCACAAAAACAGCGTATGCAGCAACAGAACATGCAGCGTGCAGGTAGACCTCAGCCAAGACCCCAACAGCCTCCGGTACGTGCTGCAATGGGCGGTTTAATGACCCAAGCTGCACCGAATATAGATCCACGGTACTTTGAAGGTGGTGGCATCGTTGCTTTTGCTAACGGCAGCAGTGGGCCTATAGGAGGGGGTACAGCCGGTAGTGGGTTAATGGGCACTCCTAACCTATACAACCGCACGAGCTTGTTGGGTGGTATGAGACGCAGTGCTTTTGAAGATATCGTAGAGAAAATCCGTAAAGGAGAGTCTTTGTCTTCAGGAGAACGAAAAGCAATAAGGGATTATAGTGAAGAATTTCCAGAGTTAGCAGATAAGTTAGCTGAAATGCGAGCAGCGGCAGCTATGGGTGGGGCAGGAGTGTTGAAACGCCCAGACCAAGCTATCGTGGACTTCACAGAAGAGGTTACAGAAGACGTTGTTGTTGATGAGCCTCTGGCCCCTTACACTGGCGTTAAACTACCAGAACCTGAAAAAGAGATCTCACCATTTATTGCAAGGCAAGATCAAGGGATCGCTTCTACACCACAAGCTAAAACTCTTGATTCTGCACTTAAAAAAGGGCCAGCGTTTGAAAAATCTGCTCCTATAGCCATGCCTGAGTTTGATCCTATGGATGGGCCGGGTTCGGCAACGGCTAAATTAAAAGAAGGGTTAGGGCAACTCATCGATAGAGATCCTGCTAAGACTGGCGAAGAAGGTATAGCGGCTTATAAAAAAGCTATGGCATTACCCGAAGATATGCAAGCCGAAAGAAAACAAATAATGGAACGGCGTCGTAAAGAAGCGTTTGAACCAGAAAAGCCCAGTAAACTATCGACCATTGCTTCTATGTTCGCTTCTGCTGCTAACAGAGGTAGCCTAGGTAGCATTGGTGCTGGTATGGTCAAAACAGCAAATAACATAGAAAGAGCTGCTAAAGAAAACAATAAAGCGGCGTTTGATAAATACAGTGCAGAGTTTGAAAAAGAGATGCAGCGAACCCAAGAAATTGGTAAAGGTGCGCTTGAATACGGACGAAGTTTATCTGCTGAAGATAGGGCTGATATACGTGCAGGGTTGTCTGCTATGCAAGGACTAGCTTCTACAGAAATGAAGATAGATTCGGATCGACAGTTACAAGCTCTTGATACAGCTTTGAAGAACGCGGATATAGATTCTAGAGAAAGGATAGCCCTAGCCTCAAACGAGACAGCACAAGAAGCCAATAGACTGCGTGAAGAAGGTAACCGCATAACTAGAGAAGGTCGTTCGTTAGATGCTCTAGATAGGTTAGAAGCTAATATAACGATACAGATGGCAACGGCAGCGGCTAAAATAGCTGAAAACTATACTCTCAGAATACAAGGTTTACAAAGTGCAGCGGACAGTGCCGATGCAGAGGATGCGGAAGAAGCTCAAACCCAGTTAACTAAACTCAGAGAGCAGATACAACTAGAGCAAGACGCGGTTATGGCACCTCTGCAAGAGTTACTTGAAGAGTATTCCAGTAGAAGAGCAAGTATGACTGGTGCTGGTGCGGGTGCTGACGAGCTTAAAACGCTATTACAAAAATATAAGTAGAAAACCGCTATGGCTACTATTCAGGAGTTAAGTGCTGCTTTAGTAAAAGCTGATCGTGCAGGAAACATTGAAGATGCTTTAGTATTAGCCAATGCCATAAGAGAATTACAAGCGACCCAAC
>Ga0099846_1000846_pt1 | contig 12630 bp, 15 predicted proteins | sample CB_VirMetaG_FD_78180 | JGI IMG/M metagenome (GOLD analysis project Ga0099846, IMG submission 78180) | Freshwater to marine saline gradient viral communities from Chesapeake Bay - CB_1504_1 Viral MetaG | ecosystem: Environmental > Aquatic > Marine > Coastal | place: USA: Chesapeake Bay... | reverse complement strand
CGGAGTGTGAGAAAACAGAAACTTTGTATGACGGACTAGACTCCGCCGAGTCTGGCGCTGAGTACTGGACTAACACGGAAATTCTCAAGGCTTGGGAGGAACTACTCGGTAATGTTTAGTGTTGTAATCCCTACTCTTTGGATACCTAAAACTTTTCTCACACAGTTGAGTTTAGTATCAAAACATTCTTTAGTAGACGAAGTAATCGTTATTTCTAATAATAGGTCTTCTCTCCCAAAAAAAGAATTACCGGATAAAGTTCGACTGATAGATTTAGAAACCAACATAGGGGTTAATCCGGCTTGGAATTTAGGCGTTAGTTGTGCAAAAAACGATAAGGTATTGATTATAAATGATGATATTTTATTCGATACTGATATTTTTAGTTGGTTCGACAAAGCATCTTCTGAAGATTTTGGGTGTATAGGTGTGGACCCTTCACCGGAAAACAAAAAGAAGGTAGAGGAAGTAACAAAGAGAAACCATGGATTTGGATTTCTTTTTTGTGTTAACAAGAAAACCTATACCCCCATACCCGAAGAAATTAAGATATTTTTTGGGGATGATTGGATTTTCACTTCTTATGCCAAGAAAGGTTTTAAAAACTGCTGCGTAAAAGGTTTTACTTTTTCCGGGGAAGAGTCCGTGTCCTCTAAATTGTTTGCGGGTACAATACTAAACGAGTTCCAAGACTATTCTAAGAACGTTAGAAAACTGTACCAAAATGATTATAGGTTTTCTATAATTGTGCCCCATTATGATAAGGCAGTTTCGGATGAGGAACTAATGAGAGGTCTGGAAAGTTTAAAGAATCAAACCTTTAAAGACTTTGAAGTTATATTGCTGCACGACGGACCTCTATCAAGAAAGTTACCTAATCTAGAAAAATTTAATCTAAACATTACAACTTTCGTTACAGAAAAAAGATATGATGATTGGGGACATTCTTTAAGAGACATGGGGATAAAAAAAGCTAAGGGGGAGTACTTGCTATTCTTTAATGCGGATAATATTTTATACCCACAAGCACTTGAAGAAGTCGATAGAGTGTCTAAGGATAACGTTTATAGAAAAGCCGACATGAACGGCTGTAAGTGGAATAGTGATGATATTATCATCTACCCCATATACCTAAAAGGACAAACTTATAACGGACACGGAGTTACTCGGCACAAAGGAAAAGAAAACGAAGTAAAATGTATTTTAACTGGGTATCCGGCCAGAACGAACTTCATCGATTGCATGCAGTTGGTCATGCGTAGGTCTAAGTGGGATTATTACGGAGGGTGGTACGACAAAAGCTTTGCCTCAGACGGAGCCATGTATACCAGATTTGTTAATGAGAACCTCGGGGCTAGGTACTGCGACGAAATTTTAGGAGAACATCTATGAGAATAGCTTGCTACGCTTTAGCTTACAACGAAGAAATAATCTTACCTCAGTTCATTGAACACTATAAAAAGTTCTGTGATAAGATTGTCATTTACGATAATATGTCTACCGATAACACAAAAGAAATTGCGTTAGACAACGGTTGTGAGGTGATTTCTTGGGAAGCTCCTGGTGGTGGTTTGAACGACCAGTGCTACCTTGAGATTAAACAGAACTGCTACAAAAAAGATAGAGCGGATTTTGATTGGGTGATTGTCGCGGACTCAGACGAGCTTTACTCCCACAAAGATGGTGTAGATTCTTTAGTCTCTTGTTTAGAAAAATACAAACAAAAAGGAGTTACTTTACCAAAAGTCCAAGGCTATAACATGGTAGGAGAGGATGAAAATAATCTAGACATATTTAAAATTACAAAGGGGGCTAAAGACGTGTCTTACAGTAAGCGGTGTATTTTTGACCCCGCTCTTGATATGAAGTGGTCTTTTGGATGCCACCCACAGTACGGGGAAGGTCTACTTAGAGGAGTCCCCGGTGTTGTCGAATCCGCTGACACAGAAATACTTATGTATCATTATAAGTATATTAACCTTCAATATGTTTTTGATAGGCATGACTCGTACAACAAAAGGCTAAGTGATTTTAACAAAGCATACAAGTTAGGCGTTCATTACTCCTACGAAAAAAATAAAATACGGGAAGAGTACGCTTCTATCTTAAACGAAGCGGAGGTTGTAAAATGAAAAAGGTTTCGGTAGTAATGGCTTATTACAATAGGAAAAATCTCCTATTGAAAACTCTAGAGTCTATAAGGGAGCATACTGAGCATGACAACTTTGAAATAATTATAGTTGACGATGCAAGTAGTGAAGAAGAGCGTTTAGAGGATATTATAGGGCTTTTTGATTTTGATATTATACTTCATAGAATACTTCCTAAAGAAAAGACGCATATAAACTCTTGCATTCCTTACAACAAAGGCTTTAGTTTGGCATCTGGGGATATTGTTATTGTACAAAATCCAGAGTGTTTTCATAGCGGAGATGTAATAAGTGAAGCCTCCAAAATGGAAGAGGGGCAATACCTGTCCTATCATTGCTACTCACTAAGCAAAGATGAGACTGAGCTAATACAAAGAACTAAGTTTGAAAGGGGGGAGAAACCACCGATAGTGTTGAATGAGAGAGCCATTAGTTTTGATGGAGATTCCGGGTATTATGTCCATAAGGTTTTTAGACCCGATGCCATGCACTTTTGCACAGCAATAACGCGAAGCGACCTGGATAAACTAGGGGGCTTTGATGAAAGATTTGCTCAAGGTTACGCCTTTGACGATAGAGAGTTTTTCGACAGAGTTCTAAGATTGGGTCTACAAGTTATTCATAAAGAGTACCCTATGGTCTTCCATCAGAATCATTACGGGGAACACTCTAAAAACCATTTGAGTGAGCCTAACAATTCAAACTTATACTTCGGTGTAACACAAAAAGAATCTAAAATACATAACAGTTAGGAGAGAGGCGAAAAGAAATGAAAGTTTTAGTTTTGGGAGATAGGGGAATGCTAGGCTCTGCCGTAGTGAACTACTATAAATCTCACACTGTTGAGACAATAAAGCATCGCTGGCCGAGTCAAGAGTTCAAAGATAGTATCCTCTCTTTTGATGGAGACTTGATTATAAACTGCATAGGAGCCATCCCGCAAAAAACTTCCGAGTTTGATGTTAACTGGCAAATCCCGAAGTTTCTACACAAATACTGTTCTCCGTATGTAAAAATCATCAACCCGTCAACTGATTGCGTATTTGAAGGAACATCCCCAGAACCATATGAAAAAAATCACCCCTGTGACGCAACCTCTGAATACGGGCGAAGTAAAATGTTTTTGCCGGAAAAGGCTAAAAACTTTAAAACAGTCAGGACTTCGATTATTGGCTATGATTCCCAAAACAAAGGCTTACTGTCTTGGTTCTTGAGCGTAGGAGATGAAGAGGTTACGGGCTATGTAAATCATTTATGGAACGGAATAACAACGCATGAGTGGGCAAAGCTATCCTACAAAATCTATCAAGATTGGGATAAGTTTGAGTCTTTGATTCAGGTTGGGATTGAGCCTATGTCAAAGTACGAACTTCTTTGTTTGGTTAAAAAAATATATGCACGACCAACAACTGTTATTCCAACATCCACAAAGAAAAGCATCAATAGGTGCTTGGTTAGTGATTTCTATGTTCCTGATATTGAAAGCCAACTGCTAGAACTAAAAACTATTTTGTAACAGTAATGAAAAGTTTAATTATAGGAGAAACTTGTTTACTTAAATACCAACTTACCAGGGTCGGCATAAAAACGGACCCCACAGACATTTTCGATGACATGATGGTCAATCTAGATGGGGTCAGGGGGATTGTTGAGAACGACTTCAAAGATTTATTGTCTCCTGAGAATATCAAAAATGTTAACTATTTGTACTACCCGAACCACGGTATATGGCACAACAAACCCATAAACACAAAATATACCGTTGACCATGACGGGATATATTCTTGGGATGTTTGTTCTTTCTTTCACTTCGATGTTCAAACACAAGAGGCTTACAATAGCCTAACAAGAAAACTTAATCGTGCGAAAGCGAAATTTGAATCTGATGAACCTTTAACGCTTTACTATTATTACAGGAAGCATGAGAATCAGGACATAGAAAAACTAAAACACAAACTTGAGTTGTTTCTAGCTTTTGTTAGAAAGAAGTACGGCAAACATATAAAAGTTGTTCTGGTAACCCAAGAACAAGGCTCATCTAGAAGTTTGCGAATTGACCAAGATGACGGAGACTTCTATCACGGCCACTTTACAACTTTATCTTCCTGGATAGATATAGATGATAACTGGGACGCCCACAAAGATAACGATTTGTTTGATACTTTCTTTAAAAAATGACTGACATAACCTTTGTTTTAACTAGTTGCGGTCGCTTCGACTTATTAGACAGAACTATTGAGTCAATAGGTTCTTCTGTTCTAAATTCTTTACCGAACAAAATAATAATTGACGACTCTGGTAAGGAGGAGGCTAGAGATTACTTTGATAAGTATGGCGATGATTGGAACATAATACTAAACGACAGAAATATAGGGCAACCTAAAAGTGTGGACAAAGCCTACGCCCAGGTATCAACCAACTACATTTTTCACTGCGAGGATGATTGGCTGTTTGATGACTCTTTTTCTGTTAAAGTTTTGGAAAACTGTGTCGATATTTTAGAGCATGATGACAGGGGTCTACAGGTAACCTTTAGGAAGGATAGCCCTCATCCCCTAGAACAAGAAATATTTCGCACCCCCTCAAACACAGAATACCAAGTCAGTCTTCCTGGGTGGAGAGGCGAATGGTTTGGGTTCACGTATAATCCTTCCGTAGTTAGAAAGTCTTCCTATGATGGCTTTGGAAAATACTCCGGGCTAAGAGAGCAGGAAATAGGCAAACAGTACTTTGATAGGGGACTTCTTTCGTTTTCTTTATCAGATAGGTTCGTCTCCCATATTGGCGAAGGAAGAGGTACTGGGTCTCACTTAAAACTATAATTTATTTTTCAAAAACACGAAACCAACATTAAAATAGATACATGGCACGATTCAAAAATAATACCGGACGAGATGTTTACCTAGACCTTGGGGGTCTTAAAAGAATTGCCCCTGATGAGGTAGTGGATTTGGTGGGGACTTACTCTATGCCCCCTCTTACACTACTGGATATGCAGTCTAAAGATTTCGCGCCGCCGAAACCAAAGGCGAAGAGACAGCCCAAGAAACCTTCACCGAAGGGAACTAGCGGCACTATATAAGTTTATGGTACGCCCCAATCACCCTATCGCCCGTAGACGCGCTATCCTAGCCGAGATTGCCGCTGCAAAGGCTGCTGAAGAAGCCGCTGAAGCGGTTGAAGAAGTCGTTGAAGAAAAACCTAAAGCTGCTAAGAAGGCAACTACTAAGAAAAAAAAGTAAAGGAAGTATAAGTCAAAAACATAATCAGCCATGCCTATAATAGGGCATGGCTGATTTTTTAGATGACATCTGCAAGCGCCTAGACGGCGCAAACCTTCTATCTGAGGAAGGTCAAGTGCATGGCTTCGTGGATTCTGGTTCTTACGCTTTGAATAAGATTATTTCGGGCGAGTACAAAGGAGGTTTCCCTATCGGCGGAATCACAGAAATCTACGGCGAATCCTCGACAGCGAAAACCGTCTTTCTTACACACGCTTTCGTCGGCGCACAAAAGAAAGGGTACTACACTGTGATGGTGGATAACGAACACGCCTATTCACCTTCCTTTGCAAAGATTCTTGGAGTGGACTCGGACAAGTTGATTTACGCGATGCCCGAAACCATGGAAGACTGCTTTGAGACGATTGAGAACGCGATTCGCGCTATCCGTGAACATGATAAAGATACTCCGATTGTTATCGGGTATGATTCAATCGGTGTCTCCCCCACCCGCAAGGAGATGGAAGGCGACCTAGGGAGTAATAGCGAAATCTCTGGCGCTTTGCGAGCAAAAGTTGCGGGACAATGCCTCCGCCGTATCAACCCTCTGCTAAGAAAGTATAAAGCCGCCCTTATTATCATCAATCAGGTTCGCAGTAAAGTAGGTCTTGTTTTCGGTGACCCAAGAACAAAGGCTGGTGGTGGCAAAGCTCTTTTGTATTATTGTGCGGTGTCGTTAGAGACAGGCTCCACCAAGAGCGATGTGCTTTATGATGACCTTAAAAACCCCACAGGAATCAAAGGAACCATCAAGTGCGTGAAAAATAAAGTAACAGTCCCCTACCAGGACTGCGAGTTCAAGCTGATGTATAACGAAGGACTCACCCGAGACTACGGACTTACATCGTCAGCGTACAAGAATGGGTTGGTGTCGATGCCGTCGAAAGGTTGGTACTCCTTGGATGGGGAAGCCAAGTTCCGCGCAGCAGAATTGACGAAGACACTCGCAGAAATGATTGAGGAAGACTCGCTCAAGTGAATAGAATAGATGGCATAACGCGCTTCAGGCGGCTATAATAGCTTGTACCCCTGATTTGCGCCCCCTGAGGCGCGTACCACAAACAAAAACAATGCAACAAAACGAGTACGACGACTGGGACACTTTCCAGATTCTCCGACCGGATTGGGAGAATATGGATTGGGATGTGTTCTGGATGGAAATTCTTGTCGAAATCCCTATTCTTCTTTTGGTTGTTTTCGCAGCAGTAAATCTGTTCCGTATTTGGTTAGGGCTTAGTGTTATGAACCTAAAGAACGCTGCCCAAATAACGGGAGTTATTCCAGACAAGGAAACGGATGAACTGAATGAACTGATTGCGGCACTTGAGAAAGAGGAAAAGGCGCAGAAAGCGCAGAGAAAGCCCAAGCGACGCTACGAGGTCGTGTCTGCGTATAACGAGGAACACAAAATTGAGGATGATTTTGGTTTCGATGACTAAATAAGGTTAGAGGATTCCCCACATGGCTAAAGCAAAATCAGGAAATGTAGAGGTTAGTGCCGATAAAAAAGGCAAGCTAGACACTTCTAAAAAGTCTCGTGTAACCGTACACAAATCTATCTCTGATGCGCTTTCTAAGCGTAACTACGGTCATGTGTTTACTACACCAGCTTCCGACAGAATCTATGTAATCACACGCGGAACTTGGGGCGAGAAGTCCAAAAATAAGGTTGTGAAGGGTTTTCCAAGCGAAACCCCAATGAATGTTATCAAGGCTTACTCCAAGAGAACGAATGTAAAGCATGGTCCTGCTAAGATGCCAAAAACCTCCAAGGGACTGGCTAAAGCTGGGTACGCAACGAAGAAATTCAAAAACCTTAAAAAAAGGAAAAGACAACTAGATTAATGCCGACAATTTACACCCCCAAAACAAGTTACTTCTCTGAGCCTAGAGTTCAGAAACTTGCCAAGGATGTTGTCCGTGACTGTGCTAAAGATAGGCAGATGGCGCTGGAAGCGTTTGAGTATTTCAAGAAGATGGTAGCGGATAATCCTCTAGATGATAAAGCAAAGACAGAAATGTCTAAAGCTCTGGACCTAGCGCAAGGCGCAAACGACAAGGTTGTGAAGATATTGGATTTGATGCTCAAGATGACTCAAGCCGAGATGAAGACCTCCAAGAAACCTGAAAATATGTCGTTTGAAGACCTAGACCGATGAAGAAAGAGTTCAAGAACAAGTTTATCGTTTACTCACATACCCTCGACCGCTTCATTCCAATTCGGAAACTGGACGAGGACGACTTAGAAAAGCTGGTATTATCCGTACTGGATGAGGTAGTTACTCCCAACTACTCCATTACTGAGTATGTTGATTTCTTGGTGGAGCGTCTAGTTATTGGCTACGACTCTGTCAAGAAAACCTGTACGGCGGATGCACCAGCGGGGGATGACCCCTACGGCTCCGTAGAAGGCGCGTTATTTGAATGTGTAATCGAAATCTACCGAGGGTTCTCCTTGGATATGATAAACGGAACCATCAACTCCTATCTCGACGAGAAAGGACGAGGAATCGCCCCAGACACAAAAAAGGCACTCACCTTCTCAGACTTCTCTAGTATTGAAGAGCGTATGAAGAAAGCAATTGTGGGGCAGGACGCCGCGATTGAAGAAGTGATGCGCCAGCTTCGTTTGATGAAGTCTGGGTTGTGTGCGAACTCCAACCTGTTTTTTATTGGACCAACAGGCGTCGGCAAAACAGAACTCTCGAAAGAAATCTCTCGTCAGATTTTCGGCAGCCAAAAAAAGCTCATGAAAATCAACTGTGGAGAGTATTCAAACGCTCACGAATACGCAAAACTCATTGGTAGCCCACCAGGGTATATCGGACATAACGAGAAAGGTATTCTTGCCGAGAAAGCCGAGAAATCAGATGAGTGGGTGATTGTATTTGATGAGATTGAGAAAGCTCACGACAAACTGTTCGATTTGCTCTTGAATCTTATGGATGAAGGAACAATTACCGATTCTCACGGAACAGAGTTGGATTTCAAGAAGTCCCTGATTATCTTCACTAGTAATGTGGGTTTGAAAGAAGTCTCAAATAAAACCAGTCTAGGGTTTGGGGATATTCGATACACCTACGAAAACAGTAAGGATGATGTGAACAAAGCCTTCAAGGATAGATTCTCTCCCGAGTTTCGTAACCGCCTGGACGCTGTTGTGTTCTTCAACCAACTGAACAAGAGCGACGCAGAAAAAATCGTCCAGCTACAACTAAAGAAGTTGCCCATCCGAATCACAAAGAAACTGGTTTCTTATGTGGTCGGGAAGTCCTTCTCAGAAGAGTACGGCGCTCGGAATGTGAATAGGTTTATCAAAAACAACATCACTATCAAAATCGCTGACGAGATTCTACGCGGCTCGGACTGTGCGAAATACAAGGCAGTGTTCAAGGGAGCCTCCTTCGTGGGCGTGGAGCCTTGCTAACCTGAACCAAGGTTCTCGCCATACCCAAAGAATTTCCAAATTTTCCGCGCCAAATCGCGCAGCCAGACCTATAATAGGTCAAGAGAATGGGACGGTCCTCTCGACCCCCCACAACTAAGCAACAAACAACAATAACACCATGTACGACAAAGAGTTTAGCTACAAGAACTTCAACGGCGACCCGAACCCCTCTGTTCTGGTTACTGCTGAGAACCAACACTCCCTGCGAGGCTTCAACCGCAACTACATGACCAAGGGTCAGGCGACCCGAATTCAAAACGAGTGGCGGAAGATTCAAAACCAGCCGTGGTCGCTTCAAACCAAGGAGCGTGTTCTGATGAAGCGCGTCGGCGCACCTGCCCGTAACTCCTTCCGGAGCTACCGCAAGAGCCTGATGAGCTAACGAACAAGTTTTAGTTTTACCTTTATAGCGCGGGAATTTTTCTCGCGCTATTTTTTTTGTTTGGCTATAATGAAAGCAAGCCATGAGCGACAAAAAGGAAAACAAAATCAAGGGCGTAATCCTAGCTGGAGGAAAAGGTTCACGCTTACATCCGGTTACATACGCAACAAACAAACACCTGCTGCCTGTTTATGATAGACCGATGGTGTATTACCCTCTCCAAACACTTGTGGATGCAGGGGTTGACGAAGTGATGGTCGTTACGGGCGGAAATCACGCCGGGGACTTTATTCGGGTTCTCCGAAACGGCGAAGACTTTGGTCTACTAAATATAAACTATGGTTATCAAGAAGGCGAAGGTGGGATTGCGGCTGCACTCTCTATGGCAGAATCTTTTGTTGGCGACGACAAGTGCGTGGTTATTCTTGGGGATAATATTATTGCTGATGATATTCGCGGGGCTGTGGACGCTTTTCGTGTTGACGGAGGTTGTCACATCTTTACCAAGGAAGTTCCAGACCCTGAAAGATTCGGTGTGGTGGAGTATGACTCAGAAGGTTCGATAGTCGATATCATCGAAAAGCCTGTCACCCCTCCCTCACATGACGCTGTAATAGGTCTTTATATGTACGACAACACCGTGTTCGATAAGATTCGCCAACTAAAGCCTTCTTCTAGAGGAGAGCTAGAGGTTACTGACCTCAACAGAGCGTACCTAAACGAAGGTCGCTTAGAAGCCCATAAGATTCAAGGAACCTGGATTGATTGTGGAACCTTTGATTCTTTGGCACGAGCATCTCACAAGTTCTACGAAGATAAAAATGTTTAGACGACGCATTCCCGCGAGCCGCCATCCCATCACTTTATACAGAAGACGGCAACAAACCTTTTTTCTGAAATCCAAACCCTTACCAAAAACTTCAAATGGCAAAAATTCACCAACTCCCTAAGTTTGTAGATTGCCGAGGCTGGAGCCTCAACGACATTTACGAGCTTTGCGACCTTACCCCTAACTGCCAAATCAACTACAGTATTCTTTATCCTGGTATCGTCAAAGCATGGCACAGACACCAGAACCAAGACGATTACTTTTGTGTGTTGAACGGCATGGCACAAGTAGGTGTTGTGGGTAAGGATGGCACACAAGCACAAAAGTTTTTCATTGGAGAACACAATCCAGCCGTGGTGCATATCGAAGCTGGAGAGTGGCACGGACTAACGGCTGTAGGAACTGAACCTGTAGGGCTGTTATATCTCGTAACCAATAAGTACGACAAGGATTTCCCCGACGAGGAGAGAACGCCACACCATTCATTCGTAGGACGGGATTGGTGGTTGCCAGAGAATAAGTAATGAGCAAATCAAATATTATTGTAACAGGCGGGTACGGGTTTATCGGCTCACGATTTGTAAAGTATGTTATCGAGAATACCGACAACGATGTAATTCTCATTGATAAGAAAACATACGCTGCGGATACGAACCGCATTTCAAGCTGGTTCGACCCCGAAAAACATGAAGGCAGAATCCAACATTTCGTTGAAGATATTGCTGACCCAGACCTGAATGAGAAAATCGGGGGTCTTTTTGGAAGTGCTTCCCATGTCGTCAACTTTGCTGCTGAGACTCATGTAGATAACTCTATCTCAGACGGTTCGCCTTTCATGAAAACCAATGTGCAAGGCGTCTTCAATCTTCTAGAAATTTGTCGGAAGCACAGCCCAAAGCTGCGCCGCTTCGTTCAGATTGGCACTGACGAGGTGTATGGAGATATGGATGACCTGAGAGGCACAGAGAGCGGCGCTGACGAGAGTTTCAATCTTAGGGCTAGTTCCTACTACTCTGCGTCAAAAGCCTCCGCAGACCTCCTAGTGCAAGCCTGGGGAAGAACCTACAAACTTCCGTACCTCATCACGAGGTGCTGCAACAACTACGGTCCAGGTCAGGATGAGGAGAAGCTCTTGCCTAAGATGGTCAAGTGTATCAAAGAGGATAAGGCTATTCCGGTTTATGGAGACGGTTCCCAGACACGGGAGTGGATTTCTTCCGACGAACACGCCGAGACTGTTTACAAACTGATGATGACCGCTCCCCGTGATGAAGTGTTCAACATCGGTTCCCCCCAAGCCTACACAAACATAAGCATTATTCGTAGCCTAGAACAGAGACTAGGTAAGGCTATCAAGTTTGAGTATGTAACAGACCGTCTGGGACACGACAAACGCTACACCATTGACTGCACGAAGCTACGACAGTTTCTTCCTGTGGTGGATTCTTACTACCAAGACCTGCTGGAGTTTCTAGAGTCTGAACTATCTAATTAGTATGCTGGAAAACAAAACAATCGTGGTGTTCGGAGGTTCGGGTCGTCTAGGCTCGGACCTCGTTCCTTTGCTTAAGAATGCGGGAGCAAATGTAATCTGTCCCTCTCACTCGGAAGTTGATGTCGCTGTTTCCAGAGGTGTGTGGGAGGTTATCTCGCAGAACCGACCTGATATTGTGCTTAACCTAGCCGCCTATACGGATGTTGCAGGAGCCGAAACGCACACCGGGAAGTGGGAGGCTGTGAGAGTAAATATACAAGGAAGCCAGCTTGTGTGCCAAACAGCACACGAGTTTGGTAGTAAGGTGGTTTATATCTCCACCGACTATGTTTATCCAGGAACCAAAGGTCCGTATCGAATCGAAGATGCTGACCCGCAAAATAACTACGGCTTGACGAAATTCCTGGGCGAGTCGTACTGTGATAAAAAGTCTGACCTTATTATTAGAACTTCGCTGAAGTCCCGAGATACCTGGAGCGAAAATACATTTACGAAAGTATTCCACCCTGTTCTAACGAACGCCGACTGGGTGGATGTTATTGCCAAAAAGATTGCCGAGGCAATTGTGGAGGAGAAAGTAGGTATTATCAATCTAGGTACAGAGCCTAAAACACTTCTCAGTCTGGCAATGTCGCAATATCCAGAAGTAGAAGCTGTAAGCCCTGATGATGTGGACCTTCCCTACATCTACCCTAAAGATTGTTCGATGGTGCTGGACGAGTAGTATAAATAACCTATATATCTTTATGAGCCGTTCTGCGTTTTCACTCCCACTAGGGTTTTCCCGAGCATCGTCCCCCGCATTTCAGAGGGAGTGGCAATCATTACAGTCCTCTGCGGTTGATATTTCTGACCTAGGAATAAATGCTACTAGAGATATCACCTTGGTCCCGTCGTCCACACAGGCAGAAGGGACTGTTTATGTTTGGGGTTTTTCTCTTGTTACCACTTTTGCTACTATTGGTGCCGCTGGGTGTGCTGGGCTTATTGAGGATGAAGACGGAAAAGAATATTACGGTGCTGCCGCAACCAACGCTGGACCCTT
>Ga0099846_1000829_pt1 | contig 12706 bp, 15 predicted proteins | sample CB_VirMetaG_FD_78180 | JGI IMG/M metagenome (GOLD analysis project Ga0099846, IMG submission 78180) | Freshwater to marine saline gradient viral communities from Chesapeake Bay - CB_1504_1 Viral MetaG | ecosystem: Environmental > Aquatic > Marine > Coastal | place: USA: Chesapeake Bay... | reverse complement strand
TAAAGGAACTTCTTAATGAAAAAGAAAGATAGGGACTTCAGCTTGCTGTGCCTGAACATTCAGGGACTGGCGCGGATGCTGTACTCAGAACTGAACGGCAAACGCGGTGTGTCATCGGACAAAGCGAAGGAACTGGCTGCGCAGATTCTTGCGGAAGCCTCACACCTTCATGTGGTGGTGACCACACAGGAGTAACTGAGATGGATGAAGCAGACAAAGGCAACGAGACAGCGGACAAGACGCTACAGACTTACATCAACCGAATTCGCAAACGTGCTGAGACTTCATTGATCCCAACTGGATTTTGTTTTAACTGTGAGGAGGTTATTAGAGGAAGATTGTTTTGTGATACTGAATGTAGAGATGACTATGAAAAGCGCAATGATGCGCACAACAGGAGAACTCCATGAAACGTAGAAATGCAGCAAGCACTAAAGTCCGCAAGTACGCGGCTCAGAACCCCCATGCAAGTGTTAGAGAGATAGCAACTGCTATCGGGTGCAGCTATGACTTGGCGTATAACGTCCTATGGAAAGACCGTAAAGACGCTGAGAAAATAACGAACCGTGTACTATCGCGACGCATCGAAGCGCACCTTGCGGAAAGCCAAACGCCAGGGCAAGAAGTCCACGCCAACGACGTACAGATTGGTGGTGATCACTACAAAGGCAAGAGCATCCAGCCGTGGGACTACATCGTTGCCAATCGTCTCGGATATCTGGAAGGCAACGTAGTCAAGTACATCACGCGCTGGCCGCAGAAGGGCGGCGTCAAGGATCTTGAGAAAGCGCGGCACTACCTCGACAAGCTCATCGAAACCGCTAAATAAGAATTCTTGAGAAGAGTCGGCTTCTCTGGTATGAGCAGACGCCGCGCCTTGTAGATGTATACGTCTGTGCAAAATGCAGTGCTCCGACGGGTGTGCAATTGTGCTGCATATCTCTCCTACACCATGACAGGGGGCATGGAATCTACATATCCCCCTACCCTTTCCTAACTTGGAGACAGCTTATGGCGATGACACCAGAAGCAAAAGTAAAAAAGGCTGTCAAGCAAATCTTGACCGAGCAAGGAGTCTACTTCTTCATGCCAGCCGCCAACGGGTATGGGCATGCAGGAATTCCCGACATCATCTGCTGCATAGATGGGCAGTTCGTTGGCATTGAGTGCAAGGCAGGCAAAGGCAAGACAACCGCGCTTCAGGATCGTGAGATCGAGAAGATCAACACTTCTGGGGGCATTGCCTTTGTGGTAAGCGAAACAAACATTGGCTACGTCAATGAAGTGATTAATTCAATCAGGAGTAATGCAAAGTGAAACATGCAGACGTAAAGGTCAGTCATTCGTTATTGATGGATATGTACGATACGATTCGCGAGCAAAGCGGAGCAGAGGCAGCACAAGCATTTGTTTTAGCCACTTCGTATATCGGACGCAGCTACTGCGCAGATTCTACTGTGGTATGCGTATTGCTGATTGGCGATCTTAGTGACGATGATCGGCTTTCTGTCGCATCGCTTGGTGTTAGTCCGATGGAAGCCATCAACATGCTTACCAAGGCAGCTAATTTACTTACCAAAGAAGAGATGGAAGATGCACCCGATGCAGAACATCTTAATTAGATTAAAGGAGAGAGCGTCATGGGCATGCCGTTCAAACGGGTACTTGTTGTTGACTTTGAAACTGCATGGGGTCGTAAAGCAAAGCTTGGCTTCTCTGCACAAACGAACGAAGAATACATCCGTGACCCACGCTTTAAAGTGTGGGGGCTGTCATGGGATGAAGTTGATCTAGATGCCGACGAGCGCTGGGATCAGACAACAAAGCCCATCAATCGTGCCATCTGGGTACGCGGCAAAGACGTACAGGCATGGGCAGATAAGATCGACTGGAGCACAACAGCTATCGTCTGTCAGAACACGCAGTTCGATGCATCCATTCTTGCATGGATCTATAACGCGTTGCCTTGCTTCATGTTCGATACATTGAGCATGGGTCGAGGGCTGCGTGGGGTGGAAGCAGGCAATAGTCTCAAGCAGCTTGCGCAGTACTACAACCTGCCGCCCAAAGGCGAAGGGCTCGCCTCTTCAGAGAACATCCTCGATACGCTTCCTATTCTGGTGGAGCAGGAGCTTGCTGATTACTGCAAACATGACACATGGTTGTGCAAGCAGATCTTTCTAAACCTGCTGCCGGGGTACCCGACAAAGGAATTGCGGCTCATCGACATGACGCTCAAGATGTATGTGCGCCCGTTGCTAGAGCTTGATCAGGACATGCTTGTCGATGCGATCCTTGAAGAGAAGGAGCAGCGAGAAGCACTGCTGAAACGTCTCGACCTGACGGACAGCATGCTGGCAAGCAATCCTCAGTTCGCCCAAGTGCTGAAAGCGCTGGGCGTCGAAGCGCCAACAAAGACAAGCAAGACCACAGGTAAGACAACCCTAGCCTTAGCCAAGAATGATGCCAAGTTTCAGGCATTGCTTAACTCGGACAACGGGGATGTGTCACTTGTCTGCGAGGCTAGGCTAAAGGTGAAGTCCACCACGGAGCGTACTCGTGCACAGCGCTTCCTTGATATCGCCAAGCGTGGGCGCTTGCCAGTGCCACTGGCGTACTTCGGGGCAGTCACCGGACGTTGGACTGCTAGCCGGGGCAGCGCGATCAACATGCAGAACTTAAAGCGCGGGTCGTTCCTTCGCAAAGCCATCATGGCTCCAGAGGGTTACAGTCTCGTGGTCGGGGACTTGTCCCAGATCGAGCCCCGTGTGCTGGCATGGCTGTCTGACTACGAGGATATGCTGGATATCTTCCGGGCTAAGGGCGATCCCTACGCCCAGTTCGGCGCACAGATGTTCAACATCCCCGGCTTGACCAAAGATAGCCACCCGGACTTACGACAGTCGGCCAAGTCTGCGCTGCTTGGCTGTGGCTATCAGCTAGGCTGGGCATCATTCGCTTCGCAGCTACTCACCGGCTTCCTTGGTGCGCCGCCTGTTCTTTACGACAAAGACTTTGCTAAACGTCTTGGTGTCAATAAGGAATACATCCAGCGTTTTGCTGACTGGAAAGAGAACCTTGCGCGTATGGGGGAGATCCCCCGTACCTGTACGGAAAAGGAACTGTTGATCCACTGTCTGGCAGCAAAACGCATCATCGACATCTATCGGGCAACTGCGCATCCGGTAGTCGGCTTCTGGCAATTGTGCGATGCACTAATCGAGCGCAGCCTAGCGGAGGGCGAAGAATACACGCACAAGTGTCTGGTGTTCAGGAAGGAGGAAATCGTACTTCCAAATGGCATGAGTTTGCGCTATCCTAACTTACGCATTGAGCGCAATAAAGGTAGGAGCCAGTGGGTTTACGGGCCAGACGCTACCAAGTTATACGCAGGCAAGATAACGAATAACGTGGTGCAGGGAACTGCACGGATTGTCATGACAGACGGCATGCTTCGTACTGCGAAGCGTTACCCTGTGGTGGGTACTGTGCATGACGAACAGATTGTGATGGTGCCGCAAGAAGAGGCTGATGCCGCCCTTTCTTGGGTGCTTGAGCAAATGACAATGGAACCGGCATATATGCCGGGGATTCCGTTGGCTGCTGACGGTGGCACTCACCGTCGTTATGGTTTAGCCAAAGGCTAGGAGAGTACTGATGAACGCAATACCTAAGAAGCTCAAGATCGGTCGAAGCTGGTACACCGTGCACACGAATATCCGACAACGCAAACCAATCTTGGGCAAGACTTACTACAAACTTAAGACGATTGAGATAGCACCGCTAAAACGCCATAGATCTTACTTGGACTTGTATGACACTTTCTGGCATGAGGTAACGCATGCAGTCCTGCATGAAATGCAAAATCCTTTGTATCGCAATGAGCAATTCGTACAGCAATTTAGCGGATTATTAAATAAAGCAATCATGAGCGCGAGGTTCTGATGGATGTTGCAATACGCTGGTCCCACTCATCGTTGAAAGACTACGAAGGTTGTGCGCGTCGGTATCACGAAGTTAAGGTACTGAAGAAGTACCCGTTTCAAGAGACTGCCGCAACCCGGTACGGCACAGATGTTCATGCTGCGATTGAGCACTACATCCTTGAGAACAAGCCGTTGCCGCCGCAGCATGCGCAGTTCAAACCGATAGTGGACGCTATGCTCAAGAAGTCGGGCCGCAAGCTTGCCGAGCATGAGATGGCGCTCACCAAGGAACTTGTGCCCTGCGCGTGGGATTCTGAGGATGCGTGGGTCCGGGGTATTGCTGACATCCTGATTGTTGACGATGACAATCTGACTGCGTGGGTCGGTGATTGGAAGACAGGCAACAACCGATACCCGGATCGGGATCAACTTGTTCTGATGTCGCTGATGGTCTTCGTGCACTTTCCGCATATCCGCAAGGTCAATTCGGCGTTGCTGTTCATCGTTAAGAACGACATGGTCAAGATGCAGATGCTGCGCGAACAAGCCCCTGCGTTCTGGGACAAGTACCGGGAGCGCATCGGCAAACTAGAAGCCAGCTATGCACACAACGTATGGAACCCGACACAAACCCCGCTCTGCGGCTGGTGCCAAGTGACCGGCTGCGAGTTTAATCCAAAGCATTAAGGAGTTAGAAATGACACAGAAGAACGGTAAGCGTGACTACAAACACGCATACAAGCTACAAAAAGCATCCGGCGAAACAGAGGATCAACTGGAACGGCAACGCGCTCGTCGCAAGTATGACAAGGCTGGTATCGACCGTAACGGCAAAGACATCGACCACATCCAGCCACTAAGGTCAGGAGGCAAATCAACCACGAACAATATGCGACTGCGATCTAAGAAAGCGAACCAAGCAGATAACGGAAAATAAAAAGTAGGAGAAGCGCTGTGGAGATTGTCGAAGATAGGGCGGTTCTTATAAAGACACGCCGTCCTGAGAAGTACGCAGTTATTCCCAAGTCTCGTGTGATCGAGCAACACCCCAACGGTGGCTATACCGTAGCGGTGCACTTTGGTCTGGATGAGATGCGGGTGTTAAAGAATCTAGGCGTTAAAGATGCGCCGTCACCAATCACGCGTCGTTACGATTGGCCCGGACGGTTCAAGCCTATGGCGCATCAGATCGACACGGCAGCGTTCCTGACGCTGCACCGTCGTGCGTTTTGTTTCAACGATCCCGGTACCGGCAAGACGCTGGCTGCATTGTGGGCAGCAGACTACCTGATGAAGCGCAAAGAAGTTCGTCGGGTACTGATCCTGTGCCCTCTGTCGATCATGCACAGTGCGTGGATGCAAGACATCAGCAACAGCGTTCTGCATCGTACGGCTATCGTAGCGCACCATTCGCAAGCAATCCGCCGTATAGAGATGGTGCAAAGCAACTATGAATTCGTGATCACGAATTACGAAGGCTTGAATCTGATTGCCAAAGAAGTACAGAACGATGGGCGTTTTGATTTGGTCATCGTAGACGAAGCAAATGCCTACGCTAATCCAACCACGGCACGTTGGAAAGCGCTGGCCTCGATCATCACGCCGCACACTTATCTGTGGATGATGACGGGTACACCTGCTGCACAGTCGCCGATTAACGCTTACGGGCTTGCCAAGCTAGTCAACCCAAACGGAGTGCCTAAGTTTCTGTCTGCGTGGCGGGATCGCGTGATGAACAAGGTCACCACATTTAAGTGGGTGCCCAAGGCAGACGCAAAAGATACGGTGCATAACGCGCTACAACCGGCAATACGGTACACGAAAGAGCAATGCCTTGACCTTCCTCCGGTACTGATAGAGACCCGCGCAGTGCCGCTATCTCCGCAGCAGCTTAAGTACTACAAGATTCTGAAAGAGCAGATGATCATTCAGGCGGCTGGCGAGACGATCACCGCAGTGAACGCAGGCGTGGCACTCAGTAAGTTGCTGCAGCTAAGCTGCGGTGGCGTATACACAGATGACAAGGAGGTCGTGGAGTTCGATTGTACGCCGCGCTTACGAGTGCTGGAGGAAGTCATCAGCGAGACCAGCCGCAAGATCATCGTGTTCGCAATGTTCCGTTCCAGTATCGACAACATCTGCAGCTACTTGGACAAGCGGAATATCAGCTTCGCCCAGATTCACGGGGGCGTGTCTGCAACAAAACGTGCTGCCATCATCCATGACTTCCAGACCAAGGATGACTTCCGGGTGCTGGTTATGCAGCCGCAGGCAACCGCGCACGGTATCACGCTAACTGCAGCAGACACCGTCGTGTTCTACGGACCGCTGATGAGCGTGGAGATGTACCTGCAATGTATCGCTAGAGCGGATCGTAAAGGACAGCAGGCGGACAAAGTGACTGTCGTACACATCCAAAGCTCTCCGATTGAAGAGCGGATGTTCAAAGCGCTTCAGTCGAAGGTCGATGACCATTCGTTGTTGGTCGGCATGTTCAACACGGAAATCAAAGGCGCATAAAGACTGCTTGCATCCGTGCTGTACTTTCCTGTATTCTTGTAAAAAGTTGTACAAAAACATAAGGAGAAGCATCATGGCAGATCAAGAGGATATTTCTGTCAGCGTCCCGATGGACAAGCTGGCGCGGGTGTATCGTAAGATACAGACCCGCATTCAAGAACTTACCGCTGAGTACGAGACGCAGGTCGAGGTGCTTAAGGCACAGCAGAACGCTGTGAAGATTGCACTGAAAGACCAGATGCTGGCACTCGGGGTTAAGTCGGTGAACACGGGAGAAGGGACAGTGATCCTGTCCGTCAAGACCCGTTACACTGCGCAGGACTGGGATGCGTTCAAGCAGTTCATCATCGAGCATGACGCGGTGGATCTGCTTGAGAAACGTATTGCCCAGCTAAACATGACGGCATTCTTGAAAGAGAATCCTGCCGTTGTGCCGCCGGGACTGTACTCCAGTCCTGAATATGCAATCTCTGTTCGTAGACCATCCAATTAAGTGAGGCTTTCATGAGCAACATTACGACGTTCAATCCGACGCAAGCTCCCGCATTCGCAAAACGTGGCGAACTCTCTGATATGGCAAAAGCGCTGGGCGGTGCATCATCCGCTGGCGGTGCCAAGCGTATCTCGATCAAAGGCGGGGTGTTCCGCCTGATGCATGGCGGCAAAGAAATCGCCAGCATTGAGGACAGGCACCTTGAGGTTATTCTCGTTAAGGCTGCGCCTAAAGTTTCCCGAATCTTTTATGCGAAGTCTTACGACGGTGAGAACATCACCGCGCCCACTTGCTGGTCGCAAGACGGCGAGACGCCTAACGCAGACGTAGATACGCCGCAGGCTTCCCGTTGTAGCGAGTGTACGCAGAACATCGCCGGATCTGGGCAGGGCAACAGTCGTGCGTGTCGTTACCAGCAGCGAGTCGCTGTTGTGCTGGCGAACAACCCGGACGGCGATGTACTGCAACTGGCGCTGCCGCCTACGTCGATTTTCCACAAGGCGAGTGAACCGATTGATCAGGAGCGGATGCCGCTGCAAGCGTATGCTCGGTGGCTGACTGCTAACAAGATTAATCCGGAAGAGGTCGTCACGAAGCTTAGGTTCGATATGAAGTCTGAAGCGCCTAAGCTTTTCTTTCAGGCAGTGCGCTGGCTGAGTGATGATCAGTACGAGGCGGCGCAGCAGCAGGCGCAAACGCCTGAAGCACTACGCGCAGTCACACTGACGGTCGCTAAGATGGATAACGTGCCGGAAGCGGCTCCGTTAGCCTTAGCAGGAAGCCGACCGAAAGCAAAGACTGCTGCCGCTGAGATCGACGAAGAGGTGACCGAGGTTGTAGCGAAGGCTAAGAAAACCAAAGCTGCTGTCGCAGAAGAGGTCGATGAGCCGGAGGTACGCAAGGAAGCCAAGAAGCCTGCTGTCAACGCCAAGGCAAGTCTTGCCGAAACGGTTGATCAGTGGGATGACGAGTAACATTAAGTAAGGGCTGGGGCTTCGGCCCCAGTTTCATCTATGGCATACACGCGTAACGTAATTGAACAGATCAAGTCGCAGCCCATGTCGTTGGGGATTCGATTAGGTCGCTGGGCAATTTTTCTGGATATCCCTGTAGCGAAGATCGCGTTAGCGACAGGGGCTACACGGCAATCAGTCTACAACTGGTTCAAAGGTGGAGAAGTCGCCCGAGCTTATCGCCCCGCCGTTGAACTCACAATCGCCTGCATGCAAGGCGCGAAGACAGGAGAAGAAGCATGGGAAGCAATACGTCAGCAGTTTGGCCTGCAAGTCTGACTAACGCGGAATTAGCTAAGTACGCGTGGCTGCTAGTCTGTGAGAGTCCTCAGATGTCTGAGGATATAAAACCTTGGTTCGTGGAGTTAGTAAAGCGCTTAGAAGTTTCTGTTGACGACGGCAAGTAATTAACCAAGGACTGTTATGAAACCGCTGGATTTTTTAGCGGAGGTTCTGCCGTCTCCGGAACACGGGGTTTATTGTATTGCAGAACTAAGCTCAAGAATAAAAGAACATGTTTTTGTTTATGACCTTAAGGAGATTAAACCCAGCGTTAAAAACTGGATTCAGAAACACCGCGATGTTTACTTCGCACTATCAACATTCGATCCAGAAGTTTTGCAACTGACAAAGGAACGCCGCACTGCAAAGAACGCTAGATACATTAAGTCGCTGTTCCTTGATATGGATGGTTATGCGACGAAAAAATCAGCAGCACTGGCCTTGGCAGAGTTCTTGGAGAAAACCGGGCTAGACGCGTTTGGGCAACCGTATCTCGTTGATTCTGGGGGTGGGCTGCATTGCTACTGGCCGCTCACCGAGACTGTGGATATCGTTACATGGAAGCCTGTAGCGGAGAATCTCAAGCGCCTGTGTAAGCAAGAAGGGTTGAGCATTGACATGACTGTCACTGCTGATGCTGCACGAGTACTGCGGTTACCGGGGACTTTCAACAACAAAAAGAAATACAACGAGCCGCGCCCTGTCCGGATACTGCTTGAAGGCTCAGCACGAGTAGACATCAAGCACTTCGCAGCAACGATTCGCGGGTTGCTGACAGACGCGTTCGCCCCGGCAAGCAACAACTTCTTGCCAACCAGTGTCACTCTTTCTGGCAATCGCCCTACAAAAGCGCAAACAAAAAAATCAGCTACGGCTGAAGCGCTGATGAACAACGGCGTGACGCGCTTTGAAACCATTTGGCTCAAGACGCAGCAAGGCGTGGGCTGTGCGCAGCTTGACTACTACATGCATAACGCGCAGCAAGATGGCATGGAGCCGCTGTGGCGGGGACTGCTTTCATGGAGCAAGGTCTGTGAAGATGGTCTGCAGTACAGCGAGAAACTGTCTGAGCTACATCCGTATCCGTTAGATCGGATGCATAAGAAGCTTGAAGAGATCAAAGGCCCATACCCCTGCGTCAAGATGGACAGCGAGAATCCCGGCGTCTGTCCTAAATGCCCATACTGGGGGCAGATCACCAATGCGCTGGCGCTAGGGCGGGAAGTCAAGATCGACAATCGCGCCAAGGTATACAACGTCCCTATTCAGGCGGATTCAAAAGACAACGAGGAAGAAGATGTATCCGATCTAGACGACGGCATCAATGACGGGCGCACCGTAAAGCAAGACGAGGAGGGCATCCCGCTAAACATCAGGACGCGTACAACTATGCGTCCGACTCCGCCAAAAGGCTTTGACTATGGTGAGAATGGTGGCGTGTATGTGACGATGAAGGAGAAGGATGCGACGGGCGTGGAGATCAAAACGCAAGTACCCGTCTTATCTTACGATTTGTTTGTAGTCGATATGCTGCGTATGCAGGAGAAAGAACATTTCGCGCACTTAATGGCGATAAAGAAGATCGGCGTTGCTGGTGAGAAACCTATTATCGAACATACCCCAGTGTTGCTGCCGAGCAAGTCGGTAGTAGCTAAAGAAGAACTGCTCAAATGCTTAGCGTCGCATAACATCTACGCAGCACATGGAGCGTCGATGGACCCCTACTTATTCCAGTATGTTCGGGCATGTGTTAACGAAGCGTCGCTAACAAAGCCTGCGGTAGATGTGCCAATCCAGTTTGGCTGGCAGAAAGATGGTTCTTTCGTCTACAACAACCGAATTTTCTTTAAGGACGGTACGGAAATAGCCGTGCCTATGCCGGGGCTGGAAAACCTCAATCGGAATACCAACAGTAAAGGCATCCTGCAAGACTGGCGTAAGCCTTGGGAACTGTTGATAAAGCGCAAGATGTATATGCAGCTTGCGTTCTGTATCGACTCATTCGGCTCGGCACTGATGCGGTTCGGTGAGTGCGAAGGCTTTGTATGGCACATCGGCTCAACAAACTCCGGTACGGGCAAGTCACTCACGCTAAGTCTTAAAGCAGGCGTCTGGGGGCATCCGCTGGCATACCGTACAAGTAAGGACACTTCTGCGGTAGCGCTCCAAAACCGTGCGGGGTTGCTCAATAGCTTGCCGCTGCTAATTGATGAGGTCACCGTCAAAAGCCGTACAGACGAGAACTGGATTCCTGAACTTATCTTCAACTTGTCTGAAGGGCAAGGTAAAGAGCGTATGGAGTCCGGGGCTAACAAAGAACGCCTAAACAACAGTACATGGTCTCTTACTGCTACGCTGACTTCCAACACGCACCTGACCGATATGCTTACCGGCTCCAACAAACACTCGGCACGGGGTGAGATGATGCGGATGCTTGAGTGGGGATCGGAAGAAAGTCTTGTGTTTTCTGACGAAGAACGCGAACAACTTAAGCTATTGAGGACGAACTATGGGGTGGCTGGGGAAGCATGGTCCCGCTGGATCGTAAAGAACCAGCGCACAATCAAAGAAGTTCGTCAAAAAGTGCATCTAGAGCTTCGCAAAAGGCTTGCGTTTACCGATGAAGAGCGGCACTGGCATGCGGGGTGCACGGCAACAGTAGCAGCGGCTATTTTGACCGGGCCTAATTACGCGAACATCATAGAATTTCCTGTCAATGCAGTTATCGATGCTTTAGATGAGTGTCTTAAGCGAGCACGTTTAGTGTATAAAAGTTCGGCACGATCAGCAGAAGACGTACTCAACGCATACACCCGTGAGTTTTATGGCAAGTTCATCGTACTCAAAAAAGACAGCACCAACATTCTTGCTAACTTTGGCGCAGAAAATTCAGAAGGTAAGACAAGCACACGCAATACTGTGATGGGCCGTATCGAACACGAGATTACACGCGAAGGCTATATTGATTTCTTTATCGAAGAGCATCTACTTAAAAGTCATTGTGCATCTATGAGCTTTGGCTATTCAGAATTTAAGCGACAGCTAGGGAAGCTGCACTCAGAAGGAATTTTCGTTAATGTTGTTCGCAAGAACATGCTGGCGAGAACTGATGGGCCTGCAATGCGCGTTCAAGCGCTGCATATCGCGATACCTAAAGAGCGGTTCGATGATGAAAACATGGGTAAAGTTTCCGTGGGATAGGATTGAGCGGGGACAGGTTGTATTCGTCCCCTGCTTGAACACGGAGAAGATGCGCGAATGGGGATTGCGCTCAGCAATCCCCTACCGCATCAACTTAAGAGTCACCTCGGGCATCCGAGGAGGTTTGTATGGTGTTTTGTTTAAGCGGCTTTCTTAGCATACTCGCGGATCTGCCGAGCAAGCCGAAGCTCCAACTGCTTGATCGCATCAATCTTGGCTTTCTTTTGCTCGGAAGAAAGCTTCGGGTTTGCGGCAATCTGTCGTTTTGCTGCTGCCAGTTCCCCCATTTGCTGCCGAAAGCCGCCGCCCACCGAGTTTAGAGCAATCTGGTTGGCGTACTGATCAGCAAACTCTTTTGCCGCTTTCGGATCGGATGCCAGTTGCTTGTAGCTGTATGCCGCCTTAGCCCATTGGTTGATATCTTGGAAGGCTGCATTGATGACACCGCGTCCGGTTTCCGGCTGGAACATTGAACCGATAACAGGTATCTCGTTGAGTGCTTTCTCGGGCTTGGAGACTTGATCACCAGAGAAGGGGCGCATCATGACATCCGTTGCTGCCAGCGTAAGAATCCCGATATTCCCTACATAAGACCGGACCAAATGCTCCAGACCTATTGGAGAGATGCCCAACGATCCTGCCAATTTCGCAATCTCTGATGTGTTGGGGCGGTATTGCTGCGAAGCAACCAAGCGTTCTTCTCGCGGAGAGATCACGGACTGTCCGCTGTAGAAATTGTAGTTTGCCAGCAACTCCAAAGGTCCGCGTACCGCAGTTGGGATTGGGATGCCGCCGCTTGGGACAGACTGCAGAAGCTGCTTACCCAATGTCTTTGCCGCCTCACTTGCCCTAGTATCGCTAAGTGCGGTGTTATATAAAAGCTCCGGCAATACTTTGAAGATAAGCCCCATTTCAAACGGAATCGGGATTCTTAGTGCGGACGTTTGTCCCGGTAACGGGACGAACCAACTTGCCGCACGTTCTTCCGGTGTGGCGTTCTTGTACGCCTCATCGTCCTCCATCATCATGGCATAAGCGATTGTGCCAGCGGCCATCAACGCGCCGCGCTTGAGCATGACATTCCGCGCATTCATCTTTTCTTCAAACGGCACGTTGCCCCAAGCCGAACGCCAGACAGCGTCCAGACCAACAAGCTGCGCGTGGAAGAACGGGATCATGGACGACAGCCAATGCAGACTGGCAGAAGTGCCCCGGCGTGAGAAGTTCATTGACTCAGCGGTATACAGCAGCGCCTCGGCATGCGACATACC
>Ga0099846_1000826_pt1 | contig 12731 bp, 13 predicted proteins | sample CB_VirMetaG_FD_78180 | JGI IMG/M metagenome (GOLD analysis project Ga0099846, IMG submission 78180) | Freshwater to marine saline gradient viral communities from Chesapeake Bay - CB_1504_1 Viral MetaG | ecosystem: Environmental > Aquatic > Marine > Coastal | place: USA: Chesapeake Bay... | reverse complement strand
ATTTATGTGACCATAATTATGCTCTTAATTTTATATTCAATACTTACATTAATTGTGACCATAATACGTAACCAATATTTTATATTATTAATTCACTTTCATTACCATTAATTCTCAGTCTCATTTTATATTTAATCTGTTATAATATTTACACGTAATACAGTAATAAATATTATATCGAATTTTAGCTTATTCTCATAGTGTAACGCATTCGTCACATAAATAAAAAGGGGGGTTGCTAATTACCTGACCTTATATGCAGTCATTCTTTGCTTATAAAAGCAATAAGCAAACGCCCAGTGTCAGCGTTACACCATAAATAATATACATATCGGGAGAAGTATAGACCTTCCTATCTATTCCCTTTATTTACTTTATTTTATTTATTTAAATACTATAAAAGAATAGGTGACGGGTGACGGGTGACGGGTTGATTTCAGGTCACTATAGAAACTCAAAAAATCACTGTTTTTCTGTCAAATCTGTCAAAAAATTGCAAAAATTACAAAAAAACACACATAAATCACTATATATAGACCGACCTAAAACTAACCCGACACCCGACACCCGACACCCGACACCTACTCACCTAACCTATATCAATGTCAATTTGTCCCCAGTATTCTTTCATTCTCTCATCAAATATATTTTCACACAATGTATTTCTCCGGACTTTCCTTTTCTTTTTATTTAGGCGAGTATTGATTAATCCATCCCACATACTTTTCAGTTTATTAAACATTTTATAAAATACTTAAAGAAAAAAATATAGTTCTATTATATAAGCGTTACACCAAAGATTTAGGAAAAATGGAAGATAAAAAACAAAAGAAAAAAGAACAAACTAGACTAAGAGTAGCTAAGCATCGTGAGGCAAACAAAGACGCTATCAATGCCAAACGTAGAGAGAAATATAGACAGTTGAAGGAATGTCTGGAGAAGCATGACATTAAAATAGAAGAAGTATTACCTGATAAACCTGTATTCACAACTGGGAATATTAAAATAAAAGATTTAAGCAAGAACAAAACTTTATCTTACGATGAAATTGTAAAGAATTTAGATGAATTAGAATTAAATCCGAATACTGCTAATAAATACAAACAAGATGTTAAAAGGTTTATGAACATTACCAAATGTGATGACCTTATTAAATGCTTGAAACGACACAGTGTGATTATTCATGATATTGAAAATGGTAGAATGAATAATGGTAATCTTTATAGCACTAATACTAAAAAAGGGTTATATCAAAGTATTTTATTTCTCATAGATAGATTTAACCTTGGTATTAAAAAAGATGAATATAAAATGAAATTTGAAGAAGCCAAAATACAATCCATGGAAGAAAACGATAAGAAAGTATTTGAGAAACCTGTTATGAAGTTTTCTACTTTTGTTGATAAAGTTAAAGAAGAATTTGGCGAAAACTCTAAAATGTATGCAATTGCTAGACTGTATGATGAAGTTTCCATGAGAGATGACTTTCAACTTAAAATCGTTGATAAACTTAAAGATGCTAATGATACTAACGTGAATTACATAGTAATGTATCCTGGAAAACCATCTAAGGTGATAATGAATAAATACAAAACTATGAAGGAATACAAACAAATCAATTTAAATATTTCCAAAGCTACTAGTCAGTTGTTGAGAGAATATGCTAAGAACAACGACATTAAAGTTGGTGATTATCTGTTTGGAAATGATAAGCTTTCCTCTTATGTTACTGCAAATAATAAGAAACTAGGAATAGAGAAAGGGTTTAGCACTTATAGACATATGAAAATTAGCGAGGAATTATCCAAGGTAAAATCCATTCCTGAAAGACAAATGTTGGCTATGAATATGGCTCACAGTCCTTTAACACAATTAAAATATGTTAGAAATTTAACTAATGAATAAACAATAAAATTGATTTAAATATTTTATAAGTATATAATATAAAATATTTAGGAAATGGCATATAGTGAAGCTCAAAGAAAAGCTACTAACAGATATAGACAGAAAAACATTGAGAGAACAAGAGAGCTTAATAGAATATACATTGATAAATGGAGAAGTATAGATGAAAATAGATTAAGGAACTGTGAAACGGTTAAAAATAAATATCATATTAAACAAGAAATAAAAAGAATCATGTTAATTTTGATAGACGAAATTTAGGAATTTTAGGAATTTTAAAAAGAATATAATATTTAGGATAAAATTGATTTAAATATTTTCTTTTGTATGTATATAAAAGAAAATATGGAACTTACTGAAAAAGCCGACCTTCGCTCAATTAATTATCTCTCTAATCTATCTTTTGATAAATTTAAGGAATATATCTCGTGGGACTGTAATGTAGAGGAGAAACGCAAAATGTTTGATAACTTCAAGGTATTCTGTAAAATGAATATCAAAGCCAAGGGACAAGTGCGTCGCCTTTACTCTTACACTCTTCAAACCCCAAATGATGTAGGTGGTCGTCTTTTCTGTGGTGGTTCTGTTCAAGGATTACCAAAAGATATTCGTGGAGCTATTATGAAACACACGACTGATATTGATATGAAAAATGCTCATCCTGTAATTCTTAAATATCTGTGCAAAATCAATGGTATTAACTGTCCTAATCTATCTTATTTCTGTAAAAACAGAGAGAGTGTCTTCAATGCTATTAGTGATGATAAAGAATACTGCAAGAAAATGTTTTTGAAAGCTGTGAATAGTGATAAGGTTAATAGAATTGAAAAGAATAAACTGTTTAAAGACTTTGATAAAGAATGCAAAATGATACAGAAAGAATTGTGTAATAAACGTGAATATAAGGAAATAGTTGATTGTGTTCCTGCTGGTAAGCTTTACAATTGGTATGGTTCAGCTATTAACCGTATTCTATGCTCTTATGAAAATAAAATACTTCAAGAGATTATAAATGTTCTTAACCATAAAGGGATTGAAATCGCCGTGCTTATGTTTGATGGTTTAATGGTTTATGGTAATTATTATGGTAATGATGAACTGATTGAAGAGATTGAAACACATATTAATCAAGTATTTGAAGGACTTAATATGAAACTCTCATACAAAGAACATTCTGATGTTATTCAAATACCTGATGACTATGAAATCCCTACACAAGAACAAGTAAAAGAAACTATTCAAATTAAATCATTTGATAAAGTTTGTGAAGAGTTTGAAAGAACTCATTGTAAAATTATTAATACATCATCGTTCATCACAGAAGTCGGTAATAAAGTTATTATTATGAACAGAACACAACTAAAAACATCTTATGAACACCTTACTTATGAAGAAGTTAAATTTGATAAAGATGGTAATCCTAAAATTACAAACAGTTCATTTATTGACGATTGGCTTAAATATCCTAACATTAGAATGTATAATTCAATCGGAATATATCCTCCACCTTTACAATGTCCTTCTGATGAATATAACATGTGGAAACCTTTTGATATGGAACTTGTTGATGAATACGAACACAAAGATGAAGAACTTAATATAATTTTGAACCATATCAAAATATTGTGTGGAAATGATGATGATGTTTATCAATACATTATTAAATGGATTGGGCAAATGATTATGTTCCCAGCTGTTAAAACTATATGTCCTACACTAATTTCAAAAGAAGGTGCTGGTAAGGGAACATTTATGAAACTAATGGAGAAAATGTTAGGTTCTGATAAAGTATTTGAAACAACTAGACCCAGTAGAGATGTATGGGGTGATTTCAATGGTATTATGAGTAATACATTCTTGGTTAATCTCAATGAATTGGGTAAAAAAGAAACTAATGAATGTATGAACTACATCAAAGGATTGATTACTGATAAAGAACTAACAATCAATAATAAAGGCGTTTCTCAATACAAAATACAATCACATCACAGATTTATCATTACAACCAACAATGAAGAACCTATCAATACTACAAAAGATGATAGAAGAAAGTTGATTATTAGAAGCAGTGATGAATTGATTGGTAATAAAGAATACTTTACGCAGTTAAATGATGTCATTTTAGAAGATGTTAATGTTATTAAAACTTGTTATGAATATTTTAAATCACTTGAAGGACTTGATAAATTTCTTAAACTTCCTATGCCTACTACAGAATATCATGAAGAACTCAAATCATTAGATATTAATTATATTGAAGAATGGATTAAATACTATGTTTATTCATTTGATGATAGTGATGAGGATATAATTTTACAGAAATCATCAAAAGATTTATACGAACAATTTATGGAATGGATTAATGATAATGGTTATAAATATGATTTGAACAATGTCCAATTTTCAGTAAGAATGAAGAGGTTAAATATCAAAGGTATAGGGTTCAGTAGAACGAAAACACATAGAACAACTATATTGAATATTAATATGATTAAACAACATTTATAGAACCCGTCACCTTCTATCTTATCGTCTTAATTCATTATTATATGTATAATTTTTATTACTATATATGATAATAACAATAACAATAACAACAAGATAATACAACTCAGTCATAAAAAAGGTGACGGGTGACGGGTGACGGGTGCGTTTTAGGTCGCTATAGAAACTCGAAAAATCTATGTTTTTTTGTGAAGTCTGTCAAAAATTTGCAAAAAATACAGAAAAACAGCCATAAAACACAATATATAGACCGACCTAAAACGGACCTGTCACCTGTCACCCGACACCCACCCACCACCTTTTAATATTTAGGAAATTATATACTTAAAATAAAAATATATTACTAATATATAAAATGTCTGTTGTAGATGTTGTAGCTTTGAAAATTGATGAATGTTGTGTTAGCTTTGAATGTCCTTTTTGTAGAACGTCTTACTATAAGAACGGCCAACCTCGTATTAACTCTAAACCTCATCTACATATTCACGGTAGTTCTCGTGATACATCTAATAGAGTTATTGAAAGAAGTCCTCATTGTAATTTAATACCTCAAAGATTTAAACCAAACATTGATTGTAGTTTTACTTTTAGAATAACAATTGATGATACTACCATAAAATCTTAGTTCGTATATTCAAATACTTTTTGCATACATCCTTTTTAGAGTTCATGTGTTTTCTTATGTTTTGTTCGCAACTTTGAAATCCACACTTAGGACAACGTGGTTTATGATATACACGCTCTTCTTCTTTATCCATTTAAATATAATCGATAATCAAATATTATATTTAAACCTATTTAAAGAAAATCATATTTTTTTGGTCTAAAAATAGCATCCAATAGCATCTTAGAATGATAGAGCTGCGTTTTCTCGTCATTTTGACCTATAATACTTATGGTGAAAGGTGTTTCAGTGAAAACTAATTTCAGGTGAAAAGGTGTTTCCACGTAAGGCTGTTTCAGGTGAAAAGCTGATTCACTGAAAATGAGTTTCAGGTGAAAAGCTGTTTCATTGAAAATGAGTTTCAGGTGAAAACGCGTTGTGGTGCGTTACGGGAACACTGTTAATATGACTTATTATATATCATTAGATAGCTCTCGTTGAGCACTATCTCCTGAAATATATAATTGGTGGTTATTTTTAGATGGCCAATAGAAAATAGAGGTTACAATAAAACATCATTTTGTAATTCATCTCTCACTTGTTCCAATTCTTTAATCAATTCAATACGTTTCTGTGTCAATGCTCTCATCTTTTCTTCTTTCTCGAGTTTCATCTTTTGAGTGATAGGGCTTTCATACTCTGTTATCTGTAATATTACACGCCAACCAACACCATTTAAATTAATAGGGTCATATGTAAGCCCTGTTAAGTAGAAAGAAACTTCATCAATCATCTTATTATTTAGTCTTACTTCAAAAGTATTATTTTCATATAATAACCAAGAGTTATAATAACTATTCACTGGAACCTTTAAAAGAATATCTGAAATAGTTAATGAATATTCAACCATTTGTTCTTGGTTTAATCTATTTTGGTTGAGAGATGAGCTTCGAATAAATAAACTTGTTATAGGTGATACATTTACGTGATTTAAGGATATGTAGTTAGTGCTTGTTATAGTGCTATTATTGTATGAGAGAACAGTGTTATTTTGAAATGTAAAACCAAAAAAAGGAGCCAAGATATCGTTTAAACCCCATAACAATGTAATTGATACTGTGTGGTTTCCACTGCCTGGAATAATATCTAGTGTAACTTTTCCTGTTTCTTTCGAGTAAGTAAAATTAAAACTTGGCAAATGATTATTAAAATGCCCATCTTCTATGGTTTCCATGAATACTGTTAATTTCTGTTTTAGTTCTTCTAACAAAGAGAGAATAGTATAATTTCCTTCGGTCAAAATAAGATTGCTACTTGTATCTATATTATGTTGGGCTTCTTGAACTCTTACTTTTAAAATGTTATATGGTTCTGCTATGGTTTTAAAACTAAATGGTATTTCTGCTGTGAGGATTTTAGCTGTGAAATAATTCATTTCATTTGTCAATTGAATAGGAACATTTAAATTAAATTTAGGGTTTTCATTTGTTCCAGACGATAAATATTTTGTATCTAAAAACAAATTATGCTGTTGTATGATATTATTCATTTATATAAATTAAGATAATATTTTATATAAATCTGTTTATTTTTTGTTTTTTCTAATTCTTTTAGGTATGTAGGGGGCATCTTTCTCTCTGCTTTCATCTACATCATCTACTGCTAAATCTTTAACATCTCCTACAAGTGTATCACTTATTTTATCATCAACTGTAACTGTGACGGTAAATGGTGTAGTAGCATCATAAGTTTTAGTGCACAGCATATCCCATTGTTCCTTGGTAAGAAAAATCGGTTCATCAGGGACAAAATGTTGCACTGGTTTAGGTTTGACCATAACAGTTTCTAAAATATTTTCTGCACTAGGAGGAGGGGCAGGAATTGCTAAATGCTGGATATTTAGGGTTCTACGAGACATTTTTATAATATAATAACAGAAAAAAATTATCTAAACTAATATAAAATGAGTAGCGAGAGCGAAAAAGAGGAGGTTTTACCGTCTCAAAAAGATGAAAAAGAAATTGAAATGCCCGCACCTAAATACAAGCTAAAAAAATTAATTCCAAAACGAGAAGATGACAGCATAAGTGAAAAAGAGAGGGCTAGACGAGAGAAACTATCTCAACAGTTTAAAGAACGACACGCTAAATCGAGAGCAGAAAAGGAGCGATACGAAAAAGAGCAACTGGAAAAGATAGCCAAGAAAATAAATGTAAAAGTAAAAGCTAAGCAAGTAAAAGAGAAAATAAAAGAATATGAAAGTGAGACTGAAACAGATGAGGAAACCTTAAATGAATATTTAGAATTTAAAAAATTTAAAGCCCAAAAGAAGAAGCCAGTTTGCCCCTCGGGCGCCAATTCCTATGGAAGAGCTAAAGAGGAAGTAGCAAATCACGCCGACGACGAAATAGATAGTAAGAAAATAGTAGAGAAAGCGAAAAAAGCAGACCAGGTATTACAAGCTGTAAGTAAGTTGGACCAAACAATAAACAGTTTAAACGGGGGTTATACAAATCCATATTTAGCATTATTTAATAATAAAAAATAATATCCCTTTATATATAAATAATGGTTTTAGTTCAAATACCTATTGAAGGATATACTAGTGGTAGAATATCTGCAAATTTAGCTGTTCCTTTTATTGGAAAATATCGTGTTAAGTTTTTAAATTACACGCAAACATGGAGCAACAACCCTTTGTGTTTGTTGCGAGTAAATAGTCAGAATTTATGGGGTGATTATAGAGGTGGTCAATTAATTGTGTCATCTAATCCGGATGATGTAGTTGTATTTAATAGTATGAAGTATGAGTTTGTTACTACTTTAACAGGTTATATTGATATTGATGTGACACGACTGGATGGAATAGTTCCTAGTGATTTTAGCAATGCAGTATTTAGTTTTGATTTACAGAAAGAAGAATAAAATCTAATTATTATATAAATGTTAGTTCAATTATATAAAAATAATTTTGTTACCACAGCAAAAGAACATTTAGTCTATGAAGTATATAACGGATACTTCGCTGATAACTTTTCATCAACTGTATTTACAAGTGGCAATTTTTTAGTTGAAGGAACTACAAACGACTTGACGGATTTATCAACAGCTGTCGAAAACAATATATCAGGAACTGATGTAAAATCGGCTATTATATTTGGGTTTTTCAGAGCAAAAAAGACTGGAACATATAGCTTTTATACAAGAAGTAGAGACGCATCTTATTTGAGAATTAATAATGTCAATGTTGTTTTTAATGATGGAACTCATAATGCACAAACTGTTTATGGTGTCTTTAATATGGATGCAGGAAGTTATTATACGCTAGTTATTTATTATGGAAACTCAGGTTCCGGTCAAGCAGAATTTTCAGCAGGGTATTACGACCCACCAGATGCATTAGTTATTCCAGAACTTCCTTTAACAGGTAATACTACAACATTATCAGGAATAGAATACCCAGGTGAATATAATGTAACAATATCCAATCAAGGACCAAGCTCAAGAGAGAAATGGTTTTGCTTTGATAAAACTATGTATGGTTCTAACAGAATGGAAAGTAAGGGTGGTATTTATAATAGAACAATTGGTTCATTTGGGACATACTATTCTAACTCTGGTAATGCTACAACTGATATTATTGATGACCTAACGCCTTATCGGGGTGAATGGTTACAACTGGAACTTCCTACCGAAATTAGGATTAAGCATTTTAAAATTGGACGCCGAACTGACTCTAATGGTGCATTAATTGATTTATTTACATTTTTAGGAAGCAATGACCCTTCTAATGGGTGGTATAAACTATATGAAAGAACCACACCCAGTAGTACATATTGGAGTTCTAATATACACGAAGTGAAAAGTTTTGATGTTGCTTCAAATGAAAATGCATATAAATATTATAGAATAGCAGTTTTTAGAACTCAAGGTGGTAGTGCTTTTCATATGGGAGAATTATTGTTATACACAGAACCACCACCAGAAGACTTAAATTCTTATATACAAGACGCAAATGGTCTAACGACTTATTATGATATAAATCCTCGAACACAAGCAGTTCTTACGACATCAGGGTTTCCATTAATATATGAAGATGTATCATTACAAGGAAGATTTAAAATAAGTCCATTAGCGGTATATATCAATTTAGCGAATTTCTCTATTAGTAAGCATGATATTCTTTATTTAGCAAGTGATGATTTGTTTAATAACTTTAACGGAACCTATAAGAATTATATACAGTTACACGAGAAACCAGTTGATAATGATACTGAAAGAAAGAGATTTACCCAGTTTAGCGACGATATGAGTTTTGAGTGTGAATTGAATGGAAGAATACAATTAACTTTTAGGAGAGGAACAACCGAACCAGTTTCTTGGAAATATGCTATGTTAATATTAGATGTTGAGAGAATAAGCAATTAAACAAATTTCTTCACATTTTATATAACCTATAATGTTTAGAAATAGATTTCAAGAAAAGCAGAATTTTTTATTAAATTATAGTTCAAATACTAATAATGTTTTACAACCAAAACCGAATGTCCAAGATTTAGAAAAAATGGAAGAAGAAAAGAAAGAAAAGAAAAAGAGGAAATATTATCAAAAAGATTAGTTCTTCCGGAACATTTAACAAAGTTTAAATGAGTTTTTATAAAATTATTTTCTGTTTAGATAATATAAAATGTCTTCCGGTATTCCAGTAGTTTATGGTGCTCCTGCTGAGCAACTTTCTATTCCTTTCAGTTTTTTAGGAGATGAAATGAAGAGCTTCAAGGGGGCTCGTAGTGTCGTCCGGTCCGTAGCTTCATCAAGCGGCAGTGCATCAGCTAATTCATCAATTCTTTTCAATATTCCAACAGGTGGTTATTCTTACCTTAAATCAAATTCCGTATATATTCGGGCAACACTAGTAGTTGAGCAGGATGCTAGTGCTTCGTGGGGTTTTGCTGGTCAGGGTGTCAGTGATGACCAAAATTTTGGTGGTGCTTCCAGTCTCATTAATCGCATTTCGATAAATATTGGTGGACAAACCCTTACTTATGGTCAGTATTCTACTTTCTGTAACTCAGTCTTACCACATGTAACCAGTGCTGAGTATTACAATACTGATATGAAACAGTCGAGTTTTAATGGTGTAATGAAATGGAACTCAACCCCAAGCAGTGAAGCTAAAAGAACCATTCACTTTGCTCTTCCTTTGGCTGTACCTCTTTTCTGCGCTAGTCAGAACCTCCCCTTATTCTTACTTAACTCTCCTATGAGTGTTGAAATTTTAACTGAGAGTGTTGGTAGAGCTTTATATTCTAATACAGCTGGTAAGCCTGTCACTAACTATACTTTGAGAGATGTCAGCTTGGTCTATGAGACAGTCGAAATTTCAAACGAATATAAACAAGCTATGCTTCAATCTAAGGCTGGTCAGATGTTTTCTGTGCATCTTAATAATTATATGAGTGTAGGACCCAATGCTTCTACTGTTACTATGACACAACAGATTGGTGCTCAGTTCAGTTCTCTCAAATCTGTTCTCTTCACAGAATGTCTTGCTAATCCTGCTTCTACTGACCGCAAAGTTTGTTCTAGCAATGGTCTTATTAGATACACAATTTTCCAGGACAACTTCCCAGTCTCTTGTAGTAATGCTGATAATGATGCCGTGACCTATTTAGAGCTTAACAGAGCCATTGGAAAGATTAATGACTCTAACCTTACTAGTAATATTTATCCTGTTGCAAATGTAGCTGAGACTAGTTCTAGAACAAGTTATTGCAGTCATAATTTCTTAGCTGGTGCTTCTACTTCTGTTCTTTCTGATTGGTCTTTCTCTCAACAAGGAACTGAATGCTCTTCAATCACTTTACAGATTGAACATGGAACTCCCGATGCTAACAAGTGGCAATCTGCTACTGCTCACTCTACTAATTACTCCGTCTATACCTTTTTGCTCCATGACAGTGTTCTCGCAATTAATGTTAGCGATGGAACTACTATGCTCCGCAACTAAATTAAATAATTAGTATTTTAATAATATAATACTTATTATTCATCATCGTCTTCATAATCACTATCTCCATTAACATTAATTTTATCAAATTTATGATAGAATATAGGTGGAAAATTAAGTAAGTTAACATGCAAGAAACTATTATTACTGCTAGTAGCTTTATCATACATTTTATAAAACAGCTCTTTACTAATATTTAAATCTTCTTGAAATGTTGCAACTTCTCTTGCGTTTAAACTAGGAAAGAAACTTATCAGGTCCATATTTGCTCTAATAATAGTTGGGATAGCATTATATTTTTGTGAGAGAATAAGTAATGTAACATTGTGATGACGACTTTCAATAACTAGCTTATTCAATAAACTACTTTTTCTTTTAGGTAAATCTAACACAACATCATCAAGTAAAATCATGTGTAAATTTTTCTTATCATTTTCTTCATTATCATTTTTGATTATATCTAAAATAGTTTCAATATTATCTTCATTTAGTTCTTGAAAATACTTATTGTCATCGTTTAGTTCATCAACAAGCTTTTCAAACTTTTTATCGCTTTTAGCAGTTGGAGATATAAGGAAGATATTTTTGAAACGTTTTCTATAAGCTAACTTACTATTAAGCAAACATAATGCTAATGTAGATTTACCCGAACCACGTCTCCCGCTAATTAGGTATACACAGCTATTATTATTCAACAGTAATGGGTCTTCACTACTATTGTAAGTGTTATCTAATTGTTTAATAATACCTGATATTTTATTCTTCATATATATTAACAACAGATTATATATGAATACATTAACAAATTTAAATACTTTTCCAATTGGCAATAGTTTAGATGGTATAAATATCATTACAGAGGAAATCGAGGGTAGTGCTTTGTTAATAGACGGGAGCAATTTTATGTTAGCAGACCTAAATATGAATAATCACAGAATAAAAAATTTAGAGGCAGGTGCAGAAAGTTTAGATGCAGTAAATAAATCACAGTTAGATTTAAAAGCAGACACGACTTATGTAAATACACAACTAGCATTAAAAGTAAATAAATCAGGTGATACTATGACAGGAGCTTTAAATATGAATTCAACAAATAAAATTATAAATTTAGCAAATGGAACTGCTAATGGAGATGCTGTAAATCGTTCTCAATTAAATACCAAAGCAGATACTACTTATGTAAATACACAAGACGCTTTAAGATTAAAAAGAGATGGAACCGATATTATGACAGGTAATTTAAATATGAATTCAAACAAAATTATAAATGTAGCAAATGGAACAAATCCTAATGAAGCTGTTAACTTCTCTCAACTATCAAGTATAAGTGATGATTTAACCCAAGATATAGATAATTTAGAATTATATGTTGATAGCAGTTTAAATTTATTACGAAGCGATTTAACAGATGACATTAATGATTTAAAAACTTATACAGACAGCAGTTTGAATTTATTACGAAGTGATTTAACAGATGACATTAATGATTTAAAAACTTATACAGACAGTTCTCTCAACACCCTCAAAAGTTATGTAGATAGTCAAGATAATTTAAAAGTAAATAAATCAGGTGATACGATGACGGGTGTATTAAATTTAACACAAGCAACAAATACAAGAAATATAGTCATTAAACCAAAACAAGAACAATATGGAACAGGTGGAGGTGGTTCAGGAATAAGATATAACTACGTAAGGTTTAATTAT
>Ga0099846_1000825_pt1 | contig 12742 bp, 23 predicted proteins | sample CB_VirMetaG_FD_78180 | JGI IMG/M metagenome (GOLD analysis project Ga0099846, IMG submission 78180) | Freshwater to marine saline gradient viral communities from Chesapeake Bay - CB_1504_1 Viral MetaG | ecosystem: Environmental > Aquatic > Marine > Coastal | place: USA: Chesapeake Bay... | reverse complement strand
TGTAATATCTTCCCAAAAATTAGGATGATTTTCAATATCAGATTTAGCAATACTTGGCTGTGTTACAGGTGTATTTTCTATTTCATATCTAAAGTAATTACAATCTTGTCCTATTACAGTAGTATTTAACTCAGGACTACCTGGATATGTTTGAATTAATCTATATCTTTTCATAACTATTGCTTATTATATTGATTATCTCTTGCTAATCTAGCAGCATGTCCCCATAATCCTATTTCTTTCCACATATATTTATAATTAATACTTGTAATAAGTTTAATTATAATATATAATAATAAAAATGGTACAAATATAATCCATATAAATGCTAAAAATATTGATGTGAGTAATGATATAACTGCTGCTGCAAATTTATCATTATCATCATGTATTTTAATAAATCCTGTAAATATTTGATATCTTGTAAAATCAAATGTTAAATTTAATAATACAATATTAAAAAATAGTATAGCTACTACTATACCAATTGTAAGATAATATTCTTGTAACATAATTATATTGTTTTAAATAAAAAGTTAATAATTTCGATAAATACTAATAGTGATAATATACTCCACATAATTAAATTGAAGTACATTAGATAAGCCCAAAAACCATTGAAGGTAATTGAGCCTTTTCTAATAATTATTCCCTTTTTCATTATACTCTACTTAGTTCTAAACCAAATTCTACCTGTTTTAGTGCTCGAGTCATTGAGCATCCTAATTCAGACATTATGTCTTTGGCTAATTCTTTCTTTCTATCCCATATTTTTTCTGAGATACTTTGATATTGTATTCTTGGTCTCATAATTTTATAAGTTAAGTGTTTATGTAATAATTAAGTATTAATAATAATAAAATCATTTTACCAATATATAAAAAAATGAAAAAAACTTCAGCTTCTAAATCTCTGATAAACCAATTAAATAAATGATCTAAGATAGTATTTAATATAATAATTAATACTATAATTCCAAATAATGATATTTTTACATCCATAGTTTAATCTTTTAAAAATGATTTAATTTTTTCTCTTTCTTCTTTTGGTAATTCCAATATTTGTTTCATTAACCACATAACAGTGTTTAATTTTTGATCTGGTAATTTATTACTTTTACGTGATAAATTTTTTATATTATTACTAAATCCAGTTTTAAGAGAACCAGTAGTTAATACATTATAATTTATTCTAATAAAAGCATAATATCTACCTTGAATTGATAATTTACTAATATTTAAATCTTTACTTGCTAAAACAAATGCATGTTGCAAATTTAAAGGAAAAGATTGTACATATTTAATAATTATTTTATCTAATTCTTGTGTCCATCTAGCTTTAAATAATAATTCTATTTTTTTACTAATAGCTGATTTTGTACGATTTGTATTAAACTTTTTATTTAATGCTATAACTATTTCAGCTGGAGTATGATTAGAATTTCTTAATTGTATTAGAGCTTCTGTTTCTAATGCATCCCATCTTAAAGGTAATGTTGTTATTGGTTTCATAATTAAAAGATATTTAACCTGACCTTTGATGCTATCTCTAGTCAGGTTTAATTAATATTGTTTAAAATTTATTAGTAATAGAACTAAGACTTAATAATCTTCTTGTTGCTCCTCTAAATAGTAATTCTTTTTGAAATATTTGAATCCACTCTCTATTAGTATAAAGACGATTCATTGATTTATTAGAATCTCCTAATTTATATCCAGATAATATTGATATTACATTTTCAATATGATTATCTGTCATATTAGGTAATAATAATTCAGCTCTTGTTGAGGTTGTCCATTTTAAAAGCTCTCTAGCTTCTATGAATGATATTTCTTTGTCTGTTGTTGTTGTTACTGTTACTGTTTTAATAAATTTCATAATATTATATTTTTAAATTAAACCTAATACTTAATAGTATTTCATCTAGTCTCATCAGAGGTTATTTTATAGACTCCTAGTTGTCTTAATAAATAATAGCTATATAATTAATTAGAATGTATTGTAAAATAGATTGTTAAAGTTTGGAATAGATGGGTAATGGTATAGTACCACTATCACAACCACTCCAAACTATTACAACCTAACAAGTTATGTCTAAAATAACCCATATTATACGCATGAATGAGTCATCATCATACTATATAATTCTCAGGGTTATTATAGACAACTTGCAAATGGAAATAGACATACAATATTATAAGTATAAAGATATATAGACATATAGACACGTTAGTGCCTATATGCCATTATATATTATGCCTCAACTTGTAAATCCTCACTAACCATTTCAGGTGCTTCAACAGTGCTTAAATCAAAAGCTGTCAAATCAACACGTCTTAGTGTTGGTAAACCTACCTTTGAATAACCAGCACCGTCACCCTCTAACTGTGTAGTAAGTGAAATCTCTTTACCTACCTCAAAAGCATCAGGTAGTGATGTTAAGGACTTGTCCCAAATAGTACTATCTACTGTCTTAACACTACCATTAGGGTAGGTCACTGCTACCTCACACCAACGGAACTTAGCACCCTCTGGATGTTTCTCTGTTGGTTTAGTAGTTCTGATTTCAGTTCCAACAGCTTTCAAAACTGCATTGATAACTAACTCTCTTAATCCTGTTGCTTCATTTATAATAATTTTCATAAGGAATGAATTTAAAAATAGAGTTTGGAAATATTCACAAACCCACGGGGATACCCGCAAAACTAAAAAAGAGTGGGGGTTGATTATTATATTATACCACATTCCCATCCAAAATAAAAATATTTTAGTTACCAAAAAAATTTTTTTTAAAGAAATAGCTATAAATACTTGCATATGTCAATTATTTTTTGTACCTTTGTAGAATAATTTAAAACAATAAAAAATGAAATTTAAAAAAGTAGTAGAATTGGTTGCAGAGTTAGTGCAAAAAACTAGAGTACCAAGTGATTTTATGGAAATGTTAGTATTAAGAGAAAAAGAATTACAAGGTATAAACGACAATATAAAATTTGCTGTATCTGATCAAGGTAAAGTAGAAATAGAGTTTGAAGAAGATAAGTATATTACTTATGTTACTTTTGAAAAAGGTATAAAATAAATCATCTAAATAGTGCAAGAACAAATAGAATTAATGATACCAATTAAGGTTAACATAATTGTTAGTAGTAGAACTAAACAAGCAGATAATAAATACCTTATTAGATGGTTCGATAATACTGATAAGTTAATTGAGTTTAATAACCTACAATACTTTGGTTATAATATACAACAAGTGTTACAGGAGATAGCTGCTTTACACCAACTAAATCCAAGATTAATCTTAGAAACTAAAATAAGTATAATATAATGGTAGATAAATATTACACACCTTCTATAGAAGAATTTCATATTGGATTTGAATATGAACAAGAGGATATAAACGAAGGTGGTTCGTCTCTAAGTTGGTATAAGTATACAATAAAAGAAGGTGGAGCTTATATAATAGATCAATTAATAACTAATGAAGATCTTGGTTTATCTTATAGAGTTAAATACTTAGATAAAGAAGATATTGAGAGTTTAGGGTTTGTTGAAACGTCAAATAATTGGTTTACTATAAATGCACCTGGAAAGTTAGGATACTGGACACAAGTAGTTATAGACTTTAAATGGATGCATAGAACTGAACCTTATAAAGATATAAGTATATCAGGTAAACGAGGAGAGGAAAATGATGTTATATTTAGAGGGATTATCAAAAACAAATCAGAACTAAAAGTCCTACTAAAACAATTAAATATACTATAATGAATTTTATTAAACACATATATAACGATAGTACTTGGACAGTAGAATGGTTTGAACCTTTTGATGGTAAATGGCAATTTGGAGACGAAAAAGAACATGTTGTAATACATGATTATGATTTTTATCAAAAATAAATACAAAATAATTAGGATATGTCAAAAATATTTCGTACCTTTGCATAAATAAATAGAAATAATAAGAAAAATGAGTAATAATATTGAAAATGATGTGTTTAATAAGTATCTTGAAATTAAGCAAGACTTAGTTAATAATCTTACTAGCATATTTAATAGACAACATTACTATACACATAAGTATAGAGGGAATATCTTAACTGATATCAATGTGTCTTTAGATTATGGTCCGAACAACGATAAGATTATACAGATATTTGTAAGACATAAGAATAAATGGATAAGAGATGTACTAACAATGCGAAATGGAGAATATTATAACAGTGAAGTTAAAACAAACATATATGATTAAAGAAATAGAAATGATTATTGAAGATAAAGTAAATACTATAGCAATTATAAAAGACTATAGAATACCAACTAATAATGGTGTGATAAGTAAGAGTGATATGCATTCTTATAAAAAGAAAGTAATGGATGAAGCAACTGAGTATTTAGTTGATTCATTAGTATCAAGTAACCAAGACTATCCTGAGAATGAGAGTTCTTTAGTTACTTTTAAATTAAATTGTGTAGTATTAACAAGAGAAGATTATAATAAATTAATTAAAAACTATAATGAGTAATTTTAGTAAAACAGGTAAGAGAGAACAAGTTCGTGAAGGTAAACGAGAAGTTAAGAAACGAATGAAAGCTGTCTATAAGATTATGGATGAATTAGAAGAGGTTGCTACTGCTATTGATTTGGCAGACGAAGAATGGGATGAAGATAACATTCTAGAAATAGCTTCTAGACATACAGAACTTAAACTAGATGGTTTAGAAAAACTTTTATTATTAGGAAAATTACAAAGAAGAAAAGATGCCAAAAATAACGATAAGTAATATTGCTTCTTTTATAGAAGGAACCTCAAAGGAGGCTTACGATAAACTAATAGGATTACCTGCTTATATTCAAGAGCAGGTAGCCTATAGGCATGAAAAATGTAAGGATGATTGTATACCACAGGGAGGATGTATTCATTGTGGTTGTAATCCAATAGGAAAACACTTTGTAAATAAGTCCTGTAATAATGGTGAAAGGTTTCCTGATTTGATGAGCGAAGAAGCTTGGAATTTATACAAGATAGAGATAAATGAATAATACATATATAATTGAAAAAGAAAATATAGTAGAAGTATTAGATGATATAGAAGCTTTTAAAAAAACAATGTCTAAATTTATGAATGATTATGATCATTATTCATATGATATAAAGATAATAGAGAACCCTAACAATCAAAAATGGATTGTAGAATTAAATGTACGTAAAGATGAACCTAAAGATAATAACAATACTTAAACAACTAGTAGACCATCTGGAATATTATAATCTAATGTCTCCATTTCCTGTCTATGATACTGAATATATAATAGATATAAAAACTAGAATAAAAGATATGGAAAATAGCAAACGAGATTATGATGAATTACCAGTTGCTGCTTGTAAGTATTGTAATAGTCTTCATATAGAGAATGATGAAGCCGATAATGATATTTGTATGAGATGTGGTTCAGTTAATGATATAGAAATATATAATAATATACATGATTATTTAGAATATATAGAAAAGGAATAATGAAAAATATAAAACAAGCCAATATAAATATACATCTAAAGGATTTATTTACTAGGTGGTTAGATATAACTAGTGCTTTTCATAATCTTACTAAACAACAGAAACAGGTTTTAGGATTATTTCTATATTATCATTATAAGTATCAAAAAGAGATATCTAATAATAAAATATTATGGAAAGTAGTATTTGATTATGATACACGACAAGAAGTAAAGAATCAACTAAATATTAAAGATGCTGTATTACAAAATATATTAAGTAAACTTAGGAAGGATGGTATTATTAAGAATAATAAAATTATCTCAACCTTTATACCAGAGTTAGAACAAAATAGTAAAGCATTTAAGATAATTTTTAATTTTAATATTATACATGACTAAAATAGATGAGATTAAGATTAATAAAATTATACATAGGTTAGGACTTAAATATAATCTATCAGATAGCATAATCAAAGAACTAGTAGAGTCACCAGGTGAATTTACATTTAATACCTTTAAGGAATTAAATTTAAGTGATATTAGTACAGAAGAAGAATTAGGTAAATTAAAGACTAATTTCTTGTACAAAGGATTTGGTAGATTATATATAAGTTTTCCTCTAATAAATAGAAGGAATAAACAAAAAGAAAATATTATAAATTTAAATAAGAATAAACGAAATGGAAGAAGTGAGTAATTTAACAAAGAAAGAAGTATTAAAACTAATTGAGAACTTCCCTGTAAAACCTTTAAAAAATAGATTAATCATTAGTGTTAATGTAGATGAGCCAGATGGTGATTTAGTATTAAGTAATAATTCTTTTTCTGAAAAACAATATGTAATGGCTATTGGTAGTTTTATAAAAGACTATAAAGAAGGTGATGCTGTTCTATTAGATTTAGAAAGAATGATGGAATATACTGCATCTGAAACTAATGCTTATGAAAAGGTTAGTAGGATTAAAATTGATCCAATTGAAATTAATGGTAGAATGTATGCATTAATTAATGATAGTATAGTAAAAGCAATAGATAATAGATAATAATAAATAAGATGGAATTAAAACAAGCACTCGAAGTACTGACACAGGCAATTAATATTGCTGTAGGTTCAGGAACATTTAAAACTACAAAAGATGTATCAATAATTAATGTTGCATTAGATACAATTTTAAGATTTGAACAGGAACAAAATGCTTCTAAAGAAGTAGAGGCAATTGGTCCAAAAAAGGAAAAATAATGAAACTATTCCAAATGGAAAATTGGACGTTAGTAGTCTCCGAAGAAATTTGGGGACTTTCTGCGTTTAATAAGTTATTACAAAGAGATAAAACAAAAGATAAAATTAGAGCTAATGCTGAGGTATTATTTATATTTTATTTTTGTGATATTAAGTCTGATTATTTAATGATGCCTGAAGACAAACGAATAGAAGAACTTAAACATGATATAACAGAGTTGGGTCCTACTTGGGAAGTTGATAATTTAGTAAAAGATGCTATTGAATTATATAAAAAACTTAGTCAAACAGTAATTGAAAAACTATATGCACAATCATTACAATCTGCTTCAGATATAGGTGATTATTTAGAACATACAGCTGCATTGTTAGCTGAAAGAGATAATTATGGTAAACCTACAATAGATATTAGTAAGATTACAATGGCTGTTCAGAAAGTACCTAAATTAATGGCAGATTTAAAAGCTGCTTATAAAGAAGTTATTAAAGAACAGTTAGATAATGATAATAAGAAAAAAGGTAGTAAAAAGTTTAACACTTTTGAAGACGGTTTAATTGAAAGATAATATTATGATTGAATATAGTAAAGAAATAAAAATTGGTAAAGAATTAAAAACTAAACTGATGTCTGGTGTTAATAAATTAGCAAATGTTGTTGTATCTACATTAGGTCCTAATGGCAGTACTGTTATTATTGCAGATGGTTATGGAGAACCTTATATAACTAAAGATGGTGTATCTGTTTCTAATTATGTTAAACTATCAGATCCTATAGAAAATATAGCTGCTACATTATTAAAACAAGTAGCACAAAAGACTGTAGAAGAAGCTGGTGACGGAACTACTACATCTATTTGCTTAGCACAAGCTTTTATAAAGAAGGGTTTTGACTTATTAGAAGTTGGTGTACCATATAATACTTTAAAAGAATCATTAAATAGTTTAGAAGAAGAGATTATAGAAAAATTAATAGAGTCTTCTAAAGAATTAAAGAAACTTAATATTATAGATGTTGCTACTATCTCTGCAAATAATGATAAGAAGATTGGTAAATTAATACAGAAAGCTTATAACCATTCTGACATAGTTAAAGTAGAAGAAGGTAATAGTAGTGATGATGTTTTAATTACTATTAGTGGAATGGAACTTAAAACAGGATATATTGATAATGCTTTTGTTAATAAAGGAAGTGAACAAACTATTATATATGATGAACCATATGTAATGTTAATAAATGGTAAACTCACTAAACTAGAAGATATATCTAAGTTATTACTACAAATAAAAGAAAATCCTATAGTTATTGTTGCTGACTATTTCTCAGAAGAAATTATAAGTGTATTAAAAGATAATTATAATAGGAACGCATTAAAGGTTGCATTAGTTAAATCACCAGGATTTGCTGGACACAGAAAGAACCTAATGGAAGATTTAGCTATATATACAGATGCAGTTCTTCTAAATCCTAATACAAAATATACAGATTTAAAAGTATTAGGTAAATTAGAAAGTATCCATATAGGAAGAGATAAATCAATCTTTACTAGTAAACAAGATTTATCAGTTAAAAGATTACAAGATTTAAAGTCAACTTATAAAACATTAGAAGATGGTGGAGAAAAGACTTTAATGAATGAACGTATTGAAAATCTAATGGGTAAAATTGCTATCATAAAAGTAGGTGGTAATTCTGAACTTGAAATGAAAGAACGAAAGGATAGAATAGATGATGCTGTATTATCTGTACAGTGCGCTTTAGAGGAGGGTATTGTCGAAGGTGGAGGTGTAGCATTATTTAAAACTATTAGAAGCTTAGAAGAGCATATATATCCATTTGATGTATGTTTATTATCTCCATATAAAAAGATATTTGGAACTGATATATTAAATCCAGATATTAACATGTTTGAACAGAATATATTAGACCCATTAAAAGTTACTAGATGTGCATTACAAAATGCAGTATCTGTAGCTAAAACTATTTTAAGCACTGAAGCTATAGTATTAGATGAACGTTTATGGATATAAAATTCAATAGATTTCAAACACCTTTGACAGATGAGTTAAAAGCTTCTCTGCCATTGGAAGTTTGGAACGATGTATTAGAATATATTTCAACAGTAAAGTTTATACAAAATTTAATAGCACCAGAAGAAGAACGAGGTTTTATTAAAGACAGACCAGTATTAACATATAAGAATGATGATGGAGAGGAAGTTCCATATGAGGATGGTAGAAAGAAGATAGATATTACTAAACCACATATATTAGAGAATATGGATTTCTTTCGAGAGAGAGCCATATTTTTTGATAAGACTGGTAAGTATACTAATATAATTCCAAATGGTAACCCTAAATCTGAGTATGCACAATTCTGGAGAGATGAGTTATATAAATGGAAACATGGTTTAGTTAGAGATGATGGCGAATGGATTCCTGGTGAATTATATTTCTATTGGAACTATGCTCCTATATGGTTAGTAGAGAAAGCAGAAGGAACTAAAGGTAATAAGAAAGGTGAAAGGGTAAAGGAGTTTCCTAAACCATGGTCTGGAGATTACTTATTCTTTCATTATGTATTTGCTGCTAAAGAAGAAGGTAAACATGGAAAACTTTTAAAGACAAGGGGTGTTGGATTTAGTTTTAAAACTGGTTCGTGGAGTCCTAGAAATATGTATGTATATCCTGGAACTGGTAACCCAAATTTCCATCTAGCATCTGAGAAGACATTTTTATCTGGTGATAAAGGTATATGGGGTAAAGTATTAGATACATTAGACTGGATAGCTGATAATACACCATTACCTAGGATGAGGTTAGTGGATGGTAAGAGAGCTATGGAAGTCCAATTAGGGTATGAAGATGAGTATGGTGGTAGACATGGTTTATTATCATCTGTATTTGGTATATCCTTAAAAGATAATCCTGATAAAGCAAGGGGTGTTAGGGGTCCACTTATTCATTATGAAGAAGATGGTTTATTTCCTAATCTCGAGAAAGCTTGGAACGTAAATAGAAAAGCAGTGGAAGATGGGGGTGTAACCTTTGGGTTTATGCTTGCAGGTGGAACAGGTGGTACAGAAGGAGCTTCATTTGAAGGATCTGAAAAACTATTCTATAATCCTAGTGCATATAATATTTATGGTATAACAAATGTATATGATAAGAATACAAATGGAGAAACTGAATGTGGATTCTTTTGGGGGGCATATTTAAATAGACATAATTGTTATGATTCAGCTTCTGGAGAATCAAATGTCATAAAAGCTTTAATTGAAGTATGTAAAGATAGATACTTGGTTAAATATAGTTCATCCGATTCAAGAGCTATTACACAGAAAAAAGCTGAGGAATGTATAACTCCACAAGAAGCTGTAATGCGTACTGAAGGAACAGTATTTCCTGTATCAGATTTAAAAGAACATATAGAACAAATATCAGTAAGAAGAGAAGCTTTTCTTGCAGAACATTATGTAGGTGATTTAATATATAATTCAGATAATAGTATAAGTTGGAAACCAACTGCAGATAGATTCCCATTAAGAACTTATGATAGTGGAAGTGGTGATAGAACAGGTTGTTTAGAGATATTTGAAATGCCTCGTAGGACTGCAGATGGGTTAGTAATTCGTGGTAGATATATTGCAGGGATTGACCCTATTGATTCTGATACTGGTGGATCTTTATTTAGTATCTTAGTGATGGATACATTTACTGATAGAATTGTAGCAGAATATTCAGGTAGACCTAGAACAGCTAATCAAGCTTATGAAATTGCATTAAGAACATTAAAGTTTTATAATGCTGAGGCTAATTATGAGAGTAACTTAAAAGGTTTGTTTAGTTATTTTGATAAATCTAATAACTTACATTACTTAGCAGATGTTCCACAAATTCTAAAAGATATGGATATGGTAAAAGCTACTAATCTATATGGAAATAAAGCAAAAGGAACACATGCTAATGCACAAATAAATGCTTGGGGTAGATTACTACAAGCAGACTGGATGTTAACTAAAGCTCACGGTGATGATGATGATGAAAGATTAAATTTACATCGACTAAGAGGATTAGCTTATATAGAAGAATGTATTAAGTGGAATTCTGATGGTAACTTTGATAGGGTATCAGCAGGTATTATGTTATTTATATTAAGAGAAGATAGAGTTAAAAGAACTGCTTCTGCTAAATTAAATGATGGTAAACCAATTAAATCACTTTCTAATGACCCATTCTTTAGTAGAAATTTTAATAAAGGAATAGAAAAACCTAATATGGAGTTTACAAAAGAATAGCTATTAGTTACTGAAAAAAAAGATAAAGTTTTAAATTAACCACTTGTATTTAATGTTAAAATATATTATATTTACAGGTTTAAGAAATTAATATGGCAAAAATAAATAATTTAACGCTTCCTCCTCAAAGATTAGCTTATTCTAAAAAGAATAAAGATTGGAGGATAGATAATATAGATCATGCTGATAAACATTCGTTCTATCATAATGAATCTGTACGTAAAGATATTAAAAATAAAGTAATAAATCTTAATTTATATAATGGTATTGTAGATGTTAGAGATTTAACTGATGTAATTAATCCATTTCATATGGATGCATCATTTATTCCTGACAATATACCTCATCACCCTATATTAGTTCCTAAAATAGATTTACTAGTAGGTGAAGAAATTAAAAGACGATTTGATTGGAAAGTTATTGTAACTAATCAAGACGCAATAAGTAAAAAAGAAGAAGATAAAAAAGCTATTTTATTCCAACGAATTAGTGAATATTTACAAAGTAATTATCAAGAAGAAGAATTAAATGCCAAATTAAAGGAACTTGAAGATTATATGAAATATGATTGGCAAGATATTCGTGAAAAAATGGCTAATCAAATTCTTCGTCATTATTGGGCAGAACAAGAGTTTCAAAATAAATTTATATTAGGGTTTAAAGATGCTCTAATTATGGCAGAAGAAATATATCAAGTTGATATAGTTCATTCAGAACCTACATTAGATAAACTTAACCCTCTAAAAGTTCATGCAATTAGGTCTGGTAATTCAGATAGAATTGAAGATTCTTCTATAATTATATTAGAAGACCATTGGAGTCCTGGAAAGATTGTAGATTATTTTCACGATCAATTAAAACCTGAAGACATAGATTATATTATGGATTATACTACTACTAAGTCTGGTGGTAGTTATTCTGATGATGATCAGAATCATACTCTATTAAGAGATGGTGTTGGTTTAGGTTTTGATAGTTCTATGGATGCAATGTTTAATATTGCTGAAATCAATGGTCATTACTTTAGTTCTGACTTTACTGATGAGAATGGTAATATTAGAGTATTTAGAGTATATTGGAAATCATTAAAGAAAGTAAAAAAAGTAAAATACTATACTGAATTTGGTGAAGAAGAATCTAAAATAATGTCTGAAGAATATATCCCTAATAAGGATATGGGTGAAGAAGTAGAAGACTTATGGGTTAATGAATGGTGGGAAGGTACTAAAATTGGTAAAGAGATTTATCTTAATATGCGACCTAGACAAGTACAATATAATAAGATTAGTAATCCATCATATTGTCATCCAGGAATTATTGGACAAATATATAATACTAACCAAGGTAAAGCTGTATCATTAGTTGATAGATGTAAAAACTATCAATACTTATATGATGTATTATGGGATAGATTAAATAAAGCTATTGCTACAAACTATGGTAAAATATTTGAACTAGATTTAGCTAAAGTACCAGAGAACTGGGAAATAGATAAATGGTTACATTTTGCAGTAGTTAATAAGATTGCAGTTATAGATTCCTTTAAAGAAGGAAATCATGGTGCTGCTACTGGTAAATTAGCTGGTTCTATGAATACCCAAGGTGGTAGAGCAATTGATATGGAAACTGGTAATTATATCCAACAACATATACAATTACTTGAGTTCATTAAAATGGAAATGGGTGAGATTGCAGGAGTAT
>Ga0099846_1000822_pt1 | contig 12755 bp, 25 predicted proteins | sample CB_VirMetaG_FD_78180 | JGI IMG/M metagenome (GOLD analysis project Ga0099846, IMG submission 78180) | Freshwater to marine saline gradient viral communities from Chesapeake Bay - CB_1504_1 Viral MetaG | ecosystem: Environmental > Aquatic > Marine > Coastal | place: USA: Chesapeake Bay... | reverse complement strand
GCAGTCTTAACAACTGCAAGCTTAGAAGACAATGAATGTTGAATGTCTATCAAATCAGATAAACGATCCATTGCCTTAGAAACCTTCTTCAACTCATCTTTACTAGGATCCAAAGTAAGAATAAATCTTAAAATAGGTGTATCTCCTATTGTAAAATGATCTACAATCTTAGATATGCGAGACTGTACAATGTCAAGTTGTCCTTCGATATCTTCTTTTGCTTTTGCGGCCATTTCAAAAGAAAATCGAAAGTTTTCAATTTTATCTCCCATTTAAAAACCTTTCGTCGTCTTTCTGTTTTTTAGAAACTCTCTAAACTCCAAAGCAGACCACCAAACAGAAGCAGCGCCTACAACAATCTTTGTCAAGATTCTTGCAAGCTGAACTTCTGCTGCTGAAGCTAGACTTTGAGAACTAGATATTCCTTGTATGTCAAAACAACAGTCATCAAGATAATTCTGAACTTTGTTCTTGTATTGTATTTCTCTGAGATTTTCTGTTGTCATTTAAAGTTTCCTTTTCTAGTGGTACAAGTCGTTTCTTTTTATTATTATAAACTTTAAGAATTAGACCACCCAAAATAAAAGGCGCAGCTACGAGATGCATGATAACTCTTCCTGTTTTATCTGACGATACTTTCTACCATCAGATCCTATATAGTTAAATAACACTTCAAATAAAGCTACAAATAAAAGTGCAAATGGAGTAACTACAGGATTTATTAATAATAAAAGAAATATTATTAAAGCAGTAAATACTCCAGCAGTAGGTCCAGACAAAAGAATTGACCTACGAACTTTTGAAGATAGCTTTTTGAAATTCTTGATACGAGTTATTCCAATTCCAATAAATGGTAAAGGTATAATATAAGGTATATCAACTTGGGCACCGTTTGCGAGAGCCGCAAAATAGTGACCAAGCTCATGAGCAATAAGAACCAATGTTATAAAAAATATTAATGGATTATGAAGTATGGTATAATTTATTGCAGCAAAAGCAACAGAAGTAGCTAGTAGCAAAGCAATAGATTTGATGTTTGAATTCATAACGAACGAAGAACATGATTGATTTGCGTAGTATTCATATTGTTGAGCTTATCGAAAAAGTTTGAATCAGAATTCTGAATAAACTTATTGTCGATAAGATCACGCTGAGATTGCTGAACAGAAAGCCTAGCATTGCGCAAAGCTGCTTCCTGAGTAAAATTACTGTCAAGAACAGCTGGATTCGGCGTTACTTGCAATTTTTCAGCTAAAGACAAATACATAGATCGTTCTTGGGCAAGAATATGACTTGTGATTCTAGTTAAAGTGCCGATGTAAACAGGCACATAAGAATCAGTTATGTCAACTCCAATTTTCTTCATAAACGTTTTAAAAGAATCAGAGGCAGAAGATGAAACGGAAGAAAATGCATCATCCATGATGCCAATAATATTTATCCGTCTAATAATATTAATCTCTAGATAATTATATAAATAAAGATCGCTAAACCTACCACCAGTAAGCTGATCCATAACATCATTAATAGTGGAAGTATAGGCTACAGGAAGAGCACTTGCAATCCAATAATCATACGAACCAATAACAGCTTGAGAAAACTTTACTCTTAATCCGTTGACTCCATCTAAAGCATCGTCGTCATTATTGTCTATATTTTTAGAAATATGACTATAAATCTGATTTTCTTTATTTTTGTCACTTGAGGTACTAGAAGAAAAATCTAGGTGTTTAGAAGAGTCTTTTGAAGGATCATAATTAAATAGATCATCGTCATTCTGAAAAATGGGATCAGACATAATAAGAGCCTTTCATTAATTTGCGGTACTTTGATTTGTCTGTTTAGTTATAATCTGAAAAAGCTCTTGATTTAATGAATTAAAATTTCTCAAAAGTCTTACAAAGTTTTCATTTAAAAGAATAATTTTTGAATTGTCAGAAGAAGGATTGGTATATATGTCTATGATATCTTTCCGGATTTTTTCATATTGTGATGCTAGATCTTTTGCTTCGAGTATAATAGCGTTAACATGAGTAACATCATCATGAAAATTATAGACAACTTCATCAAATATTTTATCAATGTCTTCTGACATATTTTCTCCCAATTGTTTAGTACCGCACCTGGGAATTGAACCCAGCAAATGGATGTTTATAAGACATCTGTGTTCGACCAGCTCACCCGTGCGGCGAGCGATCATATTCGCACTGATATCGTTATAAATCCTTTTGCGTTCATTAATTCTCCAGTATATCACATTACGAGCCCGATGCAGGAATTGAACCTGCGACCACCCGCTTACAAGGCGGGAGCTCTACCTCTGAGCTAATCGGGCTAACATCAAAGATGACTTAAAATAAATTTTAGAACTATTTATTGGAAAATCAGTAAAGTCTGATTTAGTCAATTTTCTTTCTAACCTTTGCTCCAAACAAGCAATACACAACATGCCAGCATCAAGATTGGCAAAAGCCCATACAGAATCATGAACCATATAATATTCACCTATATACAAAGTGTGAACCTTGCAATCAACGCATAAGAAATTTAAATCAATGTTATGTTCGCAAGAGCAATCTAACATATACTAAAACCGCCTGAATTAATACAAAAAGTAGCAAACTCTTTAAGATTGTCTATGTCAAATGGATAATTTTTAGCCCAAGGATCACGTTTTCCGGCTCCATCACATACATGACATTCTCTTTCAAGAGGTTGACTTAATTCAACATTGTACTTAGCAATTCCAGTACCTGAGCAGTTGGCACATGTTTCTTTCTCTAAAGAATCTAAATGTGAAGTGTACTCCTCATTATACTTTTGGGCAGAACCGTTCTCAATATCCTGCAAAATTAAAAGGCCAAGATTTAAAGCATCTTCTGCTTCAAGGCCATCTCCACTATTGCTGTGGCCATCTTGGACCTTATTCGCTATTTCTGGATGAACGTGTTCACAATAAGCCCAAAGAGGATGCCAGTACCAAACATTATTTCTAAAATACTCACCAGATTTTTTGGCAGGCTTTTTACCATAAACATCCATGCCCATATTACTTCTCCTTTGGCTGTTCAGGAATAGGAGCGGGTTTAGGTTCAGGTTTTTTATTTCCTTTAAAAACTTTTCTAAATTTAGCTAAACTCATTTTTTTGACATCCTATTGGCAATTATCCTTCCTATTGAATATGCAATAACAGAAAGAAGTAATAGTGCGCCAAGAGAAGAGAATTCAGAAGGAAGCTCATTCATCTTCTATGTCATCTTCCATATCTAAATCATCTTCAATATAATCGTCAAAATCTTGAACTACTTCTTCAAACTCTTTATCTTCCTTAAGATTAAGAAGATTATAATGAGAAGATTCAATATTCTCAACAGCAGAATACATATAAGCTTTTGAAACTACCGAAACACCTTCTTCATCAAAATCTTCTTCTGTGAGCTTAACAAGCTTAAATCCTGAAATAGCAAGAAGATTGAGAACATTAGAATGATCTCCAAGCTCATCGCTTTCAGTCAAACTAGAAAGTTCACGAGCATAAGTACACTGGTTAATAATGTCTTCTGAATTCATTTGTTTTTGCCTCCTTGTTCTTCTGATTTATCAATAAGTGTAGTTTTGGCTTCCATTTCATACAATCCATGCTGTTCAGCTTGACGAACAAGAAAATCTAAAGCCTGCTCCTGCTCTTCATCTTGGATGGCTTGTTTAATCAACTTGGTAACATATATAGCAAGAATAACTGCAAAAGAATACATTGCAGCAATAAGAATATACCATTCTGTAAAGTCATATTTAAATTGATCATCAAGACTGATTATATTTGCAAAAGCATTACTTGGCATAAGAAAGCTCTTCTTTATGCAGGGTTCTCTCAAAAGATACCTGAAGCTGAGCATGCCAACGAACTATATCATGCATATCATTATATATCTTTTGTAGTGGAAGAGGCAAAACATATTCTTCTATGTTTTGTTGCTGTTTATCGTAAACTTCTATATCGTAAGTATCGCGGCTAGTCATTTGATTAATCCTTTGTTCGGGATTTGGCGGCAATAAATAACATTGTAGCCATTATAGATATTATAAAAAATCCCATTATTGATTCAAACATATAGATCTGCAGTTGAAGAAAAACTAATTTTATCCAAAGCTTTAGCGATAATTTCAAGCTGCCTAGCCATGTGATGTTGAACAGCAATATCGCTAGCGACTCTACCAGATAACTTAGTAGAGCCACCAGTATAGGAAGAACCGCCTTCAATATATCTACCAATGTCTTCATTCCATTGAATTGGATTGACTACTGGACCATTCATAAAAGCTCCTAACTTTCATTTTTAAGTGGGCCGTGTAGGGATCGAACCTACGGCCAAGGCATTATGAGTGCCCTGCTCTAACCGCTGAGCTAACGGCCCCAGGTATAATAATTCTCAGTCGTCAATGTCGACAGAACGGTTATCAAGGTTCTTTTTATTCTGACTATTTTTAATACGACGGTCATTTGCGAATTCAAATACAACCTGCTTACCAAGATCAGTAATTTGATACTTAACTTTACCATTTTCTTTATAAGAAATAATATATTTATTTGCTAAAAGTCTTTGAAAATTCTTTTCAACAGCATCAGGTCTTTTTAATTTGTTAGGAGCATAGCTTACTAAATCTTCAACAGTAGGATTACCATAAACTGAAGTTTTGCTAAAAATATACAAAAAGTTTAATATTGTTTCAGTCGAAGAACTTCTTACAATAGAATACTTATTCTGAGAATTTTTAACAGATGACATTATTGATTTTCCTTTGCTTTGAAATAGCCAAGAATAGAATTTTTAACATTGTTCCATTTAACATCATAATGTTCAGTAAAATAATCTAAATCAGAAAAAATCTTTTGTTGTAAACCTTTTTGGGAAAGTTCATAAACCATTTCAAAGAAACTTGGATCAACAGTAGAAAAATGATGATCTAAACCAGTTAAAGGATTCTTAACACGAACATAAGCAGCATCAAGCATAGGGATCATAGTATGATTTTTAGAATTAGCAGCAAATTGTATAGCAATTTCTTCAGGAGTACGAGTATCCTTAACTACTGCTTTTTTCTGTGAACCCTTAAGTGGTGGCATAGTTATATCCTTATACTTTCTTTTTGGTTAATTATATCATAATAAAATCATAATAATTGCTATACCAGAAATATATGTCTCAGCATAGATTTATTTCCGGTATAGCGAGTGCGCCCTCCGGGGGTCGAACCCGGGACCAACGGATTAAAAGTCCGGTGCTCTACCAGCTGAGCTAAAGGCGCAGCTAAATTATCTGTGAATAATTTTTGTTATAGGGGGAGAACCAGTTGAAATTTCTCGAGGCTTTTTGGACTTCGCAGCAAAAGATTTACGAGATTCTTTAGCTACTTGTTCTGCTCTTTCAACTGTACCAAGCGAAACGTAACGAACCTTTGTATCAGGAGTAACAGAAATAAAGTTTTCCTGGCCATCTTTAACATACTTAACTTTGCGGGCTCTAGATAATGCACCAGCAGTAACTCTGCTGTTGTCAATATCTATCTGACATCCAGCGTTAATAGAACGCTGTATAACTTCAACCATAGATCCCGAATCGCATTTAGCTTTGTTGCCAACAGAACGCAAAGTATACTGCTTGCCAGTAGTAAGAATTAACAAAGCAAGGGATGATCCACCATGCTCAGGCTTGTAGTAGTACAAAGATTCTACGAATTCTCTTGCGTTTGGAAGAAAGTCCAAATGCATATACCATTCGCGAGGATTAGTATTCTTTTCAGGTTTATTTTCATAATTTTCAGGTTTATTTTCATAAACAATATGAGGTGTGGTCTCAGAATCAGAACCTTTAACGCTCTGACGGTAAGTCTTAAGGAACTCAGAAAATTCTTCTGGAGTTCCTTCAAATTCAATTCCATCTAATACAGCTTTCATAAATTTCCTTTCAATTAATTATTTCACTTTAAAATATTCTGTATACTGACCAACTTTTCCTGAATTAGAAACAGCAGCCATTCTACAAGAATCAATATCAGAAGTTGATATTCTTACAAAATAAAAATTTAATCTGTTATTTCGATTTGGCAGTGGTCGAGAAACACTTCGTGAATCTAAATATGTACATTCAAATATGTACTCAGAAACTGCAGTTAAATTAGAAGAATAAGAAAAGTCTAAGTACAAATAAGAAGTATTGTGGATATACCTATTAATGTCTATAATCTCAGGAACAGTAAGCCCAAACTCTACACCTTCGTCTGGTGGCTTAGGTGCAATAGTAGTTGTTGTAACAACTGGTGGTCTTACTGTTGTAGTTGGAGATTGGGGTAACGTAGTGGTGGTGACTGGAGGTTGACCATCACCAAATAAATAATTAAAATCAATCCGTTTAGAATTAATTTTAGTATAATCATCCAAAGCAGGAATAGAGCTGTTTTGAAAATCTCTAGTGACTTCATCAACAGATTTAATTCCAAACTTAGACCTATAAACAGCATAAGCTCCAGCAACATGAGGCGCAGCCATAGATGTACCTGAAGCAGCTCTATAAGAACCATTTAGATCAGAAGAATATATAGCATACCCTGGAGCAGAAAGATCAGTGTCTTCATGTATATTGGAAAATAATGTGACTTGATTTCTGTCTGAATAAGTAGCAGCAACACTAACAGTATCTGTAATGCAAGCCGGAGAACTCATTCCATAAGAATAAGAGTTTCCAGCAGATACTACAGTTGCAATGTTTTTTGATTTAAGTTTAGAAATAATAGAAGTAAGATCTGGAATATAACTATTGCAAGAACTTCTAAAAACAGTAGTAGTTCCTAATGACATGTTAACAGAAGCAATATTGTATTGATCAGAAATAGAATCAACCCAAGCAAGAGCCTGAACAATATTGCTGTCATAGGTGCTGCCAAGAGAGTCAAAAATATTAATAGCAATAATTTTAGCCTCTGGAGCAACACCGGTCATTGAGCTATTAGATCCAGCAATAATTCCAGCAACATGTGTGCCATGCCAGTGAACTGGTTTAGCAGCTCCAGAACCAATCATTTGCGTAGTTCCATTTGGACAAGTAATAGCAAAGCAAGCTTCTAGCTGAACTTTGCCTGCAAGAAATGGACTATTTTTATCTACACCAGAATCAATTACAACGACATAAGATCCTTGACCTTTGTAATTAGATTGATGAGCTTTATTAGCGCCAATAAAAGGAATAGAGTTAGAAAGATTAAGTCTAAACTTTACAGGAGCAGTAGCCTGGAGAGTATCAGCTGAAACCTTAGGTTCATTAATAAAAAATATTACTGGTAACAAGACTAATGTTAACAGTAAGGAGATAGCCTTCTTCATATTACTCCTTTTAATATTATATTATGCTGGCGAGGCAGGGCTCGAACCTGCGACCCAGGGATTAACAGTCCCTTGCTCTGCCAACTGAGCTACTCGCCAATATGTCCTAATAAATTTTTATTATCGAACAAATCTTTCTGCTTTTTGTAATAGCGCAAAGTAGAGTGCCTAAGAATACCAAACTTAGGCATATATCCTTGCATTGCCCTATCGTATTCGTTTTCTCCGGCCCAAAAACCATACTCGCCATTAGTGCGAGCATACTCTCTGCACTGATCGAAAACAGGACAACTATTACAAATAAGATTAGCTCTTGCTTCTCTACGAGCAGTGGCTTGCGGACGCTCTGAAGTCGGAGGAAAGAATATTTGAGTTAATCCTGTACATGCAGCTTGTCGGAACCAATCTTCTGTATTATGCATTTAGTTTAATTAACTTTGCAGAATTAATATTAAGCACAGTAATCAAACGCACAATTGTATCAAGATTGGGAGAAAAGTGACCATTTTCAATTCTGTTAATGGTTTTTCTATCAACGCCGGCAAGCTTAGCAAGCTCTTTTTGACTAATCTTTAAAGAGATACGACGCTTACGAATAGTATCTGCAAAATAAAGCTTTGACTTATTTACTTGCTTAGCAGTTGGCTTTTTGAATACAGTGGTTGACATAATTATCCTTTGTTATTGTTTTTATAAATGTGCCCAAGACGGGAATTGAACCCGTACGACTATTTCTAGTCGAGGGGGTTTAAGCCCCTTGCGTCTGCCTGTTCCGCCACCTGGGCAGAACTTTATTCAATCAATTCTTTTGGATCATACATTTCTTGATTTGAATTAAATGGATTGGTCATTACATCATACAATGACTTATACCAATCAATTAATTCATTAAGAACATGAAATTGATCATCATCTAAAAGTCCAATAGGTTTTAGTTCTTTAATGGCATCAAGAAAATGAATAGTATTCTTGATGTTCTCATAATCCTGAGGCTCAGAACCAATCATAATATTTAGTGACATATATTTATATCCTTATTTTTTATTGTTATTCATGTTTTTGATTTGTCTCTGTAAAAAACAATCTACGCACAAATTTACTTTATAAAAAGAATTTTTTCTAACGTAGATTGAAAAGTCTCCACAATCAAAACATTTTATTTTATTTGGTGGAGAATATTTAGAAATCATAACGTAATTTCATAATCAAAATACCTTGATACTTGTTCTATTACTTCATATGGAACAGAATAATCAACAGAAAAGTTGTCTTCATCTTTAGATGAAACAGAACCAAATATTAAAGCACCTCCATTTATAGAAATAACAGAATTTATTCCAATGTATGTTTGCAAAGAATGTCTATAAATGTAAGTTGCAATAATATTTGGAATTCGAGAATCTATTTGATCTAACTGATCAATATACATATGAAAGTAAGGGTGAAGTGGAATCATATGAATGTGGTCTGAAGATGCAAAAAAATTATTCTTAATAACTTGTGGATCATCGTAAATGATTTCAGGAAAACCAACGCGATGCAAAGCAAGCGCTTTTACTTTACGTTGAGGATCATCAACTGAAAGAAAATTTTCTGGAGAAACATCTTTATGATTTACTAAATACTTAGACATTTTAAATTCCAAGATATATCATCAAGATAGAAAGAAGATATAGAGTCTTCAAAAGAGTTTTTGTAATCAAGAGTAAAGACAACTCTAGATATACCAGATTCTATAATTTTTTGCAAACACCAAGCACAAGGTTTTGATATAGAATACTGATCAGAATTGTTTAGTCTTGCAATATAAAGAGTAGCTTTATCAGAATTGCTTGCAAGGTTAATCGCAGCTATTTCAGCATGAGTGGAAAATCTATTTGGCGGTGTACGAGGAGATCTACGGGTAATATTTGGTGAACCACCCATAACTCTTCCGGACTTAACGACCATTGCTCCTACTCTAAATCTATTATTAGAAGTAGAAGCTATTTTGGCTGTTGCAGATATAAAAGATATATCTTTATTTGAAATAAATTTTGATTCTACATAACTATAGTCTTCATAAGGATCGACTACAGTAGTAGTAAAAAATTTATTTCTCATAAACATCCAATTATATCAGGTAATTAAGTCCATTTTTTGTTTGATGCTATTTTTTTCTCTAACCATTTAGGCTTAGGATTAGCTTCATAATATTTAGATATAATGTTACTAGCAGTGCCTTTAGTCATATCAGCGGTAAGTGGAACGCCAATGCGCTTTAAAAGATTCTTTTGTTTATCAGTTGGGGCATCTACTCGCCAAGCAGCAGAATTGTCAATGAGATTTAAATTATGTGGTTTATTATTAATAACCCATCTGTCACTGCGAGCAAAAGCTTCTCTGATATCAGAAGGATAACCAAGAACTGTTTCTTTAGGAGCAAGGTTAAAACCAATTCGTTCGGTATGGGTAACAGTCCATCTACCAAGAGTATCTTGATATATCTTTAAGGACTCATTGTTACCAATACCTAAACGATATTCGTTTTCAGCTGTCTCAGCCCATACAAATGTTGAATACTGAAGAATGAATGGATTAGGTGGAGGTGGCATGAAAAGATCAATGCGCTTATATGCCAGATCTATATCTTCAGGTGCAAGCACTCTTACAGCTTCTCCTGGACAATAAGCTTCAAGTTCTTTGTATTTGTTGGCAACATCAACTAAATCATGACCTTTTAAATCAAAGTCAGCAGGCATACCCAGCAAAGTAGGTAAGCCCAATGGCTTTTTACCTTTAGTGGCATCAGCTATATCTATGATCACACAGTTTTCTTTATTATCAAATAATCTGGTACCACGACCAACTATTTGAGTATAAAGCAGTGGTGATCTAGTCGGTCTTGCTAGCAAAATAACTTCAACAGAAGGTTCATCAAATCCTTCAGTTAATACTCCGACGTTGACAACAATCTTAACATTTCCAGAACGAAAATCTTGAAATATAGATTGTCTTTCTTCGTCGGGAGTATCTCCTAAGACTACTCGTACAGAGGTCCCCGCTTTCGCAAAGGATGCGGCCAAGTCTCTTGCGTGTTGTACACCCGCGGCAAAAACCAGGGCTTTTTTATCTTTCGCAATCTCAAGATAAGACTTAACAACAAGAGTATTACGGTAAGGAGTATTGATAGTATCTTCCAATTGAGACGCGACAAAATCGCCATGAGATGTCTCCACTTCTGAAATATCAGTATCGGTATTAACTCTGTAGCCTACAAGTCTACAAAGATAACCTTCTTGAATAAGATCTAGGATATTTTTATAATAAACTATTTCTTGAAAAACATCGTTGAGTCGCACAGAATCACTTCGCTGAGGAGTAGCAGTTACTCCCAACAAAAGATTAGGCTTAAAATAATCCAGTATTCTTCTGTAAGTAGTTGCAGCGGCGTGATGAGCTTCGTCAACAATAATAGTCTTAAAATAATCTATAGGATACTTTTGGATTCTGTCAGAATCAGATCTACCTAAAGTCTGAACAGATGCAACTACCACGTCGCAAAGTTCTGCAGTCTGTTCAGCTTTTTCTGTTTGAACATCTAAATCTGGATTAGACCACAGAATCTTTTCTTTAGCTTGAACTAAAAGCTCACCACGATGAGCAAGTACAAGCATGGGTAATGCATCTTTAACTACGTGAGGAAGATGACTAAATACAACAGTTTTACCTGCACCAGTAGGAAGAACAACAAGCTGCTTGGAAATATCTTTGTTGATATTTTCAAGAATAGCATCGAGTGCTTCTTTTTGGTACGGGCGTAGTTGTAGTGTCACAATACTCCTAAATGTAGGTTTCAGTATATCCGAAGGGAACAGAATCAACCATCATATCTTCTACTTGATCTTCAGTTAGATCTTGAGTAACAGAATAGTATATGATAGTTTTTTCTTTTACTTTGATATATAATTTATCTTGTGATTGTGTTTGTTTTTTAAATAATTTAATTTTACTCATGTTAATATTTATTGTGTTTGACTGTAATCAATGTAATTTATTCCAAGATCTTTAAATGATCTGAATTGATAACCCATTGATGAATAGTAGGAAAGTAATTCATTCATTTTAAATGGAGGACTTTCAACATGCGAAAAAGCATATAGCAATTCTACCATCTGCTGGTTAATTCCTTCATGATCATCTAGATCAATAGACTCAGATTTGTCTTGAGAGTCATCCCAAACAACATCGCCAGTATCAGTGTAGTTATATGGCAATGTAACTACATGGGCATGTTTGTTGGAAATAAAATAACAATAAAGACAATTTCCTATATTTTGATTATTCTTAGTAAGATAAGAATCAAGAACCAAAACACAGGAATTAGAATCTAAAGAAGTGTAAGAATACATCATTTCTGCAATAGAACTTACGTAATCAGTGTGATCATTATAAGGTCTAGAAACAATGCCAAAAGACTTATTTCCAAAGAAATCAAAGAATACTATTCTTGGACGATATGTGTCTTTTCCCGCCAATTTAACATGGTCACTAAAAGAACTACGAATATTTTTTAATTCTTCTTCGGCATCAGATGTATACGAAGATATATCGTTTACAAGAATAGACATAATTTAAATTCCTTTAAGAATATAATTTGAAAGCATTGCATCTTTTAGCATTGTAAAGAATGAATAACTGATGTAAGTATAAAGGGCAGTCCATAAAGCAGCAGTTATATATGCGCCGGAAGACAAAATTACAAGAAAAGCCAGAGCATATGCGACAGTTTCGGCAATCCAAGTAGCAACAAGGATGCCGGCTTTAGTCTCTGATTTCTTAAAATAATTAACAGTCTTCTTAGCATATTTACCGGTTTTATAAATTAAACCTTTACGAGATTCAGGATAATATGTCTGAATACGAGCGGCTGCTTTTGGATCCTGGAAAAGATTACGAAAACTTTCCAGAATGTTGTCAATGTTGACATCTCTAGTGTATACTGTTGTAGTCACGTTGTGACTCCTTTGTGGTTGGGTAAACAGGGGTAAGGAATTTGGTTTCCTTACCCCTGTTTTTGTATTACTCATTTTAATTGGTTCATTCGTTCTCTATGAATTGAGTTTGCTCGAGTGATTCATTAATGGACCACGATACTAATCGGCTGAGCTGATTCATTTAAACTATCTGATACTAATCCGTGACATTGATTCATTCGTTCGCGGTGGTACCAATCGGTTGAGATGATTCAATCATGTACTTTGATACTATTCGCTAGAGCTGGTTCATTTAACTGTTTTTGCACAAGTTCTTTTTAATGATTCATTCGCTTTAATTGATACTAATCGCTCTGTAGGATTTAAACTACACTTTTTCAATCTATATCCTTTAGGACAT
>Ga0099846_1000821_pt1 | contig 12758 bp, 9 predicted proteins | sample CB_VirMetaG_FD_78180 | JGI IMG/M metagenome (GOLD analysis project Ga0099846, IMG submission 78180) | Freshwater to marine saline gradient viral communities from Chesapeake Bay - CB_1504_1 Viral MetaG | ecosystem: Environmental > Aquatic > Marine > Coastal | place: USA: Chesapeake Bay | collected... | reverse complement strand
TGCCGCCTCGGTTGCCTCTCGCAATGGACCGAGGGCGTGACGCTGCACCGGTGCATTCTCGACACCACGGGCCGCCGGGTTCATTATTGACGTGAAGGCACGACCTGGGCTGTACGGTGTGCCGGGGATGTTGCCGAACTTGATGGCATCCGCGGTGCCGCTCAGAACGTCGCCAATGCGGGCGGCTGTCTTGCCGGTCCCGTACTGAATCCCCTTCTCGGAAAACGGAAGCGTGGCGGCGAACAGCCCTCGCTGTCCTGCCCGAATCTGATTCCCGATCCCCTTCGCCAGTGTCCCGCCCGCCTTCGCCCCCTTGCCGGCCCCGGTCAGGACCGCCGAACCTCCGAGCGTCAGGTACGTCAGGGGGTCGAGGGCAACCTCTGCCGCCAACCCGGTAGCGAAGTTCCCCCATGTGTCCTTGTCGCCCACCATCCCGTACGACCGCATCAGATCCCGTCCGCTGATCCGGTTGTCTGGGCTGAACGGGGTCAGCAGTTGGTCGAACGGGTTCTGCGGGTTGTTGCCGAACAGCGAGAGCGTATCCCGGACCATCGAGCCGGGAAGATCCAAGGCCGAGCCGAACATCGACAGCCCACCGGTCGCCACGCCGCCGATGTCTCGCAAGAGCGACTTCTCGGATTCGTCGTCGATCAGCGGGTTGTAGATGTCGCGGGGCTGACGGCGACTGGGCCGCCGAAATTGGATGCCGCGTTCGGCGAACCTGTCCTCGATGCGACTCAACGGGTCGTTGTATGGCATTATCTAGTTACCAAGAAAGCGTTTGCGGATGTCCTGAGTTTTCTTCTGGTTACGAATGTACTCAAGGTCTCGATCACCGCCAATTTTGGCGAGCCCGCCGAGAAGCCCGCCGCCGAGAAAGAAAGGCCAGTTTCTCATCTCATATCCGCCAGTACCGGGATTGACGCGATGGAACGGCATTTCCCAGAAGCTCCCTCCCGGAGACGCGACGGAGTAGTTTCCTCCAAGTGATTGCAGGGCGATATTAGTCTGCTCCTCTGGCCACCCCTCACGCTTTGCTTGCGACAAGATGGCATCCACCTTTTGCTCTGGTGTCATTCTGGCGTCACCCACGATGCGATTAACTGCACTTTGAGTTCGAGTGTCGAGCGGGGCGACTCCAAATGACTCCTGCGATGGTGACTGTGAATCTCCGCCCGCCGCAGGTTGTCCACCATTTTGCTGATACCGACCTGCGTGCCAGCTCATGTACTCATCGCGTGCAACGGGGTCCGCATGGACTTCCGGTGGCATCTGGGACATGCCGAACGCAATCCAGTCCTGGTATGACATGGGCGACTGTCCGCCTTGCTGCCGCTCCCTCTCCAGGTCCAATTGTCCCTGATTGCGGAGTTTCTGTTCCTCAAGCCGAGCCTGCCGGTCCGCTTCCGCCATCTGCTGCTGAGCATTCATGGCGTTCCCCTGAAGGGCGAACCGAGGGTCCTGCATGGCCATCTGGTCGTAGATGCTGGGAACCGCGTTGCGATTCTCGATGCGTTGACGGCGAGCCGCCGAACGCTCCTGGGCCTTCTCTCGGACCAAGGCCGCACGCTCACCAAACGGAAGCGATCCACGGGCACGATCAGCGGCGTTGGCCACCACCTCACTGTCCTGCAGCGGATTACCGTTCTGGTCGGTCGTCAGTGCCCCGCCGCCACCGTTCTGCCGAATCTCCGCCGCACGCTGGGCAATCGCCGCACGCTTGGCGTCGCCGTACTGCTGCAACTGCTGCCGCTTGCGGTTCGCCATCGCCTTGACTTCATCGGGAGTCTGAGCACGGGCGGGTACAGCGGGGTTGTAGAGCGTTCGTGCCCGCGATTCCGCCACACGCTGCGGGTCTACTTCACCGAAGTCGCGACCACGCCACGGCTTCGGGATCTCCTGAACACCAGCACCACCAGGAACCATCGTGTGGGTCCGGACCTGACCGACATCCAACCCAGGGGCACCCATCCCAGGACCACCACCGTAGACGAAGTGGCGATTCGGCGTCCCGTCCCGGTTCTGCATCCGAGTCACGGTCGGGTCCTGGTCGGTGATGCCGAGCCGCTGGGTTCCGACACCGCCACGCATTGGGTCGTCGGGCTGCGGAAGTCGCGGCGGAGGTGCCAGTCGCGAGTCGTCCGCCCGGAAAGCGGCACGGTCGGCAAGCTGCTGGCGAAACTGCTGCAGGAACCCATTGTCACCTGTCTGAATGTTCTGACCAGCCTGTGCACGTTCCAGTAACTTCCGACGAGCGTTGTAGATGCGTTCCATCAGCGCTGTGTCGCCGGATTGCTCCGCACGCCGTCGCATGTCCTCCAGTCGGGAAATTTGCTGCTGATAGAGGTCGCGGTCAAAACCACCCTGCTGCGGACTACGCACAAACCCGCCGGGACCAGAGTACCCACCAGGCACCGGAACTGCCGCGGTTGTGTCACTCAGCCCATCTGGGCGCGGCATCAGTGAGTCGTTGGCACCGGGTGGTGTGCGAATGATTGGATTCGCAGTCGGTCCGCCACCGAACTCCTTGTTAAAGAAGTCGAACACTGGGCCCGAACTGAAGCGCTGAAGTGCCTGCCGTGGATAGTCCAGCGCGCCACCAAGTCCTTCCATCGCATCACCGATTGGGATGTTGGTTCCGGGAACGGTCGTCATAGCATCTGCTGGCGGACGCTGCCACGGTTGCCGAGGACCGGGCTGCCGACGATTGCGTGCAGCCTGCATCCGCTGCAGGAACATCTCCTGGCGACGCGCCGCCTCATCGCGACGGTCCTGGGTTCCAGGCATACCACCAGCGGGAGACAACGTATCGAGGTCGCCCTGCGGAATCCCCATCACGCTATCGACGGGACTGGGTGTTCCGAGCCGCTGTTGCTGCTGGTAGCCAGGGTAGGGGTTGTTGTACTGGAAGTCACCGCTCACCGCGTCCAAGTACGGAAACATCCTGTTGACGAGTCCATTCGGCGCGCCAGACATCGGGAACGACGGCGAGGTGGGGGTATGTTGCTGGTATCCCTGGGGACCGGAATAGCCGCCAGACACCGGGACCCCCAGGCTGAACGGGAGCATCTCCTGCCGCTGGAAGCCCTGCGGACCAGAGTACCCGCCTGGAACCGAAACCGCCGCGTTGGTATTGGACATCCCAGAAGCCCGCGGTTTGCGGGACGTTCGCGACGGGCTATATCCAGAGAATCCGGCAGGCATATCATTATCTCCAATCGAGGGCTTGGTTTCTCCCGCTGGGGTATTATGCGCTCCTGCGGGCGGATTTCATAGCAAAAGTCCCGGCGTGCCTATGATGCGGCGTTATCCCGGTGCCACCTGCGAGTCTCCCGGCGAGCCTTTTCCCACAACCTGTTGGCAATCGGGACATCGCTCGGCTCAGCATCTCCATGCAGGACCAGACATTGCGACCCGAACAGCGGGAGAGGCGGACGAGGTGGCGGGACAACCTGACCATCGCACCCGCGGCAGACCTGAATGCCAGCCTCGGCAATCGCCGCACCCCGCTTTCCGCCGTCTTGGATGAGGACACATTCGTCCGGTCGGTCAGGGTGGCTGCACTCCAGGACCACGACGCCGGACGGACACCCGCACGGCAGGATACGGACACGGGGACCACGGTAGACGCAATCGAGCCTGCCCATCAGTCCTCCGTAATCGTCAGGGTCGCCGTATGGGGCGTACAACCGCACGCCAGGATGTCCGTCAGCGGGATGTCGAACACGACTTGGAACGGTGGACCGCAATCGGAACTGACGCGCGACGGGGTGCCGAACGCACAGTTCGCACCACCGCCCGTTATGGTCAGTTGCCAGTCCCCGTTGGAGTCGCAGTACAGCGTCAGGTCCACGTTCCCAAGGTACTCGTCGCCGCACCCGCTGGCACCACCCGAACCGTCAAAGGTCACGCAGTCCGAACCGGAAGTCACCGACATATCAATGCTGCCGCTCAGGACGCCGCCACTGAACACCGCCGTGAGGGTCGGCCATGCGTCTGGGTCGTCGCCAAGGGTCGAGAACTGATGGCAGCAGCACGGGGCATCGCAGCAGTAGCCCGCAATCAGCTCAACCGGGGTGCCAAGGTCAGAGCACGGGGTGTAGATGGTCGAGATAGCCGCGTAGATCGACGTGCCGGACGCGTACACGTCTGTCAGGACCGTCAGGGGTGAGAAGGTGACAACCGTACTGCTCGACGAACCGCCGCCGGTATCCAGCACGCATACCGTCCGGGAATTGGCAGAGATAACACACGTTCCGGCACCATCCACAACCGAGAACGACTCGATCATGGTGGTCGTGTCGAGAACTATACACCAGTCATCTGGATCACCCGACCCGCACCCCGACACGGTTCCGCCACAGCCCCAGTTGGTCGCCGTGTCGCACGCCATGACGATCACGTTCTTCCGCAGAAGCTCGATCGTGCAGTCGTCGGTGTTGACCCTGATGCCAGCCGCCACGCTCTCCGTGATGTGTGGGACCTGAATCACCACATACTTCTCATCGACCTCAGACCAGACCATCAATCCGATCCCAGCCCCGCAGATCCCAAGCCCGAACTTGTTGGAGATCCAGTTGCTTTCCTCTGCTTCGGGGGCCGGTCGCTGTCCGTAGGGCGGGTGACTCCAAGGCAGGATCTGCGAGTCGTCGGTGATCGAAAGCGTCGAGGCACACAGCTCGTCGAAGTATGCCTGAACCTTGTCCGCCTGCTGGTCGCACACCACCATCTCGTAGCGGTGTTCGCGGTCGTTGTACCGAGCCTTCCCTTTGGCACCAGCGAGCGATCGCGGGAACTGACCCTGTGGATCGTAGATCGCAAACTCGTCGGTCAGCACGTCGGACGGATCTTTCCCAAGGTAGTATTCGTCCAGCCGGCACAGGACCGAGTGCGGCCCGAACCTCGTGGCGGTCGGCGGAACGATAGCCCCGCCGCCCAGCTTGACCGGCACGGCATCGTACAGGGTCGTGAACGTGATGCTGCGGGCGATCTGCTCCATGTGGAGAATCTCCCGGTAGGCGTCACCGTTGCCGTCAAGTTCTGGGTCGCTCGGAAGGTAGCAGTAGCCGATGTAGCCCCCGTAGTCGTCCCGGAACCTGCCAGGGTCCTCGGTTCCATCCTTGATCGGGAATGGAGCCCCGACAGGCACGTAGGCAGGTCCAGTCCCGACCTCAACCGCCGTCCCTTTGCCGCCCAGCGGAAGCGTGGTGGTCATCTGGAAGCGGATAATCCGAGAGCTATTGCCGCTCACCATCAGGTGCCAGCGTTTCAGCTCCGGGTGGTAGAAAATCTCCCCTTCCTGCCCGGCGAACAGTACCTGCGAGCCCCGGTAGCAGACCTCCAGTTCCCACACGCCCGCCTCGGTGCAAGCCTCCTGGTAGTCATTGGAGATCACCTCGACCGTGCAGGTCTCGTTGGGATTCACCACTTCGGACAAGATTCGGACCCGCCGATGCAGCCCGAACTCACCGACAACCTGGAACTGGTCGTCGTCGCCAACCGCACCGTACTGCTCAGCCCAGAGTTTCTCCCCAGGCAATGCGAACGCCCGACACAGCGGGTCCCGCAGCGTCACCATGCGGGTATCGGTCTGGTCCCACTCGTGGGTCGAGTAGTTGTAGGCCAGCACGCGGGCAAGCTGGTCGCCGCCGGGAAGCAAGGCGTACTCGGAGTCAATCTCGACGCGATGCAGCCGTTCCTGCCGGAAGACACGCATCAGTCCCGTCGCGGCATCCACGTCGCCCGCCACCGCGAACCCCTGGCGACCACGACCGAGGTGGAACTGGTCCGCCACCGTGCCCCAGATTTCACCTGGGACGGGAGAACCGGGAGCCGCCCAGCGTGCGTAGGCCGGGTAGTCGTTGGTGCCTACCGCACATGAGGCACCGGGGGCGATTGGCATGGGACCGTTGAGCACGACGCCGCTCAGCCCGTCTTGCGATGGTCGCTGAACGTGCAGGACCGTACGCCCGCCATCGGGAGTCTGAGCAGTCAGTTGCTCAGGCCGGGACGATTCCAAGACCTCGCACGCACCGTAGGCAGGGATCTCGTATCCGCCGACGTTGTAGAGTTCCACCCAACGCTGTTGTTGGTGCGGGCTACGTTGGTCCTGGGGGATTGTCATTTATTCCGCTCCGCTTCGGCGTTGGCGGATTTATCCATCCACTTGCAGATAGCATCCGCCATCTTGTCGGGTCGAACTATGGCACGCTCCGCACCCTGGAGACCGCGAACAAAGAACTCCATACCAGACGGATGAGTGCTTAGTGCCGAGTCCCAGAACTTTCCCCACAGCTCTTTGGTTTCGGCGTCGATGCCTGGGTTATTAAGCGTGTCGAGAACCCGCTGAAGCATCGACTGCCTGGCGGACCAACGACGACGCGTGACGATGTTGTGCGAATAGCACCGAGGGCATGTGAAGGTGGGGCAGACAGTCGGCAAGCACCGCTCCCACGCATACCGGCACGCGGCGGTGTCCCACAAGACCTCGGATTCACCCATCACGTACTTGCAGTGCTGGCAGATCATACATCCACCCCCTCAAGCTCAAACTCCGACACCGGAATCCCAGTCTTGACACGAATGTCGCCGAAGCCATCCCACGAAGTGCTCTCCATACCGCGTTTCAACCTGTCGGCAGCTTCGTGAAGCTCATCCCTGCTGAACGCCGCCTCGCCCCCGACGCGGAACAGCAGGGCATCAAACAGTACGTCCATCAGATCCTGACCCTTGAACTCCGTGCGGATGACCTTGGGTTCGTGGGTGGTTGGAGCCTCCAGTTCTGCCATGTACATACGGGACGTATATTCGTATCGCAGCGTGTAACCGCGAATCGGGCCGTACTGCTCCTCAAGGATCGCCCTAGCACGTTCTTCGCTCGTCATGCCATCAGGCAAGCCCACGTACTGTAGGACAGTCCTGTCAGATACGGACACGATGCGAGGCGTTGGGGGCGGAAGAACGCCATCCCAATCGCCTGGTTGCGTTGTCACGGCACCATAACTGCCGGTCTTGTCCGCGAACGTGCCAGTCTTGTCGTCGAAGTACGCCGGTTGTCCTGAGTGGAGGCGGGTTCCCGAAGCGTTCTTGGCGACTATCGTGCCAATCGGTGGCTTATGGGATGCCAGCTTTGCTCGATATGTACGCGATTGGTGGTCGTACCACATCGTCGAGGTGTCGATCGTACCGAACGCCTTCTCTAGAATGTCGGTCGCTCGCTGAAACATCGTTCCGACACCGTTCGCCCGCATTACCTCCGCTGCAGTCACAGACACCTCGGCAACATATGACGGTGCAGGGTCGCTTCCGGTCGGACTCCACCTCTTGGCTGTGCTATCAACGACAGACGGCACGCCTCGACCAAGGTTCGGAAACGCCATGGCATTGTTTTTGGAGACGATCCGCTCCATCGCATCTTCAATGGCGGCTTTCATGTCATCGTTCATCGCAGCACCCTCCCCGCCACCTGATCCCCACGTTCCCGCCGACGCCGCTCCTGGTAGTGCGGTACGAACACGTCGAACTCCATGTTTTCACTGACCCGCGTGGTGGCTGGTCGAGAGTCGTGAGCACCGCACGCCCATCGTATCTGGGCGATGCGTCCTGTCAAGTCTACTTGACGCAGCCCCTCAAGTGCAACTTCGCTTGCCCATTGACCTTGGTGCCCAGCCGCAACCGCATCGGCGAGTAGCTGGAGTTCCCCTGGGTCGATATTGTCGGGCTGGAAGTACACCGGTGCCGGGTTGTCGATTGCCCGCATGTCGTCCCGAACGATCACTCGATCCGGTCCCGCCCCGCCAACCGCAGCCCTCGCTTTGTCACGCACAGCCCCCTTCCCGTCCGCCACACTGAAGGCCGTCACGAGGTACAGGGTCGGGCTGCCGATCCCGCTCGCCCCGATGGACACCACCGGGTAGGGGAACTTCACCAGCACGTTCTCGGCGTCGATCTCGAAGTCACCCGCGTACGCCGTCAGGGGTCCGGTGTCGTACGGGTGGTCAGTCTGGGGCCAGAACGAACCCAGGACCAGCGGGGGAGCACAGCGGACCACGCCATCCTCGCGGGTCGGGGCTTCCGCCAGGGCGTGGTGCAACTTGAGCTGCATCAGTTCTGTCAGCGGGATCGGCAGGTCGATGCGGTCGATCACCGGCTCCCACCATCGCCAAACGCTCTGGAACGCCAGATGCCGGACCCCGATCGGGACATCCGAGAAGGTCGTGTACCAACACCGGGACCAGCCGCCGCGGGGAGCGTAGCTCAGGTCGTCGATCGGCTTCACGATCCCGTCAGCATCCAGCCCGACGGCCCGCAGCGGGATCTCCCGCTGGAACAACTTCGGCCCGCCTTGAACTTCGATGTTGGCCGGCAGGACCGCCTGCTGGTACTTGAAGCGGGGAATGATGTCGTCCACGGAGTCCGTCAGTCCCTTGCCAGCCCCCAGGACCGCGACGTGGGCCCGGTTGTCGAGCCCAAGCCACGGCACCAGACCGTGCCGCTCGCACAGCAGCCCAAGCTCCAGATCGGCCCGTACAGCGTCCCAGTGGACCTCTGGGAAGATCCCGGCCGGAATGCCGTCCAGAACCGCGTCCGGCTCACCAAGGGCCTCCAGGAGCGTCTCCAGCAGCTTCCGCAGGGTCATCCGGGTGGACTCGACGACCCGACCATCGCATCCACGACGGTTGTACTCCCCGCTGATCCGGGGGTATCGCCACTTCCAACGCCGGTCCATGACCTGAACGGACCAGATCATCGCATCCCGCCCCTTCCACAATCGTAGAGTCTGGGGGGCGAGGGCAGCATCCATCAAGTCGATATTGCGACCCGAATCAGAGAACCGCAGGGTTCCGACTGCTTGGGACAACACCGGGGGAGGATCGAGGAAAATCCGAGCACTGCTGGGACTGACGCCCCGCGTGAGCGTCATTTCCCCTCCCTGGATAATCCTCGGATCCAGCGAGGCAAACGTAACTGTTGCCATCGCTGGCTACCTTAGCTGGGGGTGACGGTAACATTGGGTCCCACGTCGAGCGTCACGTCGTCGAGCGTACATCCATTGAGCTTGATCCCGTTCGAGTACGTCAGGACACCGTTCGGGTCCTGGAACGTCGCACCGCTGTAGAGCTGCACGGCGGGCGTGATTGTCGCCGGTCGCAGGTCGGCGAATCGAATGAACTTGCCGCCGGTCTGAACACGGCAGAGCGTTCCGAGCGTTCCGTTGGTCTGGTAGTACACCGTCCCACCCGGCTCCACGTCAATGCTGGCATGGGCCGCCGTCCCCTTGATCGAGAGCGTCCCGTTCTGCCCAACGACGATCGTGCCGCTGCCTGTCGCACTGTTGATCTCCGCGGCTCCGCCGTTCTGGACGATGCTCGCATTGGCGAGGTCCACCCCGTCACCGCACACGCACTTGGCACCCGACACGACGCCCGACCCAATTCGCAGGGTCGCCACATGAGCCGCTTCCCCCTCAAAGAACGCGATGCCGAGATCGCCCGCGTTGACGTTCACCACGTTCGCCGTGTGGGTGCCGATCAGCAGGGTCGCCGGGATGCCAGTCTTGAGCCGCTGCCCGGCCCCCGACTGGTTCCAGATGATCTGCCCCGCCCCGGCACTGATTCGCAGCACGCGAGAGCCGCTCCCATCCCCGCGTCCGATGTCGTACGTGGTCGTGACGGAATTGTCATCGAACGTCAGGTACTTGGTCCGGGTCTCGGCATAGGGATAGCTGCTTGAGTCCTCGTTGACTTCCGGGAGCCCGATGTACGCATTCGGTCCGGAGAAGTCGTTCGTGACCGTCACGCTGGCGGGCTGGATGCCAGTCACAAGACTGTACTTGCACCCCACCGAGCCGGAGTCGAACACCACGTCGTCGTTGTCCACCGGGACCGTCGCCCCGCTCCAGTTGTCGATGTTGTTCCAGTGGTGCGGGCCAGTGGCTGCCGTCGCGGTCGCCTCGGTCGCGGTCCCGTCGCCTGCGGTCGTCTCGGTGACGCTCAAGGTGAACGGCTTGTCGTAGTCGCCAGTCTGCCCGCCCGTGATCTCCACGACGCTCGTGCTTGCCGCCGAAATCGCCGCCGTGATTTCCCGGAAGTAGGCGAGGGCTCGGCCCCCACCATCCGCAATAGGTGGCGAGACGGTCGCCGCCGTGTCCGTCAGGGTCTCGCCGTTGATCGCCTGCTTGATCGTGGTCGCCACCTGAGCGGTCGTCACCAGTGAGCCAATCACAATAACGAGATCGACCCCGTTGATCGTCACCGTCACGTCGTCACTGGTCGCCCATGTGTTCGCCACCGTGATGGTATCGACCTGCCGGACATTCTTTGCCGCACCAAGCCATCGTCGGGTTGCCATTTCAGCCTCACGCTAAATTCGGGACGGGATTCACGTTGACCGGGGATGCCATTTCGTACCGCCAAGAGACCGTGTAGTCAGTCCACCGCTGACCGGCGAAGCTGGGTGTCACGATCCCCACCTCACGCAGATGAACGAACTCAAGGTCAGGGTACAGTGGGCCCGGCACATAGACCAGCGGGTAGGTCGAGTACCCGACCGCGTAGCCCGACTGAATGATCCGCACCGGAGTCTGGTCTGCGATCGTCTGGCGTCTCGGTGGCCCGGACGACATGGTGACGACGCCGTACATCGGCCCGCCGCTCCCCATCTTCCGCACCGACTCCCGGTACTCCATCAGGTCGGAATCAAGCTCTGTGTATCGTGCCTGGAACCCGATCGAGAAGTGCCGATAGGTCGCGTACTCTGCGGGGTCCCCTCGCGGCCACGAACGGTGCGTGATCTGCACCCCGGTCGCGTTCTGCACGACGTTATTGAGCAAGGCGTGGCGGGTGATCGTCCCGTCATCGTGATACAGGGCCGCGTCTCGGTAGTCTTCCGCGTATGCTAGCACCAGCTCGTCGATCCGGGCCGCAATCGCATCCTGACCCGTGGCGATGATGTCCCCCGTGACCCGCATCCGCGACAGCACTTCCCGCCTGGTCCCGCGTGGAGAGCGTACCGGGATCTGCTCGAAGCTCTGCAGCAGAACTTCGTCGTCGGGATGCTGGTAGGGACCGTAGCGGAAAAACATCAGAGTGGAGAGTCCGTTAGGGTGTCGCGGCTGAACTCATACGAGGCCGACATATCGAGAAGCTGGCGGAAGTCGCCCCCCAGGTCGGATGCCATCCGCCGCATGACCCGCAGTTGCTCATCACGAAAGTCGCTTTCGGCCAAAGCGGTCTCGCGGTAAGTGTCGATCATCTCCTCGCGCGTGTAGTCAAATTGTCGCTGTTGAGCCAGGATTCCCCGCTCCCGGTAGTCTTGGCCGAACGGATCCTCCTCGGACGGTTGGCCAACCAGATCGTGCATCGGGCGTGGCGGAACCGAGTCCGTCAGGGCCCGTGCGACATCTCGCCGCATCAGGTCCCCTATCGGGAGCGTCGAAGGAGCGGGTGGCTCGACGGGAGCGGCCGCGGGCGTCTCGATGGCTGCTGGGACCGGAATGCCCGGAAGCCCCAAGTCAGCAGGAACCGTGTCCGGCGTGGCGGAACCTTGTGGCATCTCCGGTGGCGTGGCGGCCGAGGGCTCGATCGCCGGGACTCCCATTTGACGGGAAGCCACAAGATCCTCGGTAGCCTGCCGCGACGCTTCGGTTCCGGCATTCGCCGCCTCCTGGCTGGTACGAATCAAGCCCTCGGTTGAGAGGAAATTGTCCTGCGGCTGAGGGCTCGTTTCCTTCGGGAAGTCCGCAATGATACCCAGGAACCGCCGCCAAAGGTCCAGCGTCTTGCCGTTGTAGTCGGTCGCTTCTTGTGGGTTTTCCATCGTGCCCCCTACGCCACCGCGTCATTGACGACCACCAAGTCCTCGGTCGTGCTGACGCCCCGGAAGTCGCCATCGAGAATGAGCGGCACATCCCGCTTGCCGGGAATCATCGGCCGTTCCGGGGGAATCTGGAACCGTCCGAAGCTCAGCGAAGTGCTCAGCCCGCCGTTGGTGAACACGATAGAGGCCGCAGCCCCGGCGGTCGCGGTCCCGTAGAGACCGGCGTTCGTCGAGTTCCACGGGACACTGAATCGACCCCGGATCGTCCGGTCCCTGGGGCAAATCGAGTGGGCAGTGGTCGCGTTGGTGTACTTCACCTGGAGGTGGTTGTGGCAGACGATAACGAAGTCCTGGACCGAACGGGCCGAGCCCTCCAGCGTGATCGCCGCATCGGTGAACACCCAGGGGTTCGTCACATCGAGCGATGGGGGCGAGCCCGGCCATGAGGTCCCGGCCGCGTGGTCGCTGGCGTAAATCTCCATCGTCAGCATCATCAGCTCAGGGGCCCCACCCTCGTTGTGCTCAGGAGCCCTTCCCCGCAACACCCACTGGTTGACCTTGCAATCCTTGAACTCGAAAGTCGAATAGTCGTTTTTTATCAGGATGCCGAAATAGGGCAGGTCGGCCGCGACCGTAAAGGTCCCCGGCGGGGATTCGTTGTTACCGATCAGCAGCGGGAGCAGGAACGCGAGGTCCGTCGGGGAGACGAACATGTGGATCATCCCGCCCCTGAATGGCACGCCTGCCCTGGCACGTTCCGACCGGTGTGTCCGGGTCCCGGTGATCCCCGCGTCAGTGGCCACGATCCGCCCGCCGATCTGGAGTGATTCGTTCAAGAACTCCAGCAAATAGGCACCATCGGCTCCCGCGTAGGAATGCGGGGCCGTGTCTCCAGCGGCGGAGAAAATGATCTGGCAAAAGGCACCTTGCGAGTGTGTTCC
>Ga0099846_1000818_pt1 | contig 12788 bp, 27 predicted proteins | sample CB_VirMetaG_FD_78180 | JGI IMG/M metagenome (GOLD analysis project Ga0099846, IMG submission 78180) | Freshwater to marine saline gradient viral communities from Chesapeake Bay - CB_1504_1 Viral MetaG | ecosystem: Environmental > Aquatic > Marine > Coastal | place: USA: Chesapeake Bay... | reverse complement strand
AGCATACTGTTACATCCGAGTGACTATTATGTTCTCTCGAGTGCTAATCTAATAGAGAAAATTTCTAACAAATATTCTTTAGAGATCAGATGCTTAGGAGGAGAGTCTGGTCTTAGAGACTGGATGAAAGAGAAACTTCGCAAGAGTCATGATGACGAGGAGTGATCATGTTATGACCCCCCCCCCCAACCTATGGGGGGTATTGGTCACACGGGACTCCTACTCAAAATGGGGTTTAAGTTTAGGGTCCCCCCAATGTTTTACACCGCAACAATAAGGGACTCCTATGTCTTATAGAGTGCATAATGACAGTGCTGGAGGTTTTAAGAATGACTACTAAAACTTATGTTGAGATTGATGCGGCTCCTTGGATCACCCAAGATGGTTTCGTGGAAGTGGGTGTATACATTGGTGACGCTTGCGAACCTTGTTATATTGAAAAGAAGTCTTTTAAAGGGTTGATCGATCAAGAACTCAACAGTTATACTATTCCTGGCTCAGACCAGATCGTTCCAAATCACTTCGAAGATGTTGAGGAACTTCTGAAGAATCTGAAGGATGCGTACAAGTATGCGAAGAAACGTGCCAAGGAGATGGGGGTTGAGTTATGAAGAATCGTTATGGTGATGAATATCACTACGAGAAAATCGGTGAGAACGAATACAAATTCGTGATGGAAGGCGACTCAATGACGTATTGTCGCTTTGAAGGCATTGATCACGATGATCTCGGTATGTTCGATCCCAGCGGTGGTCCGTATGTTGCGGTTGGTTCTAAGATTTTTTTCGATGAGATTCAGGGTGGTCAGAAGGGTGATGAATCTTTAATTGTTAAAAGAATTCGTAGAACCGATGACGGTATCACTGTAGAGGTGGAGAGATGCAATTGCGCATTCTGTGGGAGGATGGGTGATGAGTAAAAATTTGCGTAATCCCGCGCAGGATGGGTGACAAGACGTTGTTGCTCAATGGGGGCGAGTAGTGAGGAAGGGACTGACACCACCTGTATCCCCTCGAACGGTGTATATAATATGAACACCTCACTACTCAACTATTTGATTTTATTATTGTTTTCACGACTTGCTTTTGCTCTTACATTCAGGCATAATTGCTTTGTAGGTTGAGTAAAGGAGCGGAATAATGCATGACGCATTGTTACATAGAATGGATGACATTGATTTGTTTCTTGATCATTGGATCATTGTCAGAACTGATGGTCTTCCTATACTCAACGGGACTCCTGAGGAATTTGAGAAAGGGTTTCGTGCGTTGATTCGTAAAGAGAGACAGAAGGCGCAGAACGTTCGTGACTGGAGTACCTATGATGTTTGGACAGGTACGTTTGACGAGGAGCATTTTTAATGTTCTATCGCTATCTGATATTAGTTGACGGAATCTTTACAGATATTATCGTTACTGCAATGTCAGAACAGAGTGCTCGCGAGAAATACTTTAACACATACGGCAGCGCAAGTCGTTATTCGGGTGTGGGGATGGATCAAATTGAAGCAAAGAGAGTGGGGATATGAGTAATAATTATATTATGAGAAGTCCCTTATCGCGAAAGGAAGTTAACATGAGCGCAATTTTTGAGTTAGAACAACAAATGCTTGAGTTCGCAAATGTCACCACCGACATTGAGATGGTGAACAGGCATTTCACGGAAGATCCCAAGTGGGAGAACATGGATGGTGAATTGTGTGATGCCATACTCAATAAGTACGGTGCCATACAGGAACTGTACGAGATTAAGTTTCAGAATATGTGGGACACATTTGAAATCGTGTGTCGTGAATATCATGAAGCGAAGAAACAGAGAGAACGAGATACTTCTCTGGACGATATTGGATAGAAATGGAGAAAAGTAATGAATGAAGTGAAGTGGTACTGTCGTGGTAACATGGGCGAGTGGGTTCTCGACCAACTCGAACAACTGTTAGGACCGTTTGCCCTGACAGAGGAAGAAGTGGTGCGACGTCTGCGTCGTTACCTGAGCGAAGAAGAGGCACGGTCAGAGGTGCGTCTGTTTTTAGAAGAGGAGGCAGTGTAATGCATCCAGGAATCTCGCAAGAGGAATTTATCAAGGAAGAAACCGTAAGTCATTGGAAGATCCTTGAGTATGTCAATGACATTTATCCTGATCTGACCTACGAAGAAATCGCTAAAGAGTTGGGCACGACCGAATATGCCATTCGTCGCGCTCTGGGACTCCTACAATAATGTGGGGGTTCGTCGTACTATTGGCAGTCTGGATGACATACGTCGAGACTGAAATGCCAAACCGAACCAATGAATGTCCATACATCGAGTATGGATGTAATGAAGAGAATGAAGAGGAAAGCGAATGAGCAAAAGAGAAATGGTGAATCGCTGGGTGCAAATGCACAGAGATCAATTATCTGAGCAGTTTCCCAATAATCTTATCGCTGTGAATGCAGGACTGGTAGGAATCCTACAGTCCAAGTTGGAAGATATGATGGCAGGTGGCACTGCTCGAGAAATCGCAATCGAACTGATCGAGGAATCTGTAGGAGAGGCAGTATGAGAAAGAAGAACGTTCGTAATAGACGGCAGGGAGCACTGGAGCGACTGCGGAAGGTGGCAAACCCAGATGAGCGGCAGCTCAAGGAAATCGCAATACTGGAGAAAAGACTTTCCTAATGCTCGCGATATTTCAATTATTATTCTGGATAGGACTTTTCGGGATTGTCTTTTGGGCACTCCTGAAAGTCTTTCCGATTCTAATTAAAATAATCTGGTATGTTTTTCTCATGTTTATTACATTAGGAGTGCTGTCATGGATACACAGTTTTCTGAACTACTGATCCTTCTCACCATGTTTGCCATTTTCATTTCTGCTACGGCGAATGCATGGGAAAAGTCCAATGAAAAGAAACTATAAACTATGGGACATGACTGTACAGACCTATGAAGTTTCTTCAAAGGATGACGATGCGTATCGTTATGTAGAGATTGAGTTTAGTGGCGGATCAACCAAACTCTATAAGATCTGGGAAAGCATGTATGCTATCGCCAAGCATGAATTTTATCATGGCGATGGTTTGCGTTTTATTGTTGGATATGAACTTACTCTGAACACTGCGCTGGAAACTTTCGCGCAACACGAGCATAAGACTCATATCAATCTAAGTAATGTTTGCAGACTCAAGGTGATAGAGAAATTCAATGGATAGTGCCGATAGTGACAGTAATGTTGTATCAATAGATTCGTTCAGACAAAAGAAAGAAGAAGAGAAAGAAGAAGAAGTCAAGTTGATCGTCGACGAGTTAGGATTGGAAAAACTCATCGATGATCTCACTTCATTTCACGAGAATATGAAGTTTCAGTTTGACATGGAAGATGCGCCGACCTACGCTGACTGGGTGCGTCTTGATAAAACACTAGATATGATGGACGATATGCTTGATCATCTGTGGGCGAATCAGGCAGTCCAGTATGAACCGCCTCTTTTTGATATGGCAGGTGAGATGAGGAATATAATTAAAAATATGAAACACATGTGCGAGGGTAATGCGAAATGACACCGCGAGAGGCATTATATAATCTTTGTTTGGAACTGGGACCAATCCCACAAACAAATCGTGACGATAACTTAACTGCGAGAGAAGTGAGACTACGGGACTCCGTCCGAGTTTTACAAAATCTACTTGAAGAATTCGATCACTATAATGGCACGAAGAAAGATACTCCAGACTGATGGAGGAGTTTGTACACACTCGTGGTGGAGAAGGTGCTGGTGATATCATTGGTGTACAGAATGTTGCTGCTGCTTGGGCGGCGCATTATAATAGAAGAGTGCATCTTTGCCTTCACTGGGGATTTCACGACAAAGATTACAAGGTGGTTAAAAGTGACTCCGAGTCAATAGAAGATCGGTATCGTCACGTGCATGAAAGAATGTGGAAAAATGATATGTTCTCATACGAAAACGTATGGGGATCAGACATGTTTGAGTTTGCTGACATGCTAATGCATGACAACGATCTTCGCCGAAAACATAAACCTAAAAGATGGATATTTGAAAGTGGTGATGTGGAAGATCCAATGGGTATTCCGTTTTCTGCATACAATAGTTGTGAGTGGCGCTGGGAAGATCTCCCGACCGATAATAAAAAAATTATCTTTTGGAATCACGAAAACAACAAGGAGAATATAAAAAATTATAAGGATTATCCGTTCCATTCCTTACTCTGGAGAGATATTGGAAATTCTTTGAATTATCTTTTTCCTGATCATGAGATAGTAGAAGTTTCTTATAGAGACGACTTTCGATATGTTTATGATCAGATTCGCGAATGTTCATTCTGTATAGGGTATGACGGTATGTGGCATACTGTGGCGAAAAACTTTGGCAAACTGTTTGTTACTTGTACTCATGATATCAGATTATCTCATACTGTTACAAATCCACATGCTGCGGTGTTTGCCATGCCTGAACAGTTCTATGAGTATCTACAAAACTGTGCGTATACTGAAGGGTTCCTGCAAAGAGAACAAGAAAATGCTTGGGCATATCACAGCAAAAGATTGGCCAGGCATACAAAGAGACTTGCTCTAGATGGATTCTAACAAAAACAAATATTGGGATGATCAATGGTCTTCTGGTGAAATTCCTCTTCATTATAGAGGCGATCTCAGAATGGAACTATTGCCAGATAATATAGGACTGTTCAAGCAATGTTTTTCTAAAAGATGGTGTAACGAGATAATTGAAATATTTGATCAGAAAATTCTTTTTGCAGAAGAAAAGAGAGGGACTCCTGACGTTTATGATGGTGGTGAACTAGGAATTGAGTTTAGAGATAATAAAAAGAGAAAAGACATCAGTACAGAAATGTCCAAATTTGGTTCATTACATGATAAAGAATATGAACTAAAGACCATGCTTCAACAGTGCCTGCTTGTTTATGATCAAAAAATTTGGGGACGGCATATGGGTAGAGAAAGAGTAGACTATACTGGTTGGTCTTGGCGTCATATAGAAGAAATACAATGTAAAATGCAACGCACTCCTCCAGGTGGTGGATTTTGTGAAATGCATTATGAACAGGGTTCGGACTATCATACTTCTAGAAGATTCGCTGTTTGGATGATATATCTAAATGATGTACACAAGGGAGGTACTACTGATTTTCCTAATCAGAATTTGAAGGTTCCCCCAAGAGCAGGAAATCTGTTGATATGGCCAGCAGCATACACTCATCCGCATCGTTCTTCTCCGGATTTAGATGAGATGAAATACATTATCACTGGTTGGTTTGTGTATAAAGATGTAGATGATGAGAAGAATATAGTGCCATTTGAAAAAAGCAGATTTAATGTCATTTGATGTAAAACTTGAGAGAGTTGTTCTTGAGGTAATCGGTGGGTGTAACTACACCTGTCAGATGTGCCCGCAAACAAATCCTGGTCGAGGAAAAGATTGGACTAGGAAGATGCCGCTCAAGCAATTTAAAAGTATTCTAGATCAGATCGTACCAAAGTACGGGACTCCTCAAATTAATCTAGAGGGTTCGGGCGAACCTACGCTCGCGAAAGACCTACACAAATATGTGCGTGAGGTAAAGAAGCGAGGACTCAAGTGTTATATGTACACAAATGGTTTCAATCTCCGTGGAGATTACATGAAGCGCATTGTTGATGAAGGGATCGACTTCATTCGTTGTAGTGTGATTGGATACGATCAGAGTACATATATGAAGTGGATGGATTGCGATAACTTCTATAGAGTTAGAGCAAACTTAATGGATGTCATGGATTATTCTTTTGTCACTAAAGCACCTGTAGAAGTCAGTTCTTATCATTTAATTACAGACAACAATAAAATAAAATATGAAGTCAGTGAGTACAACGGAAATTTCATCAGACACATTGGATGTAAAGCATATATCTGGAAAATGCATAACTGGTCAGGCAACTATGACCCGAACGGTAATGCCAGAATAGGCGAAGTTCGTAAGACCTGTGGGAGACCGTTCGGTCCGGAGATCACCATTCGCGCAGGAGGTAATGGAAAGACTGGTGCCATGACGCCATGTTGTCAAACACTCGGACCGCCCAACGAGGCGAAGTCTGTACTTGGACATTTCGAGGATCAGACTTTTGAGGAAATATTCTGGGGGGATAAGTATAACGAGTTGCGGAAAGCACACGAGGAAGAAAGGTTTGATGATATAGAATACTGTAAAAACTGCGACTTCTTGTATGACGACCCTGAAGTTTTGGTTTGGTCTAACGATCCCAATGCTAGAACGAAACATATGTTGGGGACTAACTTCTCTTTAGAAGATAATATTATCGCGAGCTTTGCTTGAGAAAACTCTTATTACATCCGCCCAAAACTGCTGGTGCTACTATAAAAGCATGCTTAGAACATCATGATCCCCATTTCGAGCGATTTGTCTATCCGTGTTATAGTGTTATTAAAGATGGTATAATCCGAAATGTCGTTCTAGAAACAGATTCTCAAGGTTCTTGGATTAAACACGTTCCTTTACACGCTATGAACGTGCCAATGGACCACCCCTGTATTTTACCAGTTAGGAATCCATACTCTAGAATTTGTTCTATGTGGGCATATGAGATTAAACAAAGGCAGAAAGAAGGTGTTGCGTCTATATCTCTAGACCAATATCTCTCAACAGGATATGGATATGTTGTCGATAATAGGGTGACTCATATGCCAGACTGGCATCCATTTAAACCATGCTATTATTGGTATGAAGAACTAGAAACCGAACCAGAAATTATTAGATTCGAACATCTAGAAGAAGATATGGAAAAAATAGGTGCCCCGATTGAGAACTTTGATTATGATTACAACTACACTATTGGTTGGACGGTTGAACATGCGTTATCGGTTTTGAACGAATTTCAAATAAGAAAAATAAACAGAGTTTTCAGTAAGGACTTCGAACTTTTTGGTTATGAAAAAGTTTAATCAAAACTTAATATAAACTCCTCGCCTCCAAGAGTAAATAATGCTGAGCAATACGCTCACAATCTCAGGAGATAACTAATGAAACATTTAGCATTAGTTCTTGCATTTGTATTTTCGATGGGTGCCTTTGCGGATCATGTCGAATATGTCAGACAAGAACTACCACAATTAAACGAAGAAATTTTAGCAGGTAGTGATTACCCCTACGAACTTAAAACAGTTCCCCTCTCTAACCTGATTCCTGTTCAGGTTGACCGAGTTCCTAATCTCAAGAAACACGAGAAGAGACTCATCAAAGCACAACAAGATACCTATCGTCCATTAGTAGTAGATCACAGTTTTCACATCATCGATGGTCACCATCGGTATGATGCCCTAACTGAACTTGGTATCGAAAATGTAAGGGTATTCCACGTACATGCAGATATTTCTGATGTTGTGGTTGCATTCGCCGATTATCAAGACGACACACCAACCGTACCTGTTGGTTATCAAGAAGAAGTTGTCGTAGTTGGTACTTGGGCACAATTGAAAAATGCAGCAGATAGACAAGAGCAGTCAGATAATCTGATCAGCGTAGTTGATTCTGATGCGCTCGGTTCTTTTGCAGATACTACAGCAGCAGATGCAATCAGTCGTCTGAGTGGTATCAGCGTTGAGAATGATCAAGGTGAAGGTAGATATGTCACTATTCGCGGACTCAGTTCTGATTTGAATAGTGTAGCAGTAAACGGTGCCGCTGTAGTTGCTCCTGAAAATGGACGCAGTGTCATCATGGACGGACTCCCCACCGAGTTGCTTGATAGCATCGAAGTAGCAAAGACACTTACCCCTGAGATGGATGCTGATAGCATCGGTGGGCGAGTCTCTTTTGAAACAAAGAAACCCACCGACCTAGATGACACATTCCTCAAAGTAAAAGTTTCAAGCAAGTTTGCTGACTATTCAGACTACAAGCATGCACCAAACTTTTCGGTTACTTACGGTGACAGGATAACAGATAACACTGCACATATTCTCGGTGTCACATACTCAAATCGTTATATCAATTCATACAACAACGAAACTGGATTTGGTTGGGAAGATGGATTGATGAATGACGATTGGGAAATGCGTTACTATGAAGTACAACGTGAACGATATGGATTTAGTTACGATATCAACTCAGACATCAATGCCGATCTGATGGTCTATGCTGGACTATTCTATAACATGTACGATGAATCAGAAGTGCGATTGAAGGATGAATACGGCAAGATAAAAGAAGCTGGTGTGTTAGAGAATGGTATGATAACTTCTCGTATCAGACACGATGCTGAAACTCGAGTCAGATATGAAACGCGACATATCGGAGCATTCAACACTGGATTTGAAACAATGGTTGGTGAATGGTTCATTGATGGTCAAATATCTTATTCATGGGCAGAGGAAGATGATAGCGACAACGCTGACATTACTTTTCGAAACTATGACAAAGATTTTGGTGGTGAGTTTAACTGGTCAAATCCACAGACTCCATACTTCACAGCATACGATGCTGGATTACGTGATCCTGCAAATCTAGAGTTTGATGCATTTGAAATGTGGGAAAACGTCAGTAAAGATAATGAGATCAGCGTAGCATTTAATGCTGAAACTCTCGTATTTAATAATGCATTGATGAAGACTGGTATTAAGTATCGTTCGCGAGAAAAACAAGTCGATGATTATATTATTGCATATCAATGGGACAAAACTCTGGCAGACTTCAATTATTGGACTGCGCCTGGATGGAAGTTCGGTGATCAGACATTTGGTAATCATTTAACACCATCTGATACCTATGGTTTGCGGAATTTGATTGATCAAATGGAAGTAGATTTTTCAGACGATCTTTCAAGAGACTTTACTACCAATGAAGATATCGCGGCTGCTTATATTCAATTTACCAACGAGTATGATTGGGGTGTGCTAATTATCGGTGCTCGTTATGAACACACACAGTGGGATAGTCAAGCGTATGATCAAGATGATAATCGTGTATACAGAGAAAAGTCATATGGATTCTTTGCTCCAAGTGCAACGATGAAATACTACGTGACGAATGATATTCAATTACGTGGTGCTATATGGACATCGCTGTCACGTCCTGGTTTCTCAGAGTCTGCTCCTAAAATGAATGTTGATTATGACTATAGCGGTGATGTAAGTGGATCTGTCGGCAATCCTGAGTTAGACCCATACGAGGCAATCAACTTTGATCTCTCTCTTGAATATTATTCTGATAACGCATATGCCACTGTCGGAGTGTTTCGTAAAGAGATTTCTAATGCCATTTATCCTACACTTCAAAAGACAGGCACATTTAATGGTGTGACTTTTAACGATGGAGTAGAAACATATATCAATGCAGATGATTCTTGGATCAACGGACTTGAAGTTGCAGGTCAGTATGGTTGGGATAATGGTCTCTACGTTGCTGCTAATATTACCTTAACAGAAAGTGAGTCAAAGTTTAATTTCGACGGTGATGATGTGTTTATCACCGACTTCCGTAAACTTGCAGGCGAAGCAGCAAACCTGAGTGTTGGATATAATAAGGCACGTTGGGATGTTCGCTTAGCAGTCAATCATCGTGGAGACTTTGTAGATTGGTTTGCTGATGAAGACGGAGATATTGGTTCATTGAATGAAAACAATATTCGATATGTTGATGCACACACACAGGTAGATCTAACAGTAAAGTATGATGTTACTGATAATTTTACATTGAGATTTAATGCAGTAAACCTAAATGATGAGCCCGAATACTACTACTGGGGTAATTCTAACCAGTTATCACAGTATGATAAATTCGGTGCCTCTTACAATGTTGGATTTACTTATAGTTTGTAACTATATTAACGCAACTTTTTGTACTTCACATACTAAATCTTTTGAGAGTCGTACGTGAGTACCTTTTTGTAATTTCCTACTGCGTACAGTAAATTCTGTCACCTCGGCTGGCTGTATTTTACAACTAGTAATTACAGTCCAGTCGTTGCCCTTTTTGTCGGTTAGTCGAATAGTATCATCAGAAATACGAATAATTGGATTGAGTGTTTTAGTAGGAATCACATCAGCATGTACAAATGCTGGTGAGAGTAGTAGAATAGCTACTAATAGTTTTTTCATGGAATTTCTCCTTGGCGTCATCACGACGCTCTGTCGCCTCACGGCGAATTATTACATTTTTATTACAGTTTTATTACTGTAATATTATATAGTCTCAGTAAATATTTTACTTTACTTTTATAGCAGAATATTATACTATAAATAATACCGATGATACTGTGGGATACAGGTCATCAGTTCTCTACGCAGAATGGTCTGGTAGAGTATAACAACAATCTTGCTTAATATAAGGAGATCCGTTATGGTATCTAAAGCATTTTCTTTTCCACGTTCACACTTCATTGGTTTCGATCACGTTTGGAATGAGATTGAAAGACTGTCAGATATGGCAGACAACAAACTCTATCCTCCTCATAACGTAGTCAAGCACGATGATGTTAACTTCACTGTAGAACTTGCCTTGGCAGGTTATAGCAAAGACGACCTCACTGTTGAAGTGAAGGACGGTATCTTGGTTGTAGCTGGCGACAAGTCGAGCGAAGAACGTGAGTATCTACATCGCGGTATTTCTTCTAAGAAGTTTACCCGCACATTTAGGTTGTCAGAACACGTTGTTGTAAGCGGAGCGGATTTTGTGGATGGACTACTGGTCATTGACCTGAAGGTAGAAATCCCAAAAGAGAAGCTGCCTCGCGCTATCCCAATTGGTAAAACTAAGGGTAAGAAGCAACTTTTAACTGAGGACTGAAATGAAAAACATGGCACTCGTTGCCTTGTGTTTCTTTTCTACTTTCGCAACTGCAAGTGACATAGAAGAAGTCGTCGTCAAGGCACGGCGAGTTTCCATTGTGTTAGAAAAACTCGCAGAGACACACGTGCAGGATCCAAAGACTGGAGAATGGCACTATGTGGAAAAGCGCGAAGTAGAAGATAACAAGGCATAACCACTCGGGGAGACTTCGGTCTCCCCTTTCCGGAGATACCGATGAAAGATACCGAACTGGAGCAGTGGGTAGACGAAAACCCAGCGCTCGCAAATGCAGTATTCCCGACTCTCGTCGTTCTGGGAGCAGTCACTATGCAGGCATGCCTGATCGCCCTGATCTCTTGGTTCCTGTATATCCATTCCTTCTAAGTTATTGATTTTATTAAAGTTTTTTAGACTTTACTTTGTACCCAGATTCAGGCATAATTGTCTTTGTTCGTTGGAGGAACGCTTTATGAAAAAAGTAAGTTTAGAAAACCGTATTAACCGTTTTTTAGTAAATTACCCTAACGCCCTTTATATACCCTTACACCCTAGCGATTTTTACTTTTTACGCGCTAACGGTAAGTTACGTGATTTTCCTTTACCCGTAAAATGTTTAGGTAAAATTCGTAGGGGACGCTAAGTCCCCGTTTTTCCTAAAGTTTTTTAGACTTTACTTTGGTATGAGTTTCAGTCATAATTGTTCTATGGTTGATAACGGAGATGAAATGATGATTGATATTGCTATTAACAGCTTGTTTGACGCGATTGGTAAAGACTATGCCTCTTGGCGTGCTCGTGGTGAGTATGGTAGCGAGAACGACTATGGTGATATGGTCGATAGTTTGCACATCGAAGAAGGTCGAAAGTATCTGAAAGTCGTCAAGCAGTTTGGTACTCAAGAGTTGGTCTGGGGATTTATCCAGAAAAAAGACGACAAGCAGTTCCGTGCTGGCGACATTCTGAAAGCAGCATCTTGGGCAGCACCTGCTCGTAACAAGGCACGAGGCAATATCCTCGATGGTGACTTCTCTTGGGTTCGTTGGACTGGTCCGGAGTATCTATGAAGATACTTCGGGAGACCACCAACTATACCAAAGTTGATTTTTCTGTACCCAAGCATGACTATCTTGTAGAAGGTGGTCATGGTGGGCGTCTCATTGCATATCGTAAAGAGGGTTCTGAAGTCTGGGAGAAATTCAGCAAAGCAATCCCGTTCGGGAAAAAACATCGCACGTTTAAAGAACTGCGCGAACCATTACCCAATGAATTTGTCAAACCATTTATGGCAGATCCATGGGAGAAAAAAGAATACACTTCTTTGGAGTTATTTTTGACATGAAACTGAAAGTGATTAGTTGCGACGACAACAGAAAATGGTATGCAGATAAGATCGGGGAATCTTTTCCTCTTATTCGTATCGGCGACCGTGAATGTTATGTCTCGACTCATGATTCCTACAACACTGGGAATTTTATTAGTAACTGTGATTTTGAGGTTGAGTATGAGGAAAAAGAAAGTAATTCCACCCCCAGTTGATGTAGTCGGACGCAAAGTATCTTGGAAACCCAGTCCTAATTCTGATCGCATGTACGGCGAAGTCGTTCATGTTGGATTCAAGTGGCCATACTCAGCTGACCCTAAATATCCTGGTGGGCGTGTTCGTTTGCTTAAGAAGGTTCTTTCCGTTGCGATTCCTGACGGACGTATTTTTAAAATGTCTGGCGAACACGAAGATCTAAAAAAGATTGGGATGATCGCGGAGTCATCAAGCGAGGATTAATTGCACTGGATAACATTACTCACATCATTGTCGATTGCTGGAGTCGCTGCGTGGTACAGTATCGTAGGACTCATGGCAATCTTCTCAGGTGCGGCGATAGCGATCGCTATAATGGGTGGTGTATTGGAAGTTGGCAAACTGGTAACTGCTGCATGGTTACACGCCAACTGGAAGAAAGTACCACTGTTGATGAAGACTTATCT
>Ga0099846_1000816_pt1 | contig 12816 bp, 25 predicted proteins | sample CB_VirMetaG_FD_78180 | JGI IMG/M metagenome (GOLD analysis project Ga0099846, IMG submission 78180) | Freshwater to marine saline gradient viral communities from Chesapeake Bay - CB_1504_1 Viral MetaG | ecosystem: Environmental > Aquatic > Marine > Coastal | place: USA: Chesapeake Bay... | reverse complement strand
GGGCCATAGAAAATTTCTGGAAAAATTCACAAAATACGGTTGACCTTTTTGGCCCGTTCGGCTATAATACTAGTATGAGCTAAGGGAAATAGGTCCCGCAGCATTACAGGAGAACTGATATGGGATGGAATGGTTATAGCACTGAAAAAACCTGGAAAGCGTATGTTCAATTGCGCAACGGGCAACTGCAGTGGATGACAATGAAAGCAGACAACGTGCTTGCTGCTAAGGCATTGTTTGAAGCATATGGTCGTGTTCAAAGTGCTGTTATAGACATTACCAATGGTTGAGGTACTGTTTGTAGCACCGTTACTTTTTGTTTTTTATTATGGAAATATTGTATAAGGAGATTTTATTGTGAATAAAGAAATTGCAAAAATTATGTTGAAGACCGTTAGCAAGTATACTGCTATCTTTTTTGGATTGGTGGTAGTTACAATTGGAATTAACAACTTCATTCAATGGCTGTTTGCAGTAAACAGCATGGAAGCAACTATTATTGTGTTGTTTGCTTCGCTGTTTGGTATTGGTGTATGGGCAGCGTACGATGACGCTAAGTTTAAAATTCAAATGCGCAACATCCGCAAGTAAGGAGAACATCATGATTGATTACGACAAGCAAAAAGAAATTGAACAAGTAATTACTGATTGGATGAATGCTTCAAAAGCATACCACGGTGATTACACTTTTGTCATTGGTCGCCTGTCAGGAATGTTTGGATATGCGCTAGGACGTCTTTCCGAAGACGACCGTAATGATTATATCGAACGTCTTAAAGATGACTCTAATTGGTATCACAAGCAACTAGTCGAGGAAATCCTCGAAAAGAAGGCAGCATGATTAACCTTAACAAACAAGCAGCAGAACTTCTTCGTTTTATGCAAGACGCACAGCGTTATGGCCTGCGCGAAGAAGCAGCAGGGCAATATGCCCACTTGCAAATGGTAGCGCACGAAATGCGTGTTGCTAAAATGGAACAGCGTTACGCTCACGTGGATATTTTGTAATGAAAACTCGCACTAAGTGGATCTGGATCCACGTACTAGCAGCCGTGCTTTTTATTCCACTTCTGTTTGTTACGCTAGGATTGCACATTATTTCTAACCAAATTGCTGTAAAGCAGGAGTCTTAAAATGGATTACGTAAGTGAAGTAACTGATTTTGGATCAATTTCTTTTGGTCTCGAACGCTATCAAGCGGACGCATTGGAAACACTCTGGTTTGAAGAATTGCGTGATTTTGAAGACAACAAGGAAGAACTCGTTGACGCGGCAAATGTTCTATTGCGCTTGTGCGGTAGTCCAAATTATGTTCAAGATGTTGTATATGATGACGTCGAACGTGCTTATAGTTGGGCACTAACTCGGACTGTACACTAATGCTTAAGGTAGTACACGCAAAGGCTATAGGTGCAGCAGCACCGTTATGGGATGATTTTGATTATCCATCCCATGTTAAAGGTGACGTTGATGTCCTTGCGTACTTCTTGTGTAACGTACATCATGTAAAAGATGATCGTGACGCAGGACCAATGTGGCAGGATCTGCTCATGGGCCCGGAAAAGGATGTGTATCCACCTAGTAACACACATCTTGCCGAAGCCCGCATGATTCGCGACTACTACAAGGATAAGTTGTTGTTTCAGCGTCTCAAGGGTAATGAGGTGAGCGAATTTCGAAAGAGTTTATACACGTTTGCTACCGAGCATGTTACGGAAGTTCCAATTGACTTTTTTGGAATGATGATACGACTTCCAGACTTTTATGAGTACGATTGTGCCATTGATTCTATTGCGGAACGGTATCCAGTGGAGCGCGAGCTTGCTTCGATCCCTTCGCAAATTGTGTTTGATCCAACAGCGCACGAACTAAAATTTATTGCCACAACAAAACGATATACTAAAAATATAAAACGTTACGAATACTGGTTCAGTACCGAGGATCGCAGCATAGCGAAAATTGATATTGAATTGTATAACCCGCTGCGTAAATTGTTTGAACGACATATCGCAGAAAAGAATAATCGTATTCGCGTAAGTGGATACTATTACACACAGAAAATAACAGGTCGTGAAGACTTTAATTATTATGATATTTCCAATTGGGAAATTAACTAAAATCACAAAACCTTAAATCGCAAGTAAGAGGAAAAAATGAACAAGAAATTCACCGTAGTAGGCACCGCAGTAAATCCCGATGGGACCTGTAAGGTCCGCTACGCAAACGATTTTGTATCACGTATTAAGACCCTGGACAAGGCTGGATGTACAGACATCAAGCTGTTTGAACTACAGGCTCCAATGACTAAGTATCAAGCAATTGAATGGCTTAAGCAGCAGGATTTTAGCTTCACTGCGCAGGAAAAGGAAGCAATTGATATGAAGTTTGCTGACAAGACCCGTGAACAGAACCGCCATGTTGCTCGCGCTACACTCACTGATAACATTAATAATGCTGTAGTTACTAATAAAGAAACTGATCCTCGTGTAGCAGCGTTTATTGAAAAACACCTGGATAAGATGGTTAGTGAATAAATATTCACACATGAATGTAAGTTACGACGATCACCTAAGAGAAGTTATTCATGAATCTATTATTCGCGTTATGGGTGTATTGTATATGAGCCAACTCGTTAATGGAGCAAATATGGGCGCCATGATGCGATTGTTTAGCGTAGGCGAAGAAGTTTGCCAAAAATACGATGATATGATTGTGCAATTTGACGATGACTTTTTTGATGACCACGAAAAGATCACTGGAATTGATTTGAGAGATCACGGCGACGTAACTGTACACTAATGGAAAGAGCCGTATCATTCTTAAAAAAGAGCTATCATGCGGACGCAACTGCGTTCTATTTTGAGATGCTTTCATTTATCTTTACTGTAGGCGCCAGTTTAGGCCTAGCATTTACAGCAGATTCTCCGGATATGAGATACATCTATCCTGGATTTTTTGTTGGTAGTTTGTTTGGAATTTATGGATACTATCGTAGAGAACTTGCATGGCCAATGCTGTTAACTATATACTTTGCTTGTGTAAATGTATTTGGGTTTGGTGTGGCTATGTTATGGTGGTAAATTAGGAGATAATATAATGACTACCCATGAACAGATTGTAGCAGCGTACGAAGCGTACCTGTCAGAAAACGAAAAATTTGCAGACAAGAAAGTTAAAGCAGCAGCAGCTCGTGCTCGCAAGGCACTAATGGAAATTACCAAGCTAGCTAAGACTCGCCGCGCAGAAATTACCGCCGAAAAAGACGCGATGTAATATGAGTCGTTATACTCTACCTGTTGTTGAAGATCCAGATTCTGGCGAACTTGTACTTGAATTTACTGAAGAAATTTTACAAGAGCTTGACTGGAGTTACGGAACTGTGTTACAATGGACTGACAATGAAGACGGTACTTGGACACTAGCTAAGAAGGTAGATAACGAATGACAATGCATCTTGTTAAAGGCATGACAACAACTCGTGTCGCCAAGAGTAAACGCAAAATTACTCAAGTCGACTACGAGCGTTATGTTGACGAACATCGCGAGTATAACAAGCGTTTGAAACAACAACACAGACATTCCGAACGTCTAACGCTTGACCAGTATATTGATTACGTACATGGCAAAAGCCCTGTGCGCTCAAAACAATTAAATAAACACTACACGCAAACAGAATACCGCCCTAGTGAAGAGCGTTATCGGCGTCCTACACCAAATATTCCAAGTGTAGATTTGCGTGGAAATTATGTCACTAAAACAGAGCCTATGAAATACACAGGCACGTTAGTTAAAGGTATTGCCACAATGCACAAAAGCAACGCAGTACCGGTTATTAATCAAGAGGAAGCAGAAGCTATCGCAAAGATGCGTAGATAATATATGGCAAAAGACGACAACATTACATTAACTGGGCTAGTAACAGAAGTACTGCCCGGCGCGACAGTTCGCGTTAAACTTAACGAAACCAATCGAGAAATCATTGGTTATATTAGCGGACGCATGCGTCAGAATAATATTAAAGTATTAATGGGCGATGAGGTAGAGATCGAAGTTAGCCCATACGACTTATCTAAAGGCAGAGTTACTCGACGTAAATAAATACTTAACACTCTTTAAGAATGGAGGGTTAAGTATGACATTAGATAAATCTGCAATACAGCAAATTAAATCTGTATCGATTACCCAAGACAAAAAGCCTTGTTTACGCATTGTTATCGAAGATAACAATTGCAAGTTTATTTTTGACGGTTGTAAAGATATCACGTACGGCGGATACGCAGCAGTAAGTGTTGACGGTGTAACTGTTAGTACTGCTTCAGACTGTCGGTCCTATACAAATAATAAAACACTTTTTTATTCTAACGATCGAGGATTCCAATTGCTATAATCATAAATATGTAAAAACATAAGGTGATATTATGGCAAAACAGACAGTTAACATTGGTACTACCGCAAATGACGGTACTGGCGACCAACTCAGAACAGCGTTCGATAAACTCAACGATAACTTTGATGAAGTTTATACCGCTGGACCAGTTAGTTCCAATTTAAAGATTACATCTAGTACACTTACTAGCATCGAAACCAACGGAAATATTACTATTACACCAACTGGTTCGGGTCATTTAACAGTAAATGACGACACAGTTATTATTTCAACTAGTAAAACTCCATCTACAGCAGTCGGCGCTTCAGGAGATACCGCAGGCATGATTGCCTGGGATAGCGGATTTATCTATATTTGTACCGCAAACTACGATGGATCAACTAGTATTTGGAAAAGAGTTGCTATTGCTGCCTGGTAACATTTAAAAAATGGCGCAACCAGTTTGGATTTCTGAAGCAGGAGATTTAGGCACAGTTGAAGAAGGAAAATTCTTCCAAATTCCGCTGTACGCCTATGATCCTGACTATCCTGATGATAAGACTAAAATTTATTACATCATGCTTTCTGGCGAACTACCGGAAGGAGTTCGCTGTGGTATCAGTGGGTTAATTGAAGGTATTCCTAAAGCAGTTGGAAACTTAGCAGGTGTTCCTGCGGAAGTAGGCGAAAACGTTACATCAAGGTTTACGGTTAGAATCTATAACGAAATACAAATTAACGGCGTTGACTATGTTAACGAAGTTGCAGATCGCACGTTTACATTAACTGTTGTTGGCCAGGATATACCAGAATTTACCACAGCGCCTGGCTCACTAGGCACATTTTATGACGGTGATTATGTGAGTTACCAGTTAGGTTTCAGTGATTCAGATCCTAACGATACTATATCTATTAGAGTCGCTAGCGGGCAATTACCTCCAGGATTAGCACTAACTTCCAGTGGCATTATTCAAGGATATATTTCTCCGATTACCGATCTAGCAGGTAGCGCAGCAGCAGGATGGGATAGAACTGGAACTAGTTATGATGAATTTCCATGGGACTTCTCATCGCGGTCAATTAACAAAAACTACGAGTTTACTATTGAAATAACCGACGGCAAAGAATCTAATCTTAGAAAGTTTAGTATGTTCGTATACAGCCGTAATAGCATTTCTGCTAGTACTGGTGAAATTACAGCAGACAACTCATTTGTTACTGCTGATGTTGTAAATTATAGAAAACCGTTTATTGATAACTACAATTCAAATTTAGGTAGTTATCGTCATGACAATTTTTATGCGTATCAATATGTTGGTGTTGATCCCGACGGTGATTTAGTCAACTTTACCTTGTTAGGAGGAAACCTGCCTCCTGGAACGCATTTAGACGAAGTTACAGGCTGGATGCTTGGATACATACCAAACATCGGTCTTCAAGATGTTACATACTCATGGACTATTAGAATAGCGAAACGTAACGATTCGTCTATATATAGAGATTATCCTTTTACTTTAACTGTTTACGGAAATATTGATACAGATGTTACTTGGAATAGCGTAGAAGATTTAGGAACCATTAATAATGGAGAGATTAGCACCAAGTATGTACAAGCTACGCATATTCAAGGAATAGATTTAAATTATAGATTAAAATCAGGATCAAACAGCAGATTACCGCAAGGACTTAAATTATCGTTAAACGGAAACATCATTGGGCGTGTAAGCTACGAAACATTTGCCCTAGATGGCGGAACAACCACATTTGATAAAGAATTAACTACACGATTAATTTCGGATGAAACAACATTCGACATGGAGTTTACGTTTACTGTAGAAGCATATAATTCTGATGAAATTGTTAATGTTTCTAAGCAATTTAAAATAACAGTAGTGCGTGCGTTTAATGAACCATGTCAATGCTTAAGAGTTGACGCAATGCCAACTCTTTCAGATCGAAGTTTAATCGATCAGTTAGTATTAAATCAAGACATTCTCAAACCTGAGTGGATTTATCGTAGTAATGACCCTTGGTTCGGAGTTAGAACTAAAGTATCGTATGACCATGCTTACGCTTTAAAGGCAGCAGATTTCAGCGACTATATTGATGCTATAGCAACACACCACTATCGTAAGAGATTAACGCTCGGCGAAATTAAAACAGCTAGAGCACTAGATGACAGCGGAAATATTCTATATGAAGTTGTATATAGTCAAATTGTTGATACATTAGTTAATAATCAAGGCGAAAGCGTAGCATCGAGTGTTACACTAAAGTACCCAGTAAATGCGGGCGATAGTACGGAAATTAATACTGTATATCCAAATAGCTTGACTAATATGAGAAATACTGTAATCAATGCCATTGGCGAAGTTTCAAACGTGTTACCTCGCTGGATGTTAAGTAAACAAGAAAACGGAACAGTATTAGGGTTTACTCCAAGTTGGGTTATAGCATATACTGTTCCAGGTAAATCTAAACAAATAGCATATCGTATTTCGCAAGAATACGGAACACAATTAAATAAAGTTGATTTTGATGTTGATCGATATATCATTGATGGATGGGCTTCGCATCTGTGGGACACCGGTTCGCAGCAATGGCTTCCATCAGCACACACCACTTTTGACAGAGACAACAACAATACTGGTATAATTGTTACAGCCGATGATTCTATTCATACTGCTGATGATGGTACCTGGCCTACTGCTGATTTTGGCAGAAGTCCATCAACCGGTGAAACAGTTTTTGATGGTGGAAGTACACGATTTATTTCAAGTGTTAATATTCATGAGTACACGGATAAATATGATAAGTATATTATATTTCCACAGAGAAGGATTATAGACAATGGCGAGTAGCATTAACCCAAACAACATTGACACAGCATACCCAGTTGCTGGTCAAGATAACGACAGCCAAGGCTTTCGTGATAACTTTACAAATATCAAAACAAACTTTGAATATGCCGAATCGGAAATTGAAGATTTACAAAGTAAAGTTATTTTAAAAAGCGCATTAATTGGCAGTACCTTAGACAACGATATGTCAGGAGCTGTGCTTGAGTCGCCTACATTAAAAAATGTTAGAGAAAGTACGGTAGCACTTGGTACAACCAGTGGTAACGAATCTGTTACGATTGATGTTAGCGCAGGCCCATATCAGACAGTTACTACTGACGGCGCTGGTGGTGTAGTATCACTAGGGTTTAGTAACTGGCCAACATCAGGACATTGCAAAGTACGTTTAGCAGTGACAGTTGGCGGAACTTCAGATACTATTGTTTTTCCAGCAGCAGTTAATAGAGGTTTAAACACAATTCAAGGAATCAGTGGACAAACAGTTAGTTTTACACAAACAGGTACTTACGAATTTGAATTTAATACTTCTAACGGCGGCAGCGACATTGCTGTACGTGATTTAAATCGTATTCCACTATTTAATAGTGTCGAAGAAACTCCAGTTGGCGATAGTACAGTAAATGAAGCTGATCTAACTTATTTAGGTTCTTGGGCTACTACTATTGCTGGCCCAGGCGATATTGACCTGACTGATGGTACCGAAGGACAGTTAAAGACATTTGCTTTATCGGTAGACGGCGGCGATTTAACTATTAATGTTGATAGCGCAGCATGGAACGGCGGCGCGGCAGGTACAATTACATTGAATGATGCGGGCGATGGTTGTATTTTACAATTTATGAACAGCCGCTGGTTTGTATTAGGTAATAACGGCTGTACATTAGCTTAATAAAACTTGACTTTTACGTAAGGTCCGTGTATAATTCTATAATTAAATAGGAGAAAACATGGACCTTAATTCTTATATGCGCTTCGTAGAAAGCGTGACATCTGAACAATCAAACAACGTTGATAGTTTTTTAGAAACCGTTGATAAACTAGCCACAACCAGCACAGTCAATATGCCTTTGCTCATAACCGCAGCAATTGGACTAGCAGCAGAAGGCGGCGAGTTTTGCGAAATCCCTAAAAAAATCTTCTTCCAAGAAAAGCCATTAAATACTGACACTGTATTCCATATGAAGCGCGAACTTGGCGATATCATGTGGTACTGGGTAAATGCTTGCCGCGCACTCGGGTTGGATCCTAACGATGTAATTGAAGAGAATGTGCGCAAACTTGAAGCACGATATCCAGGCGGAGAGTTTGATGGTTGGTTCTCAGAAAATCGCAAAGCTGGAGACTTGTAATGGAACATCCGTTTCTTAACACTGAAGAAATCGCAAAAATGAAAATAGAAGATATTCAGAGTAAGATAACGGAATTAACAAATAAACTAGGCGTTGCGTATAGTACAAGTGGCAATCAATATCTAATTCATCAACTTTCGATGGCGCTTGAAACATATAACATGGCAATGCAAAACAAACTTTCTGAAATGTTTCCTAAGGATACTGAAGAAAAATACAAAAATAAGATTGATATTTCATGAATGTAAGATTAAATTACGATTTTGACTTTACTGCTGGTATCTGGATGGACGCTGAACTTCGTTTTAATAGATATAAGTTAGGTATGTATATGGTTACTGGCACTGATAACAGTTATAATCAGAGCACAGCAATGGAACGAATACGATACTTTTTAGGTAAAGTATCGCGAAGTGTTTTTATTAACCAAGAAAATATCGAAACCATTGAAAAATTAATTGATCTTGGGATTCCAGTTATTACACTTCCGGGCGATCCGTATGACCAATTCATTGAGCTTGCGCTTTATCGAAAGTTTAACGCTATTACTGAAGGTAATATAATTGTTACAGATATCGAACTTGCTAGCTTATTCGGCGATTTTATTAATTACCTTCACTGCGACGAAGAAGATTTAGGACCATTCAACGAGGATAATTGGTGGAGTAAACCTACACTAGAACAATTTAATAAAAAACTCTTACACAAAGGCAAAAATGTTGTTAAAATTACACGCTACCCAGACTGGAAAGAAGTTGATCTAGGGTGGGAAGAGGAAAACGAAGACGATTATGAATACGTAGTTGAATTCACTCCAGATAACTCGGTTACCTTTGAAAAAGATGAAAGTTGACGTATACGGACAGCAAGTTTTTACAGAAAATGATGTCTGTAAAATATTAATGACGAATCCAAATCTAGAAGATTATGGAATATTTCTTGTTGATTCGACCAGTGCTATAGATGGACTAGTATCTCCATACTCTGAACCAACTGTTGATATTGATGAATTTCATCGCATTAATCAAAATACATGGTTAATGCCAACAGAATATAAGACATTAGACATCGCAAAACATTTATTAGATCTATGCGACACGGATCACAAATTACAACGTGTTGGCGAAGAATTATTATTATTTCAGGAAAGAGATTTATTTGACTTATTACGATATCTTGTATATCTAGTAGATGTTATGCGAAAAAATAATATTATTTGGGGTGTCGGACGTGGGTCAAGCGTAGCAAGTTACGTCTTATATTTAATAGGAATACATCGTATAGATAGTATGTATTATGATTTGGACGTCCGTGAATTCCTCCGATAAATACGCATATAATGGAGATTTAAAAATGGCAAAAACGTACAGAACAGCAAAAGGTAAGATGGTTGATATTCATTCAATGTTAAATCAAAACGAAAATGTTCGCGCTGTTGGCAATATGAATGTCAACGCTCGTGGAGATTTAATTGATAGTCAAAATAAAACTATCGAAAGCCGCACACGGCAAGTACAAAAGCAATATCGTAAACAAATTCGTAATACGGTTCATGATGATGTTGTGTATAGTAGCAAACGCGACGCTCAACAAAAAACGGCGAGTATTGATGCTCTCCAAGACAACATTAAAGAAGAGCAGCCTGCACAAGAACAACCACAGACTGTAGTAAAAGAACCTAAGGTAAAAGAAGAACCTAAGGTAAAAGAAGAACCGCAAGCAAAGGGAGGGTTAGCAGCAGCAATCGCTAAAGCACGCGAAGTTAAGCAGGAACCTCTAAAAAGCCCACGACAGTTAGCAAAAGAACAATCAGGTGTGAAAAAGATTTAACATGAGTACGTTAGTAACACATAAAATTACCGGTCTAAGAGCAATTAAAGATCATGTTCTAGTTACCGATATGAACTTTCATGAACGCTTTACTGAAAGCGGAATTATTATTCCCGGCGATAATGGAACCACTGCTGGCATTCGTCCTAGATGGGCACTAGTAGTTGCTGTTGGGCCAGAACAAAAAGATATTAAAGTAGGCGAATTTATTTTAGTTGAACACGGTCGTTGGACACGTGGAGTTACACTTGAAATGGACGGTAAGGAAGCGGTAGTTCGTCGAGTTGATGCTAAAGATATTCTATTGTCAAGCGACGAGCCTCATACAGATGATACCTTCAGTTCTGCTCAACAAGCCCGCCCTGCCCGCCCAAGTTATGAAGGATCATTACATACTGCTTACTAATGCTTCAGCCAACTACACAACACGGTTCTGATGCTATGTCTGCTATACACAAGCTGGTATTAGAAATGCGCTCCGCATATAATGATGGATTCACTTCCAGTCATTACAAGCACGAGCTGTTTATTATCAAACATTTATTAGAACAAATCTATAACAACGCTCCTACCTTTTCAAACGAAAAGGAATGGGAGCATGAACTTTTACTTGACAAGCTGTCTGGTAATTAATATATGAGCAATAACTTATCATTAGAAGATTGTTTAGACGATCTTAGAAAGGAATATAATATTGTTGCAGAAATTAATTGCAATATACTACCAACGGACTTATATTACCAAATAAAAAACCAATGGAAAGAAACATTTGCTCCAAACGATCGTTTAATATTACACTATACAGTTGACACCTATACGTTAAAAAATATACAGTCCATACTCAACGAAGTTGATATTTCTAACTTTTTTGTTATTGTAGTAACCACTGATATTAACGCTAAATTAAAATACAATACTATTTTAGCTAATAGCATTGATCCAATACCAATAACTATTATAACTGTTAACGATCACTATACCGCAGACTTTTCTGTAAATACAATTACTAAAACGCAAATATTAGAATTTAAAAATAGCAACGGAAGTACGTTTACTGAAAACGAAAAGAATTTGCTTTATAAAAGTAAACATTTCTGCATGGCCCCATGGGTGCATTTACAGGTAGACACGTTAGGATCTGCTAATTTATGTTGTTCCTCGCAAATAACAGTAGGACATACCAAAGATAATTCATTGGATGAAATAATGCAATCTGATATAATGAATCAGATACGGGATCTAATGCTTAATGATCGCCCAGTTGACGGTTGCCAGCGTTGTTATAGCGAAGAAGAGCTAGGGAAAAGTAGTTATCGAACAATGTTCAATTACAAGTTTGGGCATCACATTAAAAATACACACCCTATACTAGCTTATTGGGATTTTCGTTTTAATAATTTATGTAACTTAGCCTGTAGGTCATGTCATCCTAGGTCATCGACATCATGGTATACTCCAGCATTAATTACCGGCAAAGAAGTCAACGGCAAGGCACTAACAACAGAGTCGTTGCGTCTCTTTTCAATCGATAGTGATAAGAATAATAAAAAGACATATCAACAATTATTAGCACACATTAATGAAGTTGAAGAAATATATTTTGCAGGTGGCGAACCATTAATTATGCCCGAACATTATGCCTTACTCAATGAATTAATTGCCCGCAAAAAGACAAATGTAAGATTAATGTATAATACTAATATGTCAGAGATGTCGTTAAAAGGCCAAAGTGTATTTGATTTATGGAATTGTTTTGATGAAGTGCAAGTTTGCGGTAGTTTGGATGGATCAGGAGCAAGAGGTGAATATCTACGTCAAGGGCTTAAATGGGATGAAGCTGTTGCTAACAGAAAAGAAATGATAGAAAAATGTCCTAATGTATATTTCTGGGTTTCAGCTACTACAGGTATAATTAATGCTTTGCACATACCAGATCTCCATCGCGAACTCATTGAACAAGAATTAATCACTCCAGAAGATTTTAACATACAGAATATTTACGGCCCAGAATTTATGAGGGTTGATAGAGCAACGCCAGAGCTACGAAATTTAATTGTTAACAAGTATAACGAACATATTAATTGGCTAATTAAACACGACCACAATGGTAGAGCACTAGCTGGATTCCAAGGCTTAATTAAATATCTAGACAACCTTAAAGGTTTTGACAAAGACCTTTTTTGGAGTAACATTAAACCACTTGACGAATACTACGGCGTAGATCTGCTTGATGCGTTTCCAGAGCTTGACATTCTCCCTAAACCATAGTATAATATTGTTTTTAACAAAGGTATATTGATGAAAGAACTATGGACTGAAAAGTACCGTCCGCGTACTGTAGCGGATTACGTGTTTCGTGACGAAGCGCAGAAGAAACAAGTACAGGGCTGGGTAAACTCTGGTGCTATTC
>Ga0099846_1000811_pt1 | contig 12828 bp, 22 predicted proteins | sample CB_VirMetaG_FD_78180 | JGI IMG/M metagenome (GOLD analysis project Ga0099846, IMG submission 78180) | Freshwater to marine saline gradient viral communities from Chesapeake Bay - CB_1504_1 Viral MetaG | ecosystem: Environmental > Aquatic > Marine > Coastal | place: USA: Chesapeake Bay... | reverse complement strand
GGTTACTCTTCTTATCCAATATTACTACCTTTTACTTCTTTAACTAAGAACAACATTGATCTTCTTTCTTCTTCTACTGCTTTTTATAAAGTTATGAAGATATATTATCTTGTTGAAGGTCTTGATCAATTAGGTATGGAGAATTATTGCGATAAACGTCGAATTCCTTATAGAGATATTTTTGATATATTTGAAGTTCGTCCTGAATCTTTTTTCGATTTAGTAGATGATTTTAGCACTAAAAGTACTGAAGATACTCTTTATATAAAAATTGATATGAATACAAGAAGTCTTTCTGTTGTTGATAAACAATATTTTGTCCAGGCTATTTCTAATCTTTCTTTGATAATTAAAGAAAAGTTAGAAGAATCAAAAACAAAAAAAAAGAAGAAAAGGGATTCTTACTATTTTTCAAGATTTGAATATATTGATACAGAAGAAAAAATACTTAATGCTTTAAGCATATCTAATCAGTAATTGGAGAATATTATGTCACAAAATACAATCACAATAATTGATAACTATATGAGCGGCTTTTCCGCCGGCAATACTTATAAAGTTATTGTTACCGATCATCAAGATAATTCCGTATCTTTGACTGGTCTAAAGGCTACTGATTATATAAAGTCTACATATTTAAGTGGTTATATAAATAACAATGATCTTCCAGTTGATTCTGGTATACTTCCTCCTGGCGTTAGAATGCTTGGTCAGAATTACGTTGTTTTTGAGCGTCCTCCTACATATCAAAATGTTTTCTATAACGTTAACCGTGTTGAAGAACAAAACCCTGACGAGGATAATGAAAATAGTCCTAACATTTTTCTTTACAGAATACCAATGCCTTGGCAAGTTTACATAGCAACATTTACTAAAGATTATTATATCAATGATGTATATATGTTCTTTTCTAACACATCATTATTTACTGCTGATCAAGAACTTTATCTTGCTCCTATTCCTAACTTTTATACTAACGGTTTGTTGTGTCGTCCTGTATTTGCTCACATGGAAGATATAGAAAGATATCCTAAAAATCTTTCAGGAGTTGTTGCCGGGGCTTATGACTGGGTTTGGAATAACGGCACAAACAACGATCTTAATGAAGCTATGGTTCATGTTAATCTTCAAATAGCTAAAGATATCAATCAGAGATCTAATACTATTTTCTCTAAGATGTCGGAAGAAGATTATTCTGTATATTTTCGTAACCCTTATAACATGCATTATTATAATAGTGCTAGAGTTCAGTTAATTCTCAGCGCATGGGAAAAATGCACCTTAGAAGAAGTTGTTAATTATAAGTGGCCAGCATTTTCTTCTGAAAAACATTTTGATCAAAGTCAGTATTCTCCTTCTGTTCCCCATGATATTACTGAACATTCTAATTATTATGATTGGCTTGAACAGTGGGCTTATGAGTATTATGGTGAAGAATATTCTGAAGAACAAATTGATTCATTGATAAACAATGATGATTATAATCATGATTCTTATTATGAATATGTTCTTGAAAATCATATACAGGTTGATCTAGTTGATCCTCAGTTTAACCAAATGACTCTTTCTAATGCCATTAATAGAATAGAAACTTCTAATAATGGTTATAATATTAAAAATATATTTAATTCTTATATTCAGAAAGCTTTTGAAATATCAGGTTCTAATGTTCAATCTGCATAAATTTACCATTACTAACTATATATACGTATATAAAGTTAAATAAAGGTACATAAATATGCCTAGAATTCCTAATACTGAACCTGTTTTTAATAGGTCAGAGCTTGCTCAAATATTAAATATATCTACTTTAACCATTTCTAACAGAGAGAAAAATCGGTAAATACCCTCTTCCCAAAAGAGACTTAAACAATTATAGAATCTATGCTTTAAATGATGTTTTTAATCTTCAGTTAATAACATATAATCACATAGATCCTAAGCCAATTATATCTGTAATGTACGATAAAGGTTATCATGATCCCAAACTTTTAGGTCAGATGATTGACGAAGTACTTTCAAAGAGAGCGTAAATGAATAAAGATAATTCAGAAGACTTGAACTTAGTTGAGAAAGTTTCGGAAGAAGTATCCACTGATCCAGTGGCTGAACTTAAGTCCGGAATTTACAACTTGTTCATTGCGTTGTATAATAATCTCATCATAGAACACGGTGTTGTTGGAGCCATACAACAGTCCACTGAGTTCCTTGATGATATATCATATAACTTTAAAAAAATACTAACTGATTATGAAGAGAGCAAATTACCATGATTGATCCAAAGAACCTAATTAACATTACCGGTGGCGTTGTCACTGATCCTGAGCTTGTCAATGACAAGATCGCAAAGTTCCGTTTAGCAGTTGATTATGCTGGTCAGGAAAAAGGATCTGAAAACACATCCGGTTATTTTGACGTTGTATATTACCTAAAGAATCAAAGTGGATTTGTTGGAAACAACGCATCTTTTATTCACGGTCAAATTTCTCAGTCTAACCTCAAAAAGGGCACAAAATTGACTATTGTTGGTCGTTTGGTCCAAGAGCGCTGGAAGCAAGAAGACCAGAATCGCAGCAAGATTGTCATCGTTGCCGAGCATATTTCTTACGCTGCTAGCGGCACGTATAACAAGTCAGCTTCAAGCACCGCAGAGCCAGCAACCGTTGGCGCTGCTTCGGTGCCTGACAGCTTCTAATGGAAGAATTTGACGAACAGTATTTAAATTCTTTAATTGAAGAAGCGTTAAAAGAAAAAGGCTCAAGTCAGTCTCATCCCTTTGCCAATATACATATAGGCCATGGTGAGTCTGATTTACTTTCTGTTTTATCTGATAGACTAGAAGACTATCTTCCTAAGTCTTCTGTTGTTTCTGTTATGCAGGAAGTTCGCACTGATCTTGTTGCGAGAAAGTCTAATCTTACCATTAAAGAATTTCACACAATTACAAAAAATTGCAAGAAGTGTGGATTCAATACTGTTCCCGAATTGCCAAAGTGGAATTCTAAAAATCCTGAAGTTGTAATTGTTATTGAGTCTCCATCTATGGATCCTCAGGCAATTAGTTTTCTTGTTGACAAGATCAAGTCCGCAGGATTTAAGTCTGAACAACTTTGTCTGACATACGTAAACAGATGTCCTAAAAGCACCAAATATGAACCTAAGGAAGTTTTGAACTGCTCTTCATATTTGCATTCTGAACTTCAATTGCTTTCTCCAAAAGTAATTGTTCCCATGGGATCTTTATCCGCTTCAGTTTTGTTTGGAACTGATGTAAAAATTAAGGATTACCGTGGCAATTTGGTGTGGCTAGGATATTGGCCCGTAATACCTATGTATTCACCAAGTTACGCCGCAAGAGCTGAAGTTTCTGCTCAGCATTTTGTTGCCGACCTGGCTCAAGTTTATAAATATATAAATAATATATCTTCATAAAAGGAAAATATATGAGTCAAATTAAACAGTACAGTAAAAACGAACTTTCTTCTTTCGAAGCACTTGTCAATAAAGATATTAAGACTCAAGTTACTTCTTCTGAACTTGAGACTCTTGTGGCAAACATTGATAAATGGCTTTATTGCTTGTATTCTATTAAGAGAGATGTAGAATATAATCTTTCTTCAAGAGACGCTGGCAGAAAGATTCTTCTTCAACAGCTTAAAGACAATAATTCTCCCCAAGAAGACATAAGCAAATTGCTTAGCACGGAATCTTTGTGGAGAGTTAATACTTTGAAGTTTTTGAATTCTTTAGAGAAAAAAATTTTGTATGTTAAGTTTATTGCAAAGGAAACTTCCCTTAAAACAATGGAAGCCTAAGTATGGCCGATTTAACACTGCATACGCCCGAGACTATTTCTGATATAGAAGCCACTATATCAGAAGATTCTTCTTATTATTTACATAATAATTATGAAGTTAGTTTTCCTCTTAATATCAAGTATGATCTTTCAAAGTACACCATCGATCAGATAATTTATCTAGCAACTCAGTTTTCTGTATTTCATTCTAAGATTAGACTTGGTGGCGAAACTCCTCAATCTATTAGCTCAAGAGTTCCAATAGATGTATTTAGATATAAAAAATTAGAAGATGGTTCATGGTATGCTGTTAAAACGGCTCCTTCAAAACATAAAGATGGCGATATCGTAGAGGGAGCTCTATGGTCAAATGGCATGTTTTTTATTGTTAACAGAAATAAAACTATAATAGAAGCGGCTTTGTACATCGATCAATACACAAAGGACTATTATAAATATCCATGAGTCAAATAAGATCTTTTTTCTACCGGTCAAGTTCCTTTATAACAAATGTATCTTGGGATCCTAATTCTGAGATACTTTTGCTTCGTTTTGTTAGTGGTTCAACTTGGGCATATCATGATGTTCCTGAAAATGTATATGAGGCTTTAGTTCGTTCTCCTTCAGTGGGAGAATATTTTAATAAAAACATTCGCAATAAATATCCTTCTGAGTCTATAAATTTTGCCTCTAATTTTAAAGGAGCCAAGAGTGGGAAAAAAGAACAAAAAATGGAAAAAGAAAAATAATAAAAATAAGAATAAACATAAAGTTTATTATTCCGATGTTCAAGCTAATCCTACTCAAGTAAATCAAGTAGCTTATCAGGTCTTTGGCTCATTATATTACACATTTGACGATTTTTAATGTCTTTTTCTTCGTCTTTCTGATATACTATATCTTTATATGACTACCATTGTGGCTATTCAGGGCGATAACTATTCTGTTGTTTGCTCTGACTCTCGTATAGCAACGGTAGACCAAGATGGACATGTTTCCCAGATTACCACATTAAGAGAAGGTACTGGAAAGATGGCTACAAATGGCAAATACCTCATCGGTGCCGCTGGCGACATGAGAGCCATAAATTTGTTGCATCATGTCTATCAACCCCCTGCTATTCCACCTGGAACTACTGGCAAAAAACTCGATCAGTTTTTCACTGCTAAAGTAATACCATCTATCAGAGAATGCTTTGAGCAGCATGGTTACGCTCTTCCTGACACAAACGAGAAAAAGCACATAGCAGAACAAGATTCTACTATATTAGTTTCTGTTTTGGGATCTATATATGTCATAGAAGGTGACTATTCTTGGACTTCTGATGCACAAAATTTTTATGCAATTGGTACCGGCTCACCTTATGCTTTAGGTGCACTTCAAGTCATTAAGGGTAAGCGTAAACTTTCTGTAAGTCAAGCAAAAACCTTAGCTTTAAAAGCCATTAATGTTGCCGCTAAGTATGACCCCCACACTGGATCTCCTTTTCACACCTTTGTTCAGGAAGCAAGCAAACCTAAAAAGAAGCGTTCCAAATAGCTATACTTTTTGATTATTGTGTATAATAACAATATATGTATTATTATATATTTTAATAAATTTATTTTGGAGTGTTTTAAGTGAAACTAAAAGAAACTTTACATTGCGAGGTTTGTTCTTCAACCTGGTCACGCAAAAAAATTCGGGGCAGAAAACCCAAAGTTTGTCCTCAGTGCATTAAAGACGAAGTTACTATTTACGAGCAAGTAACCTTTATGCCTGATCAATCTTCTTCAAAAAAAACAGCAAAGAAGTGGATATGCCCTCAGTGTCAATCTTCTGTTACTGTTTTTATCAACTTGGAATACCCTCCTGTATGTAGAAATCCTCAGTCTCATTCTACAAGATCTGTTGAAATGCAAATCAACGGTCGGAAGGCACAAGTAGCCTAACTTTTACTTATAATATTTTAGTATATCCTACTAAACCTAAGTAAAGGAAAACCATGAATGATTTCAATTATACTAATGGGGATAACTCTATTACGCAGAAATTTAAAGAAATATTTATTAAAATGATTCGTTCTGTTTTTGATCTAAGAAATTTGGTTAGAGTTTTAGAACTTTTCCTTCTTTTGATTTTTAAAGCAGTTTATGGCAAGCAACCGGTATTTACATGGTAACAAAAACTGATGAGTATACAAAATATACTGTAACTTTACCCGTAACTTTGTTTGTTGAATCTGTTGATCCGAATAGGGCTATAGATATAGCAATGGAAGCTATTCTAAATCCTGTTAATTTTCAACTTTTGAGAAACGCTGAAATCAATCTATCTGATGCGGTAGTTAATGTTGGACATAAGTTTACGGTCTCACATGAGAATTAAAAATCTTGGTTTTTATCATATTATACCCATATAATCACCTCAACTACATAGGAGATCATCATGCCGATGATTGCAAGCACCGAAACACAAGTTATTCAGAACCCTCAAAAGTTCGCAATGGCCGAGCCCACTAAGCTCGTCACCTTCCTTAAGGGTGAGCCTCCCCACAACGCAGGTCGGGGTCGTCGCCGCAATCCAGTAATTTCAGCAATCTACAATGAGCTTATTCAGAATCGCAATGTTTGGGCTCATGTGAATATTCCGATTACCGACAAGAAAGTCAGATCTTCGGTCATATCTTCGCTTTACGCGAGAGCCGCAAAAGACAATCTTGCCCTGTCAACATCGAGTGTTTTCAATGAGCGCACAAAGATGTACGATCTTTGGGTAATGGTTTCTCCTAGGTAATTTCTCCCAGACAAGCGTTAAAGCTCTTGCCGCGGGGGTTAACCTTAAAACAGTTAACCTCTGCGGCAGGTATTTTTTTGTTAATTCAAAAGCCGTGTTTTTTTGAATAGAACCTTAGGTTACCGATTTTTGAAAATCTAGGTCTCAAGTCACTGGTTTTATAATGTATTTCTAAAACACTCTACTTTGAATAATTTTTTCTGCTATTTCTTTACCCTCTATAATAGATTTAAATGTTCTTGGCTGGAGTTTTCCGCGATTTCTTACTAAAAATCTGTGGCGCTATATGACCCGTCTGTGTTATTTCGCCTAGTCTTTCTCCGAAAAGCATACTTTCGCTTAATGGCCCTTTACCAATTAATTTATTTCCTTTTTCAATTTGTCTTGGACGAAATTCTTCCTCCAAATTACCATATGAAATGCTACCATGATATGTTGCTGAAGCTTCTATTAGCATTCTATTTATATCTTCGGATGTTGGTGCATATGATGCTGTTGGTTCCCAATTCTGAATCCATTTTATGTTTCTATCTAAAAAAACTTTAAAACTGTTAGGACTGAAATACCCAGTAGTTCTATAAAATATTTTATCTAAAATAGATTTTTTTCCATTAAGCGCTGTTCTAACGAAACTTTCTTTTCCTAAACGAGGAAAAATACCAGAAATAGATCCGATGCTAAAAGAATCTGCAAGTGCTTCCTCTAATCCGTGAGAACGCATAGTTTGCGTTAGTGATCTAGTAATATCATCAAATGTATACACACTTGGATAATTACCTTTATTATTCACCGTTTCTCGGAGCAATTCGTAAGCCTCCTTCATCAAGGGTTGTTGCCCGTGAATGGGGAGAAAGAAGATAGTTACCTATATTAGCTTTATAGGACGCTGCATGACCTATTTCATGAGCAATAGTTCCTATATTATCTATTCTATGATAATAATGCTCATCATAAATTTGTTGAGTAACTCTTTTAACTAGGGTTGTTGGTCTTTCGAAATATTTTTTATTTAAAAAAAGTTGTGAAGTAGCGTTTGGGTTTAATTTATCTATTAAATTTTCTCTTACAAAAAGAGATCTAAGTTTATCACTTTCAATAGTTTCTTCAAAATGCAGTCCTGAACTTAAGGAGTAACTGGAATTTATTTCTGGCTGATTAAAATCAATAGCTACTATATTAACTTTATCAGTTAAATCAATTAGATCACCTATTAAAAATGAGGGTTTTCCAGGTTTTTTTACTGCAAAGCCGAAAACTTTATCTTCAAAATATGAAAGTGATTCATTTAAACTATCAATATATTTTGGTTGCAAATACGGTTTTGCTGATTCGCCAACATTTATTCTAAAAGTATTTGAACCCATTGATATACCAAATTTCTAATAGTTAAAATATATAGTAACTACTTCGCAATCTTTATTTTTCCTATATAGGGTAAAATAGGAAAAAATTTTTTTGGGGGTTTTTCATTTTAGAGTTTTTTCCCTATTAGGGAATATGGTATACTTTCTAGTACGAAGTCAGATGCTCTGTGTGGGGTTGGTAGTAGATAATACTATCGGCCCCACACAAGGATACTTTTATGGACATTAAGAACGCAATTAAATGTTAACCAGGCTGGAAGAGGAAGAGTAATGAAGGACACAAAATTTGGAGAATACGGTTATACGGAGATCTATAATAGCATTCTTTTATCTTTGAGAAATGATTTAGTTGAAGAAAAAGTGGCTATAGTTACGGCAAAGCGATTAACCGATGCCGTATGGGACCTTCACTTAGTCCTAAATGCTGATAGTGATTCTTTGAATAATACTGTAAAAAATATAAAGGGTATTTTAGAAAATCGGCTTGGGAAATAATAATCCACTTAAAGAATACCTCAATGCTAACTGGATGATAGATTAATTAATTTTGCGGGTATAAGTTAATGGTAGACTGGCATGTTTCCGACCTGCTCGTGAGAGTTCGATTCTCTCTGCCCGCTCCAATAAAGGAATTAATATGACGAAAGCTAAATCAAAAAAGAAGCTAACAGATAAACAAAAAAAAGAAAAGTATCTCAAAAAAAGAGAATACATGAAAGCTTATCAAAATAAGTGGCTTCAGAATCGTAGAGCAGAGTGGATTGAAGCCAACGGTCCATGTAAAAAGTGCGGTACTTGGGATAGTTTAGAAATTGATCACATAGATCCAAGCGAAAAAGAAGTTCGCATTGCCACAATCTGGAGCAGAAAAAAAGAATTCAGAGACGCAGAGCTGGCTAAGTGCCAGGTTCTATGCAAGTCTTGCCACTTTAAAAAAACCAGTAAAGAAAACAAAGAATTTGGGCATGGGACTCCAGTTAAGTATGCCACTTGCAATTGTGTAGTCTGTAATCAAATGAAGAATCTACATAAAAAAATCGGCGTTGATTAATAATACTGCTCGTCAGGTTCTATTCTTGTTTGTCTGTTTCTTTGATACATTCCTACTCCAATTATACTTGCTGCTCCAGCTATTAAAAGATTTCTAGCATTTGCCTTACCCTTTACTACATTTTTTGCTGCATCCAAAGACTCTGTTACTTTTCTTGTAGTTGAACTTGATTTAGATTTTTCTATAGCGTCTTTTACTACTCCAGAGGTAGTTCTTGGTCCTGCGTTTGAAGATACGGTAGCAGTTGTTTTAGTTGGAGTCGTTGAATTAGAAGATGCGGTGGTTGTATTCATTTTTGCTTTAGTGGAAACATCTGAAGAAGCTCCAACTGGTTTCATCGTGCTTCCAGATGGAGGTGGAGTTGAATCTATTCTTGCTGTCGTAGGTGCTGGCGCAGCTTCAGCCGGTCCTGCTGATTTTAATTTAGGTATTTTAACTTTAGAATTTTTAGCTTGTTTTTCAACAAAATCTAAATCATCTATTGCAGTTGTTATTGGACTCATTTTTTTATTGTAAATAGGATCGGCAGCATCTTCAAAGAAAGTTGCTGTACCGTCTCTTTTATAAACATCTTTTACGGCATTTCCGCCATGAAATTTGGTGATTTTTCCATCTTCTGAAAATGTTTCATAAATATTTTTTCCCACAACTGGATCACTAGTTATCCCAGATCCTGATTTTAATACTTCTTCAACATCTGATCCAAGTTTTAAGGCCTCATCACCATCTCCAAAAAGAATCCTATCAAAAACAAATGGATCATCTTGAGTTGGTATTACTTTGGGAACGCTAGCTCGAGCACCCATCCATCCTCTACCCTTGCCTTTATAGGCGGCATTTGTGTCGTCAAATCCATGTCTGGCAGCGCGTCCATCGTCCAATAAGAAATAAGTAGATGATGGACGTTGCATTGTGCCACGTGAATTGAACCTCATACCTGTTTCAGGATCTATATCCTGTGTTCCAGTCCTAAAAATAGCTTTAACTTTTCCGGCATCAAAAGCTTCTCTTACAGCAGCTGGCATATTGTCTTCTATGTCTGGAATTAATTTTTTAGCCAGTTCGAGCATATCTATCATAATTTTACCTCTAGTTAAATAGTAACATTGATAAATTGCGCAAGTCAATAAAGTTATGCTACTATATAGTCAACTAGGGCCTGACAGGTTTCGACGTTAAGATTAAAAATATAAAGTGCAATTCAAGTTAGATGACAGACTTGTAAAACAGTTATCAAAAACACAAATGCCGATACTACACAGTACTCGTGCGACTGGGATGCAGAGCTAGCTAAGTTAAGCCGCGAGGTTTGCCTAGCTGCCTAATTCCGGTTACTGGGGCCAGTCTGAGCCCTATTAAATAATCAGATGGGCCGCTTGGGAAGACAAGCCGACATCTGGAAAGACAGATGACTGATTAGGAAAGACTAATCAAAAGTGGCCTAGCTACTTTAACTTAGGAATAATTGTAACACAATATATTTTTACTTATCGGACGCGAGTTCAATTCTCGCCAGGTCCACGATTACTATTAATACTTTAAAGGAGATAATATGACCTCATACTGGTTAGCTGACATGCTTAAAGAAATGGAAGCAAAAGAAATGACAAGCATGCCCATGCCTGAATTGGAGTTTGCCAACGCACTAATTGCCATTGCCCAAAAGTATGGTAAACTAGCAAACAATGATGGAAAAGGTATATGGGTTGGTTATACGCCTGCAGCAGAAAATGATAACGCTAGCATTGGGGTTATGTGTGGCAATTGTTACCTTCGCGAGTCAGAAAAGACGTGCAAAATAGTTGCTCAGGAAATTGAGATGGGTGGCCTTTGTCGTTTAGCGGCCATTCCAGATGGAGTTGTTAAACAGGGTTCAGATGACTAATTATTGGCTATCAAATATTGATTATCAAATTAATAAAATAAAATTTATTAATGAATCATCAAAGTCTAACAATGACTACGACGACGATGATGATGAATCGCCAGAAGATCAGGATGATCCTTCTTCTAATCTAACTCCTCGCCAAAAAATGCTTTACGATAAATATGAAGAAGTCGTAGAAGAGTATGGCAAGTTTGATAAATCAGCTAAGGCAAATGGTGCACACTACGCTCCAGCGGCTGCAAATCCATTTAAAGAAGAAGGTATGATTTGTGGCAATTGTGTATATTTTATGGGCGGCGGTGGCTGTGAAATAGTATCAGGAACCATTGAATCTGATGCCATATGCAAGCTTTGGATCATACCAGAAGACTTAATTAAAGTTAAAAAATAATTTACTTTTTATCATTACTATATAAAGTATGACAACATTATCTTTTCCCGCATCTCCTAGCGTAGGTAATACTTTTGTATCCGGATCCAGAACCTGGACTTGGAATGGTAGCAAGTGGGTTGTTCAGTCCAATGGATCCGTATCTTCAACCACAATTGCCGATGGAACGATAACGGAATCTAAGATTGCAAATGACGCGGTAACATCTGCAAAAATTGCCGCAAATGCAATTAGTTCCTCTGAGATAGCATCTAGTGCAGTAACCTCTAATCAGATAGCAAGCGGTGCAGTGACAGAAGACAAGTTGTCCAACGCCGCTGTAACTGAAATTAAAATAGCTAATGCTTCTATTACATCTGCAAAAATATCAAATAATTCTATCACTTCAGAGAAGATAAACGACAGTGCCATAACGACCGACAAGCTCGGTGCCAACGCAGTAACGTCAGCAAAACTAGCAGACGGAGTAGTAACTTCTGTAAAGTTAGCAGCAAATGCCCTTCCACAATCTTTAGGCACTGGTGCAAGTGTTGAATTCAAAGATGTGGTTTTGACACGGCAACCTGACAGTTCAAGGAACCACTACAACCGTAAATTCAAATACTTCATCCATAAATGATAATACCTTTACGCTAAACGCAAACACAACCGGAGCACCAAACCTTAACGCATCATTAAAAGTTGAAAGAGGTACATCTAGTGATGTATCAATTCGTTGGAATGAAACAAAAGACGTTTGGGAAATAACAAATGATGGAACAAATTACTTTAAAATAAATGTTGATCAAGTAAACGTAAAAGATTTTGGAGCAACAGGTGATGGAGTTACTGATGACTCTACAGCGTTTTCCAACGCCGCAAAATTCAAAACCGGAGCTGTAACATTCGAAGATAACGATATCCAAAGAGCTAATGGGGTCTTTGTTCACGTTCCAGAAGGAACATATTCTCTTGGCAACCTGGTTGATACTGGTGGAAGAGAAGTAATTTGGGTTCTTGAAAGAACAGCGGTAGTTCTAAATGTTAATAATATAAATGGCAAAATACTAAGACATGGACAAAGAATATCTGGAATTCCTTTTGGGACAGACGATAACGCAACTGGATTTGCGGTAAGACTATATCCAGATAATTATGATCACAATATAGGCGCTGAAATATTAAGCGTTTTAAACGAATCTGATCTTGCAGTATATACAGATAGAGATGCGGTATCAGTATTTGCAGATATACTTGGACCTGCTCCAACTTTAACTCTAACTAACGCAACATACACTGCTACCACCGTAGTGCCAGCAACAGCAATATCAGCCACAAACCTACGCAAACTTAGGATTGGCATGATAATAGATACCGCTCACGCAACAAAATATAGCGGCTTTGTGACTGGTTGGGCATCAGACGGAACCTCAATAACAGTTGAGGGCTGGTATCTTGCAAGCGGAACATCGCAAAACTCCTCTACCCCCAGTGGGACAGCAACAGCATATGTAAATCCTATAACAAAAATATGGGCACACAATGCAAACGTGTTACTTGACGGCTCCTCTCATGCAACAGCCG
>Ga0099846_1000795_pt1 | contig 13018 bp, 19 predicted proteins | sample CB_VirMetaG_FD_78180 | JGI IMG/M metagenome (GOLD analysis project Ga0099846, IMG submission 78180) | Freshwater to marine saline gradient viral communities from Chesapeake Bay - CB_1504_1 Viral MetaG | ecosystem: Environmental > Aquatic > Marine > Coastal | place: USA: Chesapeake Bay... | reverse complement strand
GAGGGTAAAAAGTAGCATAATATACATCAAAGTCTTCTTCTAACATTTTAAGATAACTTTCATTATGCCATCCTGAGTAAAAGCAATCACAATCGTTATAAAAAATGTAATCAAAATTTAATTCACTACATAACTTAATAGGGTACCTTTTTAAATTAAAATTAAATGTACCGTATACCTCTTTTGGTTCATCTGGATAAAGCTCGTTAAAGTCTCTAATAAAAACTCTTTCATTATTATAGTTGAACTTATGTGGCTTGTCTGTTAACATTAGTATAGAGAAGTTAGTATGCTTTAAAACAGAGTCAATCAAAATCTTAGATCGTTTGAAATATTGATTAGATTTTTCTCTTTCTCCGTCGATACAGATACTTCCTATAATTGTCTTCATTCATTCCTATTTATTATAAATAAGAATGTATGCGTACATTTAAGCAATACTACATTACTGAGGCAAACGCATTATTATTTGATTTAATAAACAAAGGAGACATGGAGAGTGTGCTTTGGTCATACAGTAACACATATATACGCGCACGAATATTTGACGTACATGGTAATGTGAATCAAGATCGGATTCAACTAATTGACCGATTTAACACAAAGATATCCCAATTATTCACCAAAGAGGTCATAATAGCGATGAACCAGTATGGTGTAAGCGAGCAGCCAAATCCAGAGCGTGCACGAGAAGGTAGGGATCAAATTGATATAGATAGGTATCTGCGGCCATATTTAGAAGACATGGTATGTACTGACATGGAATACTACAATTCTTACAAAGTATTCATGAAATTATCTGTATTATTAAACAACACAACAGAGGTAGGTAACCGTTCTAAGTACCGGTTACAACTCATAGATAGTGTTAAAAAAATATTTCAAAATATTGGAGGTATAAAAGATTGGATGACCGGGTCGGGTGGTGAACTAGCAGACAATTTATACATATATTTAACACCAAAAGAAATGGCACGAAACTTAGAGAGATCTCACAGTGAGCTCACTGAAATTCATCAAATGGAGCTCATTGCCACACTAAACAGGATTATAATATCAAAGATTGCCGGGGCGGGTATTGCTCAACCCATACAACATTTCTATGATTTCATGAACGACCGGAGGCTTGACAGTCATGCAGCGCAGAAGACGGGTATTCGATATGCGCACAGTATGGAAGGTATTATCGAATATTTCATGAAATCGCCAACGATGCAAACCATAGGTAACATTGCACGTGACTACAATCGATTCATAAAATTAGTGGACCTAGGGAGGCTTCGACATGCGGACATGAAAGGTCACATGCATGAGGTATTTGCATGGGAGGACGGTACACGGATGGTGCAGCCAATGACTCAAGAATTTTGTAAATACATGGGAAAGAGTATGAATCACTGTGTAGGGGGTTATGATCCATTATCGATTGAATCTCCCTTACTGCAACTAATAGACTACGAGAACCGGTTAGTAGCCACGATAGAATTGAACACTGATCTAGACTATCCAATATTTAACACAAGTGCAAGGACGCCGGTGATGGTATACGATGTACAGCAGATAAAAGGTAAGATGAACCAGGCTGTTGATTCGAAGTACAAGAGGTACATGGAAGAATTTTTCGACACATACAAGGAGCCAGAAGAGGACAAAGAAATAGGAAAGCCATTACGGATAAAGACGACTGACGGGGACACGGACATATATATCATCAAGCCACACAATGTATTATTTGAATCGTATGGATTGGACTACAGGCATTTCATAGGACGACAAATTTGAGTTGTTTAATGCGCGCGACGAGGCATTCTTTATTTAGATATTATACGGAACTATTTCGTAGGGTTGATATTTTATTTTAAATAAATCTTGTAATCAAAAGCGGATATCTTATAATGAAAGAGATGAAAAAGATAAACAAACTTAGAGTGCTTATTCCTTGGAATACAGGACAGAGAGTATTCAAGCCTAAAAAAGGCAAAGGGAGTTATTCCAGGAGGAAAAATAATTCCTCTTTCCTAGTGGAGGAGTAAATGGAACGTTCATATAATTAAAGCATAAGATATGTTAGAATTAAATTTTAAACAGACAGAGTTGGTTAGTGTAGATAATATCGAGATCCCTTCCAGATTTTATTCTCGTATGATGACAGGGATCAGTACAGTAGACGAATTTCTTCATGAAGGGTTTCTTCCAGGTTCGACAATGACGTTGACAGCTGCAGCTGGCTGTGGTAAAACTACATTCATGGTACAATTACTAGAAGGTCTAACAAAGAATGGATACAGTGTTGGATATTGCTCAGGCGAAGAGAATATCTTTCAGCTTGCAATGACTTGCAGACGAATCAAATGTACTAGCTTGCAGATAGCAAACTTGACTGATGTCGATGAGATTGCTAAGCTGACTAAGACTAATGACTTTCTTGTTATTGATAGCTTTCAAGCTCTTACTACTAAGAAGAAGATGAATAGTATGGAGAAAGAACGATATGCTTTGATGAAGATTGTTAAAGCAGCTCAAGAGAATGAATGCTGCGTTTGTTTCATTATGCATCTTACTAAGGCAGGTAAGCTTAAAGGCACTACGCTTGTTCCACATACTGTTGATGCTAATCTTAATATTATGATTGATGCTGAAGTTAATGATCAAGCTAGACGTATTTGGTTTTCAAAGAACAGATTTGGACCTACTAATGAATTGACTCTTATGATGACTCATTCAGGTTATGATATGTATAGTAAGGTTGTAGCTAAAGAGAACAAATATGTTAGTAAGAAGAATCAGAAAGAGGTTATCAAAGATGATCTTAAGAAGAAGAAGCTTGATAATGTTAATGTAAATCAAATCTGCAGTCAGTATAACGTAAGTGTTGTTTATGCTAATTCAGCATTACGTGAGTTAGTTGCCGAAGGAGCTTATCAAAAGATAGGAAGAGGAGATAACGCTTCTTGGCAGGTATGTCATATTATTAAATAATTATATGTCTGAGAGAGTTCCAAGAATGGCTCCAATTAACAACCAAGGCGATGGTGAGGTTTATACTCAATATCACCAATGGCCTTTTAACAGTACAGATATGGATGGAGGTAACAAAACAGAAGGTAATCAACCTAATGCTTATCCTGGTGATGAAGATGCAGAAGATATAGGTAATAATATTTTTATAGGCACTACTGATGAATTTGCAAAGTCTAAAGTAAAGAGAGGTATACTATTAAGAAATAATAAAGTTATTTGGGATGCTTATGGTGCTCATCACGGCATGTTACATGGAGAATTTCAACAAAAATTTAATAAAAAACCTTTTTCTTACGACTTTTATAATTTAAGAGTTCAAGGCGATAAATTGCAACCTACACGTTATCAGAAAGTTCCTCCTTATAAAGATATAAATTTAAGTTCTACAGAATTAAATAGTATTCAAAAAATATTTCCTCAGTTTAAAGTGGTAAAAAACTTAGAAATTAAAAATTTAAAATCCGTTCCTTCTTTTATGGATTTTTATAAAAATAAATTTTTTAATAATTTATTTCACCCCGGTGATGAAGAAGAACCTAAATGAATGGTGTTGATTACAAATACTAGTTATTAAATATTATTATTATAGTATTACTACTTCCAACTGTATTGGAGTGTGTGTGACTAAGGGGACTTAGGTGAAGCATATGAAAAATATAAATTTGGAGGTGGTATCTCCTCCCAGGTGCGGAAGCACTTTACTTTGGCATTTCTGTAAATTTTATATTGCAGGTAAGAATAATGGTTTCTTTCAAATTGAAGATAATGTAAATAAATCTCACCCTCCTTTTGAAAAAGACCATATAAAGTTAAGTAACTTTGACTTTCATACATATTATATTGTCACTGTTAGACACCCGTTCAGTCAATTAGCTTCTTTATTAGTATACGATAATAAAAACGAAAATAATACATATGACACTACTTCATTATCAGAAAGATATGTAATGGGTAAGGTAGATGAATCTATAAGAGACTTTAAATGGTGTTATGATATTATAAAAAATAATACTTTCAATACTGTATTATTTAAATATGAAAGATTTGTAAATGAATATAATTACTTCTTTGATCATTTCAGAGACACATTTGGGTTTGAATTTAGTCAAAATGATTTTGATAATTTTTACCATAATTACGGTTTAGAAGTTGTTAATTCTAGAGTAGGTTCTGAAGGTTATGTAGGTTATTCTCCTTACCACGTTAGTGTTAGCCAAGGTAACAATGAAGAAAATATAAAATATATACCTAAACGATTTAGAAAAACTATACAGAACAAATATATTAGATCAGGTGTATATGATATGTTTAATTACTTTCCGGTTACTTTAGAAGGAATAGAATTTTTACCTTCTTACCCTTAACGTTTCTTCTTAGTTGTATCATTAGTTGATTGCATATGTTTAACTCCCATAATCGTTCCAATGATACTGAATGAGTTAGTTAATAGTATACTAAACATGTTAGCCCAAGAACTCTCAATTATTTGATTTTCGTTTCCGGTTACTATTGTGTAAAAATATAAACCGGATGTTATAGCTCCTACACCTAATATAACTATTAAAGAAGTACTTACAATTTTATTAACCAGTTCGTTTTGATTTTTCTTAACTAACAAATCTAAATCTTCTTCAGCATTATTTTTAGCTTTTTCAGCTGCGGCTTTTGCTTTATTTGCTTCTTCTAATGCTACCTGTAAATCTTTCTGAGCTTTTTCGTTTTTATTTTTCCAATCAATTAACTCTTTATTTTGATCTTGTACTTTTCGAGTTACCTCTAATCTCTTTTTTCTAGTTTCAGTATCAATTTCAATACATTCATTTACGTAGTTTGATAACTCTTCGTTATCCGAAGTGTCTATTACTTTAAGAAAGTTACCTTCTATTCTAATATTATGTTTTTTTAACTCTAGTATTTGCTCAGCACTAGTCTTTGAAAATTTTATTTTTTTCATTTGTAGACTTTAAATGGTGCAGTTCTATCTTTATAACCATCAAAGTCTTTTCTAAAATCTTCTAATCTAGGTTCAATTTCATCACTCTTGATAATCCAAAATTGAGCTCCGGCTTTCATGGCTTTGGCTTGTTCAGTTTCATCATTAGAGCTAGATATAATCCCTATGACAACCCCATCTCCGTGTACAAAGTTTATTCGTCTACATAATTCTATCCCGTCAAAACTACTACCAATAATATTAAGATCGACAAATATACAATCTGGTTTAATTAAGTTATTATCTACAATATTTTTGAAGTACTTTTCTGCTTCATCAGCACTGCTCATTGCTTTTAAAGATAATGTTATATCAAGCAAAGAACACGCATCTTCAAAGACTAAATGAAACAGGTCTTCATCGTCAACAAGAAGTATTGAGTCAATCATCATAACGATAATATTTAATTATATTCTTTGTCTAAACTGAATAATCTGTCATTGGGTAATATAGACAAATCAAATGATTCGTAGTTATGTCTATCTATGTATTGTTGGAGGGTTGTTGTAGAGGTCTCTCTATACTCTACAGGTATAAGTTTTAAATTAGCTTTGTTATCTCCTTTACCGCTACTTACATGGAATGGTCTAAAGTCTTTTCTCTTTTTATTACCATCAATCATATCTTGAGCTATAGATGTAGCACAGAAATCAGCTTGAAAATTATTAAACTGTTCATCTGTTATTTGAACGTTATAATTATCATTGATAAATGTTCTAAGATAGTCATAGTTATTATGATAATCTTCATAATTGATTACAATACCGTTACCGTTATTATTATCTACGAAATCGTAGAAGAAAGATAATCTTTTTTCAAGCTCATTCAACTTCATCTCTGCATTACCAGGTATAACTTTAATAACTCTTTCTTTTTTATCAATACTATCTACATGTAACATTGATCCATATATACCAAACGGGTGCCTGAATAGAAATAAGTTATTGTTTCCATAATCTAAAGCTGATTTACCTTTATCATTTAACATTTGTGGGTGTACTAAACTGCACTTTTCACAAACGAACTCTCTCAAAAATAAATTAAGTATTGTCCCCCCGCTTCTAGGTACAGCAAATATGTTTATTTGTCCTAGTGGTTTTTTCATATAACAAAATTATTTACTTATTTTATTTGTATTTTAAACTTTGTACCTCTCTCTATTTTTTCACATTTAACTTTAAAGCCGTGTTCTTCTAAAATAGCACAACATATATTAAGACCTAACCCTGAACCAGATTCTTTTTGTTTATCATTTCTAACATAAGGTTTGCGTAACTCTTCAAATTGTTCTTGGGTAATACCTCTACCATTATCTTCAATAATAATAGATTTTAAATCTTTATCATAGTAAATTTTTACCATTTTTGTATCTGAATCATTATATTTTAACCCGTTTCTTATTAAATTATCTAAAGCTGTACAAAATAAAGATTCATTTACTTCTTCTTCAGGTAAAGGTTCAATAATTACACTTCTATAATAAGATGTTTTACTTAAGTAGTCATCTAATATGTAACTTAAATTTTTTAATTCTTTGACCAGTTTAGCATCCTGCTTTACTAAATTTGTAAATTCATATACACCTTTATATACTTTCTGGGTATGAGATAAACCATCTTCTAACATCTTTAATGGAGCAGATAGTTTACACTCATTTAAAATTTCTTCACTAATACGTCTTTTGAGAGAAGATATGCCTCTTGGTATATATGTATTGATACCAGAGTGCATGTCATGTCTAAGTATTTTAGCTGCATGTTCTAAATAAGAATTTTTCTTTTCTATTTCTTGTTGTTGTTGAATCAAATCTGTAATATCTTGTCTGATACTTATAAAACCGACAAGATTACCCTTTAAATCAAACTCTGCTTGAATCCAAGACTTAACAAAGTATAACTCACCTTGCTTATTTTTGTTTACTACGCATGGGTGATGCCAGATTTTTCTCTCCTTAACTACAGTTCTGTACATATCCTGCCAGAACTCTTTAGAATGAAAATTAGAATTTACTAAATTATGATCTTTGTTTACGCATTCCTCTAATGTGTATCCTGCAACTTCTAGGAATTTATCGTTAGCGTATGTAATCTTACCCTTACTATCTGCTCTACTTATTAGACTAGTTTCTTCTAGAAGATTATCTTTAAGAATTAAATCATTTAGAGTCTTTTGTTCTTTATCTTTTTGAGCTTTAAGTTGACTTCGATAACATGCTGAAGCAATATATTTAAAGTAATGCCAAAGACTCTTTGTTCCTAAGTATTTCACTTTAATATTTAATTGATTTTTATTGGGCTATTCTTTACAATATACATATGAAGTTAGAATATCAACCAGATTTTAAGAGAGGTTTTCTTTTCGTATGCACTGGAAACGTCTTTCGTTCTAAAACCGCAGCGTCTTTAGCATCTCATTATGGGTTATGTGCTTCATCCGCTGGGTTTGAGCCAGGTAGATTGCATGATGAACATCATGATTTGAGCTATTTTAATCATGGTAACTTCAATAATATTGTTATGGATAAAGATGCATATGAATTTTGTATTAGTAAAGGAGTAAACAATTTGGAGATTGAACCAAAACAAAAAGAACTTACTCCTGAACTAATTAAAAATTCTCAAATTGTTATTTGTATGAATTATAGAGAACATTATCCAATGATGGAGAAGTTTAAGATGAAACACAATATCAATCCCCATAACATTATGTATTGGGACATACCTGACATTAAGAAAGAAGAAGGATGGAAAGGTTTTGAAGATAATCTTGACTATGGAGAGAAAAAAGATATCATCTTAATGATAAAAGATAAGATTGATTCATTACGTTTATTATAAAAAGATAATTTTAAATATATTTAACAAAAATGAAGAAACAAGAATTTAAAAAAATAATGGCTGCAGCTAGAGATGAGATGAACAAAATCTCTGACATACAAGATGAGTTGTTTAAAAAAACAATGAAAGCTACTCTTATTCCTAAAAATAGTGATTCATATGACTTTGCTTGGGATTATCTTTATAATAGTAAAGATAATGATGAATTTGCTAAGAATACTATGGAACGTTTACTACAATTATTAAATGAAGAAGGACATAAGTTATCTTAGTATACAAGCACTAACTAAACAGTTAGCATCAAATATAGAGCAAAGCGGTAACGACTTCGATTGTATAATAGGTATTGCAAGAGGAGGAATTATTCCTGCTACTATGCTTTCTTATCAATTAGGTGTTACTACAGTTAGATCTATTCAATTGGCTTCTTATTCTGGTAAAGAAAGAGGTGATATATGGATGGATGAATTTGATAATAACATTTTAGAGCATATCAAGATGACATACTCGCATGTGTTACTAGTTGATGATCTTTCTGATTCTGGGCAATCTTTTTCTTATCTATCTCAAAAATTACACGATCGTAATATTCTTCATAAAACTGCTGCTCTTTATCTAAAGACTGGTTCAAAGTTTCAGCCTGACTTTTACTCAGCTCAGGTCCCGGCTGATCTGTGGTTGAACTTTCCTTGGGAGAGTTGTCGTAACTAATCTCATATGGATTAAAATTATGATCTTGCTTTAATGGTAGACAACACGTTCCATATATTGCAACACATAAACCAGTCGCAGTAGTTATCATAGCCTTTGATATACCTGCTGATAAGCTTTGAACATCTGCTCCCGTTTGTTGTAATGCTTGAAATGTATCTATCATTCCTAATACAGTACCTGTTAATCCGAGCATCGGAATTACTCCTATCATAATATTAGTAAAGCCTTTAGAGTATTTCTTACTCATTAAGAATATAGATATAAAAAATGTGCTAGATAAAATAATCCAGTTAGCTAATCCTCCTACATTCCAATAATCGAAACAAAACTTTAAATAGTCCACTCATAGATATATGCTTTTTAGTTTAAGGGAAGTTTAAGAAAAGTTTAAGAAAAGGAAAACATCTTGTAATAAACGGATAATTATATAATTAGTTATATGGGTCTCTTCGATGAAATTAAAATTCCTATCTCTTATCTAAAACACGATTTAGATAATGAACAAATTAAAGTTTTAAAAGAAACTGATAATAAGTTCTTTCATGCTCACACTAAAGACTTGGATAACTCAATGAGCTTTTATGAGGTAAATAGAAAGAAGCTTTTAAAGTTAGATAGTAAAAAGCTTTCTTCTATTAATGACCCTATTAATTTTGAACCTTTTGCCGAGACTATAGAGTTATCAGAGTATGAACAATTAGATTGCACTACTGACATTAAAGTATATAATACAATCTTAGATATAAAAAATATAGCTCATACTTTTATTTTTAGGTTGCACTTTAAAAAAGGTAAGTTAACGTCTGCAGTGTTAGCCTATTATGATGTTCAAAATGAAGATGAATGGGAAACATTCGTTACTAATCAATTTAATGGCTTAGGCGAAACAAAAACAATAAAACAGAAAATGTATCAAAAATTAGCTAATTTTTGTTATAAGGGATACGGTTACTTTACTAATAAATTGTTTAAGTAATATCTTCTGTTTAAAGTTTTTCATATTTGTTTTTAAATGAAATTGGTATTAAATAAAAATACACATTCCCATGTAAATTCTTTATTATTTCATAACTTAAATTATATTTTTTAGTTAAAGTTTTAACTAATTTTTCATATAACTTTATTCTTGATGGTTCTGTTTTACTAGCATAAAATTTAATTCGTTCGAATTCTACTCCATCTCGTTTGAGTTCATTTAAAAATATTTTTACAATTTTAACAACCGTACTGAATACTTTAAACTCATTTCCTGTACCCGTTACACTATATCCCCCATGGTCTGATCCACGCAAAAAGAATTCAAAACTATAATAACCTATCTTATTATTATCAAATCTTACTACATAGGACCACCTGTATGCCCTAAAGGTATAAACATACTCATGAGGAGGGTCATGATCTTCTCCATAAGATACTGTATAAGATGAATCGAATGTTTCTAATAAAGGCACAATATTATCTTTGTTGCTCATAATGAAACTATCTACAGTATAATTATACTCTCTAGTTCCACCTGCAGTATCAAACTTAGAGTATTCGATTCGGTTTGGGTCTTCTAAATCAGCTTTTACATCCTTTAATATATCTTCTTGTTTATCTCCTCTTTGCTCTCTAGCTGCAGCCTTAGCTATAAGTTGCGGTAGTTTAAGATCATCGTTTATCATTTTAGATAAATCGCTTATCGCTAATTCTAAAAATTCTGGATCTTCTGTAACTTCATAAAAGCGTTTACCTTGACTGATTTCTCTAACCATTAAATCATCAAACATTGTCTTTAATTCAACTGTAAAACTATCTCCAGCTCTCTCATCCATATTTGATATTAACTGTTTCCATATTTCATTAGCTAATTCTTTTGATATTTTAGTGTTTCCTATTGCTTTATCAACAGTATGATCTAATACATTACTATTAATCCAATCATATACATCAAATCCTTCTTCATCACCCCAATCACCCTCATCATCATATTCGTCATCATCATAGTCATCATCGTCATCTCTTAAATTAGGTATAGGTAATTTAGGATTAATTCCTGCTGCAGCAGCTGCTTTACCTAGTGTACCTAGAAAGCCTCTTCTACTCATTGCTTCGATAATTAATTTGTTGTCTAAGTCAGACATGTATATATTTAATATGTTACATTTATTATTACCTTGAAGATATTATTTTTACGTCGCTTTCCGAGAGGTGCTTCAGCGCATAGATATGTAATATACTATAGAGGCTATAGCTGCAGAAACAAAAGCTATCTTATATAATGTAGGTATTTTTTTAATTAAATCTGATACCCAATAATAGAAAAAACAAATAAAATAAACCCCCCATGTAAAGAAAAGAAAAGAAATAATAAAAATTAAAAATATAATAAAATTAGTCATTTCTATTTAATTTCAGGTAAAATATGAACATAGCAAATAATGGTAGGCCAAACTTAATTAAAATGAAAGATGTATTATCCATATTTTTACTTAATCCAAAAAATTTTACGTTAAATTATAGCAATATTGTTTATATAATAATTTCTATAACAAGGTAAACGAAATAAGTTAACTCAATTTTTAATATCAATACAGATAAATTATAAAATTTCATAAAATTTAAGAAAAAGATTTACTGTATAAACTACCATAAAAGTTAGTACAATTTCACCTAAACATCTCCAAAATTCAAATCTAGGGTATTCATTCATTTATCATATTATACCTCTCTCTTTAATAAAACAACTCCTTTTTTTGTTTGATTAATTTAGGGAAAAGTGATATAATGTATGTATGCAAGATGAGATAATTAAATTTGCTGATATTAGCTGTGAAGAAGTCTTTGCGTGCGAATGCTTTCAAGCTGAATACAACAACTATCTAGACGAGCTAGCTTTCGAACATGTTGAAGCGCAAGCAGATTAAAAAACAGTTGAGTGATATACGGAACGAGCATATAATAATAGGAGCAGTAATGACTAAACCAGTAAGAGTAAGTACTTTAGGAGAAAAAGATGGAAAGTTTAGAATCTTTCACTATCAATATATTAACGATCAATACACCTGGACCGGTATGAATGAATTCTCTAATGCTCCTTCTAGACAATTGTCAATCGAAAAACAAAACCTTACTATAGTAGATAATAAATTTGTAATTTAGATATGAATAGTCAAAGAAAATGTCGTTTAGATCGCGGTCACGGTAGCCCATATGATAGGGGAGCAGCAGATAGTTGGTACGGTCGTACCCCGGTACCGCATTATTATGAAGGCGATACATATAGTAGTACTTTAGTAAAGGCTGATGAAATGACAGAACAAGAATTGTGTGAATACTGGCAAGGGTGGGAAGATAATGAAGCTGATCCTGACGCTAGGAAGAATTATTAGAGTAGTTTATTACTGTTTTGTGTATATTATCTTAGTATAAGAAATAGAAATACTATTAGAAAATGACTAGCCCTTACTATAACAATTTAGATATCATAATGCTTAAAAAAGAAGAAGAATATTTTGTTAAATCAATTAATGACTATGACGATCGAGAGATTGAATACGTTATTAGTGAACAAGATAATTATGTACAACTAGCTAAGTTCAATTGGACTAAAGAAAGAGGGTTGCTGAATGATTGGCGTATATTTGATATGACTGCTAAAGAAGTGTGGGATGATTTGATTGAAAAAGAGATAGTAGTTAACCAGGGTTTCCATCTTTCCATCCTAGGTGATGAGTTTGAAAGGTACGCTGAAGACCATAGTCATTGCGAAAAATCAGTTGATGCAGATACGGAACTAGGCTATAATAGATGTATGCTAGATAAGAATGATATTAAAGTCGGGATGAGAGTGATAGTATTCGAAAACGGTAAGAATGTAGATATCGGCACTGTTATCGAAATAGAAGATGGGTTTGTTAGTATGGTTGAAGGTGATGAAGGGTTTGGGTATGAAATAGATAGAGTAGAGTTTGCTGAAATAACAATCTAATAGAAAGAGATAGATATGAACGAGTTATATTGGGATCGAGCATATAATGATAGAGTAATAAGAGATATGAAAGATATAAAGAGATTAATTGATTCTAGTTATGATAATATTTGTAATAGTATATTAGAGATGATGAAGTTAGAGAAGAATTTTAAAGATCATAACATGCTTGAAACTCATAATGTTACTAACGAATTATTTGAAATACGTCAGAGGTTGCAATGTATTAGGATGGATTTCCAGAAATTTTGCGAAAAAAGGCTTGATCAAAAACTGTTTTGAAGCCATAATAATAGCATGATGAATAACTACAACTAGCTAGTTAATAATATGAATAAACTAATAGAAAACAATATAGTTAACGATAGATTTTACTTATCCTCAGCCCTATCAGAAATATCAGGAAGGTTAAAAGGAAATGCAGAAAGTCTAGCAGATAAAAACCTTTCTTCATTAGATAAGGAATACTATTCAGAAAAGATT
>Ga0099846_1000788_pt1 | contig 13057 bp, 13 predicted proteins | sample CB_VirMetaG_FD_78180 | JGI IMG/M metagenome (GOLD analysis project Ga0099846, IMG submission 78180) | Freshwater to marine saline gradient viral communities from Chesapeake Bay - CB_1504_1 Viral MetaG | ecosystem: Environmental > Aquatic > Marine > Coastal | place: USA: Chesapeake Bay... | reverse complement strand
TTCCGCGGACGGTGCTACCCGATCGGTTGTCCGGTCTCCTACCAGGGCCCCGACTGGCAACGAGGCATTGTCGAGTTTGCTGACGGGAAGAAGATCGGCACACAGGAGGCGCTGGACTGGCTCTTGATTCACGGGGCCAACTGCTACGGCGAAGACAAGCTTTCGCTCGAGGACCGCATTGCCTGGACCAAAGAGAACGCGCTGAACATCATTTGGTCCGCACGCGACCCGATCGAGTACCGCTGGTGGAGCGAAGCAGACAAGCCGTTCCAGTTCTTGTCGTTCTGCTTTGAGTTTGCCGACATGATGGAGCTCGACGATCCGCTGGACCATGTCAGCCATATCCCCGTGGCGGTCGACGGCAGCAACAACGGGCTCCAGATCTACTCGATGCTGATGCGCGACGAGCAGGGATGCCGAGCGACCAACTGCGTCCCCGTGGACGAGCCGCAGGACGCGTATCAGGAGGTCGCTGACAGGCTGACTGAGCGCATGCGCGAATACGCCGCGAGCCACGACGACGCCAAGCTGCGCCGGCGGGCTAGGCGGGTGCTTGAGTTCCTGCAAGCGAACGGCATGGACGGGTTCCCGCGCAAATCGGTAAAGCGCCCGGTCATGACGCAGCCGTACGGCGCCACGGTCTATTCGTGCCAGTCATACCTCGTCGAGTGGTATCACGATTTCGTGCGCGGCAAGACGCTGACCGGGCTCGAGAAGCCGTTCCCCGAGCGCGATGCCTACAAGGTGTGGCACTGGGTAGGCTCGATCGTGTGGGACATCATGGGCGAAGTGCTCTTCCGAGCTCGCCACGCCATGGACTGGATCAGGCAAGCGTCCGACATCCTTGCCGCGCATGACGTTGACTTCGCGTGGACCACGCCGCTCGGCATGCGCTGCGGCCAGGATTACAAGAAAGGCACCGTAGAGCGTGTCGGGTTCCACACAGGCCGCCAGATGTACATCCGCGTGTGGAATGCGACTGAGCACGTAGACGGCAACAAAGCCGCAAACGGCTCGTGTCCCAACTACATCCACAGCCTTGACGCGAGCGCCATGTTCCTGACGGTGGAGCGCGCCTCCCTTGCGGGGGTGACACATTTCCAGATGATTCATGACAGCTTCGGCACCCACGCTGCCGATATGCCTGTGCTGGCCCAGGTCCTGCGTGAAAGCTACATCCAAATTCTCCAGGGCAACCCCCTACAGGATTTACGAGCAGAGCTACAATCATCCCTACCCGAGGGGGTCGAACTCCCGGAGGTTCCTGAGCGCGGCTCGGTAGACATCTCTACCCTCATGGACTCGGAGTACTTCTTCTCCTGAGTCGCACACCCACTAACCCTTCCCTCTCACAAGAGAATCCCATGAAGCACGTTGTCACCCCCGTAGGTACTGCCAAGTGGATCGACGTCGTTACCCCGAAGGTCTTCGGCGGTGCGGCCCCGACTCCTGAAGCCCCGGGCCGCTATCAGGTCAGCCTGATGCTGGACCCTGAGCGCGACGAGGTTGCACAGTTCTTGGCGGAGTTTCGCGAGAAGGCGAACGCCGCGTTTGAGGATCGGATCGAAGCAGGTGAGATTCCGCCGAACGCCAAGAAGTACGAGGACGGCTTCCTGCCTGTTGCCGACGACACTGACCGCGACGGCAACGTCACGGGAATGATCGTCGTCAAGGCGGGGCTTTCTGCCGGCGGCAAGCGGCGCGACGGTTCTGCTTGGACGCGCAAGGTCGTGCTCAAGGACCTGCAAGGCAAGACGCTGGAGCTCGCGGACGGCGAAGAGCCCAGCTACGGCACGAAGCTTCGGATGTCGCTCGAGCCGTTCATCTACAACGTGCAAGGCACGTCAATGTGGCGAGTGTCGGGCCGCCTCCGTGCCGTCCAAATTGTGGACCTACAGACCGCTGGCGGTGCCACGGCTGATGATGACTTTGCCGGGCTGGACCTCGCGCCCGAAGCATTCTGATCTTCCGCTAGGGGATGGTCCAATTCACCTCTCGGCGGGTTCCGTGTCCTGAATGCGGGGCCCGCCGTGGTCTTTCTGTTGCCGTCAACGGCTTCGGGCACTGCCATGCCTGTGGTTTCATCCGCAAGACGGATGACTTCTCGTACGAGGATGCACGCCAAGACGGCGAGGATGATTTCTCGCCGCGCAACAAATCAATGCTGGGTCTTATCCCGCAGACCAGCGTTGAGTTCCTCTCCATCCCGGATCGAGGAATCAACGCTAAGACCGCCAAGAAGTACCGCTACGGCGCGTCTAACTACAAGGGACGTCCGTGCCACGTGGCCCAGTGGTCTGACGACAGTGGCACCGTGGTCGCGCAAAAGCTGCGCTTCACTGACGGGCAAGAGCCAAAGTTCTCTGTCCTTGGGGACAACTCTAAAGTGGGGCTCTTCGGTCTCGACACTGTCCGTGATGGCGATGCGTACCGCTCCGACTTCGGTTCGAAAGTGATCATCACCGAGGGCGAGCTCGACGCTCTGGCTGTGTGCGAAGCAATGGACTCGGACTTCTGGCCCGCCATCTCCGTCCCGCACGGCGCGACGACTGCCTCGAAGCACATCCGTGCTGCGCTCGAGGAGCTCGAGAAGTTCGATCAGGTGATTCTGTGCTTCGACGAGGACGACGCCGGCAGAGCCGCGGTCAAAGAGTGTCTACCCCTCTTCTCCCCAGGGAAGGCGAAGGTCACGCGCATGCCTCGCAAGGATGCGTGCGAGATGCTCCAGGCTGGCGACAAGGCTGGTCTGAAGAAGGCGATCTACAACGCCAAGCAGCACCGCCCTGAGGGGCTCGTGTCTGGAGACGCTATCTGGGAGGCGGTCGAAAACGTGCAGTCGCTTGAAGGCGACCCGTATCCGTGGCAGGGACTCAACAACGCGCTTCGCGGCCTGCGCCCGAAGGAGCTCATCCTGCTCACCGCTGCGACTGGCTCAGGCAAGTCGACGATTAGCCGCACGCTGTGCTCGCACTACCTAGAACGAGGCCACACGGTTGGCTACGTCGCGCTTGAGGAGAGCGTCCGCCAGTCCGCCCTAGGGATTTACGGGATTCCGGTTGGCTGGTCTCAGGCGATGCGAGGGGACGTCCCGCTGGACAAGATCAAGGAGGTCCACGAAAGGGTGGGCGAGCGGCTCCATCTGTTCGACCACTTCGGTTCGACGGCGACGGACACGCTGATCTCGAAGCTGCGCTTCCTCGTTAAGGGACTGGGATGCGACCTACTCTTCCTCGACCACATCTCGATTGCGATCTCAGGGCTCGCCCTTGAAGACGAACGGAAGGCACTTGACAAGATGATGACTGACCTTCGCTCTCTAGTGGAGGAGACTGCCTGCACTCTCGTGGTGATCAGCCACCTGCGCCGTCCGAAGGAGGGAAGCCACGAGGAAGGCAAGGCCGTGAAGATCGCTGACCTTCGGGGCTCGCAGTCTCTCGGCCAGCTCCCGGACATCATCATCGCTGCCGAGCGAAACACCCAGGCGGATGACCCCGCGCAGCGAAACACCGTTCGACTGCGCGTGCTGAAAAATCGCCCCATCGGGGACACCGGCGTCCACGCTGCGCTTAAATACGACGGCCCGACTGGGCTGTTCACCGAGGTTCCGCATGAGGAGCCAAAACCTGTCGGAGAGGAGGATTTCCGATGAATGACATGCCCGTTCCTGTACCTGTGCTTGCCGGCCTCGTGGGCTTTCCGCGCTCCGGCAAAGACACCCTTGGCGACATGCTCGAGGAGACTGGTCGCTGGAAAAAGGTCGCCTTTGCTGACGCGCTCAAAGACTTGTACCTGACAGCGCGCCCGTGCCGTTGGTGGGAGCTCGACGACGAAGACGACGAGGAAGGTTACTTCCTCCCGATCCACGGTCGCGCTGCCTTAGAGGCCGCAAAGGTGGACGACGCGCAGACTCGACACGCCCTTCAGCGTTTCGGCCACACCGCCCGTCAGATTGACCCGGACTTCTGGGTTCTGGCTGCGGCCCGCACCGTCGCGGAGTACATGGCGGAAGGGTACAACGTCATCTTGACCGACATCCGCTACGCAAACGAGTTTGAGTACGTGAAGCGGAAAGGTCTTGTGTTCGGCGTGCACCGTCACTCCGCAGGCCCAGTTAACGGGCATCTGACTGAGCAAAATACCGCAGACCTGCTGGAGCAGACAGACTTTACGTTGCTCAACGAAGAAGGTGACGTTGAGCAAATGCTGCATCAGTTTGAGGTGTACTCAAATCGCTTCTTTGGGGGTGCGTGTTGAACGTCACCATTACTATCTACGGGCACTTCGATGCGGCGCACAGAATGCCCACGCACGCAATGACCACTCGGCGTCGACTTCATGGGCACACCTACAAAGTCTGGGTGACCCTTGAAAATGCGTCTGGTCAGGTGGATGTTGAGCAGGAGCGCGCTCGGCTTTCATCGGTGTTGCTGGGCTACGATCACCGTCAACTCGCCCAGTCCCAGGAAGATGTCGTCTTTGCGGACGAAAGCCCCGTCGTGCTTGGCGAGCCAGTCAGCATGGAGGCAATTGCACGTCACATCGCATCCGAGTACCAGAAAGGCGCTATGCGTGGACTGCTGCGCCGCGTTCGGGTGAGCTCGCAGCCAGATGCGTATGCGGAGGTGACCTTGTGATCGATGAAAGCCGATACAAGGTCAAGGAGATCTTCTACACGCTGCAAGGCGAAGGTCGCTGGGCTGGGCGCCCTGCGGTGTTCTGTCGGTTCTCTGGCTGCAACCTTTGGTCTGGGCTTGAAGAGGATCGGTCCTCAGCAATCTGTCAGTTCTGCGACACTGACTTCGTAGGCCACGACTGGCTTAGCAACGGAGGCGTGTACTTTGAGTGCGCTGCGCTTGCTGATCAAATCCAGGAGGTGTGGCCGAAAGGCTGCGTAGCGCGAGCTCGCCCGCTTGTCGTGTTTACGGGAGGCGAGCCGCTGCTACAGCTAGACGCTTCGCTTACTTTCGCGGTCCGCGCTCGAGGCTTTGAGGTGCATGTCGAAACAAACGGCACTCTTCTGCCGCCAACTGGAATTGACTGGCTGTGTGTCAGCCCGAAAGCTGGGACGCGCTTGCGGGTGACATCGGCAGATGAGCTGAAGCTGGCGTATCCTCAAGAAGGTTTGCAGCCTTCAGACATCGACACCAAGCTGTACAGCCGCCTTTCGCTACAGCCTATTGACGGTGCGGAGGTTGAGCACAACACACGGCTGGCTGTCCAGTACTGTCTTGAACACCCCCAGTGGACGCTGTCCACGCAAACGCATAAGCAGGTTGGGCTTCGATGATTGTGATGCCGTCAAACAACTCGAAGGCTGAGGTCCATTTCTGGCAAGGCAAGTACGGGGGTCTAGCGCATCTGTACTCGGTAGGCGGGCAGCGCGGCCCGTATAAGCACCTTCCGTACGCACTAGACAATGGCGCCTACAGTGCGTTTCTCAAAGAAGAGGCGTTTGACTGGGAGAAGTTCAACGCGCTTGTCGCGTGGGCGATGTCGAAAGACACACCGCCGCTCTGGATTGTCTGTCCCGATGTCGTCGGCGACGCGGCTGCGACGGTCGAGCTCTGGAACGCCAAGGCGCCTTCGCTTCAGGCTGCAACAGGGTGGCCGCTGGCATTTGCGTGCCAAGACGGAATGACGCTAGACACGCTCAAAGACCTGAACCCGTCGCCGTCAGTCCTCTTCATTGGCGGCAGCACTGATTGGAAGTGGGAGTCGCTGGAAATGTGGATGCAGTCTGGCTTGCGTGTGCATGTCGGACGCGTGAACAGTCCTCGTCGTTTGTACGAGTGCTATCACCTTGGCGTTGAAAGCGTGGACGGCACAGGTTGGTTCCGTGGCAACCCGCGTCAGACCGAAGGGTTGCGTCGCTTCCTGGAACTGCAAAGCCTTGGAGCAGTTGAGGACTTTGAGTCAGCGCAATGACGACTCTTCTGTACGACCTTGAGACAGACAACCTGCTGTCCGACGTCACGAAGATTCACTGCCTTGTCGCAGCCGACGTAGACACGGGTCAGGTCCGCGCGTACCACAACAACCCTGAGTTTGCTCCGTGTCACGGGACGCTCAAAGAAGGTGTCGCCTACCTTGGAACGGCGGACAGGACCAGCGGTCACAACATCCTGGAGTACGATGCTCCGGTACTCGCCAAGCTTGGCTACGTGGGCCGCACTCACGTAACCCAAGACCGCACGAGAATGTTGGACACGCTGGTCCTGTCGCGGCTTGTGTACTCAGACCGCAAGGAGCGTGACTTTGCGCTTCACAGCGAAGACCGCCTTGACGGCAAGTACATCGGCCAGCACTCGATCGCTGCATGGGGTCAGCGGCTGGGCCTAGCAAAGGGTGAGCAGCCGGACGATTGGAGCACGTTCACGCAGGAGATGCTGACCTACTGCATACGGGATGTGGAGGTCAACCTCAGGCTCTACCGCGTGCTGATCAAGCGCCTGCCTGAGTTCGAGGCTGGCGGGCTGACCACCGTTGAGCTCGAGCATCTGTTTGCTGGTCAGCTGTTTGATCAGGAGCAGCGCGGCGTACAGCTAGACCGCAGGGCTGGCGAGCGCTTGCGACAGGATCTTCGCATCAAGCGAGACCTAGCGGAGAAGGCGATCCACGAGGCGTTCCCTCCAGTCAAGCAGATGTACTCGAAGACTTCGACGGGCAAGCAGCGCCGCTACCGAGACAAGGACACTGGGGAGCTCCGCGACCACAAGCTGATCCCGTTCAACCCAGGGTCACGCCAGCAGCTTGCTGCGCGCCTCATCAAGAAGTACGGGTGGGCGCCAAAGGAGCTCACGGCATCAGGCAAGCCGGCGATGCACGAGGACATCTTGCGGGACCTGTCGGACATCTACCCTGAGGCTGGTGCTGCGCTTGAGTGGAACATCTGCAACAGCCGCATCGCTGTGCTCGAGGACGGCCCGACGGGATACTTCCGTCTTGCTGACAAGAACGGCGTGCTGCATGGGCGCTGCCTACACATCGGGACGGTGACCCACCGCTGCGCGCACTCAAAGCCGAACACGGGGAACGTGACGTCGATCCGGAAGCCCTACGGCAAGGAACTGCGCTCGATGTTCATCCCCTTTCGGGGCTACGTCCAAGCTGGCTTTGATGCCGACGGCCTAGAGCTCCGCATGCTCGCGCACTACTTGGCCGAGTTTGATGGTGGACGGTACGCCGAAGCGGTGCTGCGGGGCGACAAGTCCCAAGGCACTGACCCGCACTCGATCCATGCACGAGCAATTAGCGAGGTCATTCCGTGCGACCGAGACACCGGCAAGACGGTCACCTATGCGCTGCTGTACGGTGCTGGCGACATGCGGCTTGGCAAGACGTTCGGCAAAGGCTCTAACCTCGGCAAGCGCATTCGCGCTTCCATGCGGAAGAACATTAACGGACTCGACCCGCTGATGAACAAGATTGCCGCTGAAGTGGGGGAGTCGGGTTCAATCCTTTCCCTGGATGGCCGGCGCGTGGGGATCAGGCACAGCCACGCTGCGCTGAACTCTCTGCTCCAGTCCGCCGGGGCCACGGTCATGCGATGGGTGCCTGTGGTGCTTGAAAGCATCCTGCCCGGCTTTGGAGTCACCCCAGGTCGGGACTTCCTCCAGACCGGACACGTTCACGACGAGATCCAGGGAAGCCTTCGCCCTGGGCTCGAGGACAACTACACCGCGGCTGTCGAGGCGGCCTTCAACCTTGTAACCGAATACCTTGAGCTCCGTGTGCCTGTCACGGGGAGCGTGGACTTCGGCGCCTCTTGGAAGGACACCCACTGACATGACCACACTCCTCTACGACGCAGACGAAATTTGCTACGGCTCGTGCTCTGGCTGCATGCGCGAGACTTGCTTCGGCTCTTGGTACACCTGGGACACTGACCTTGACGAGGTCAAGCAAACGATCCGGCACAAGATCAAGCAGGCTCAGGACCGCACGGGTGCCGATGTGGTGCAGTTCGCTATGAGCGACCCAAGCCACAACTTTCGGAAAGACATCTACCCTGAGTACAAGTCGCACCGAAAGACGACGCGAAAGCCGCTGGCCTACGGCGCTGCGATCGAGTGGCTCGAGGAGGAGTACGAGTGCTTCATGATGCCCGGCTTGGAGGCGGACGACGTCATGGGGATCCTGTCACCTAACGTCGACTACCTCGTGGCAAGCGACAAGGACATGCTCACCATCCCGGGCGTTGCCATTGTGTCGCCGTATCACGACCTTGAGATTCGTGGGCCACTGACCGAGGAAGAGGCGGATGACAACTGGCTCGGCCAAGTTCTGACCGGCGACTCGGTCGACGGCTACGGCGGGTGCCCGCGAGTCGGCAAGGTGACTGCGGCCAAGATCTTGGCGGAGGTGGAGGGCGAGGAACTCGACGCCAAGTGGGCTCGAGTTGTCGCCGCTTTCTCCCGAGGGGGTCAGACCGAAGAGGACGCCCTTGTCCAGGGCCGGTTGGCACGGATTCTCCGTCCCGGCGAGTACGACCTGAAAACCTCTAAACCTGTACTCTGGACCCCCTGAGCGTATACCCCAAGGTATATAACCCCAATGGCTGACACCATTAACGATGGGAGGTCTTCGGACATCCCTAAGATTCTTCGCGAGGCGGCTGACCGCTTCGACCACTCCTCCCACGAGCTCGCGGAAACCCTCGAGCGCGAAGGTCCCATCGGGGCTGCACGCACACTGGGGCGTCAAGAGGTCTACGACTGGTTTGTGGCCCAGTTTGACGCCTACCTAAACCTGCGACCGGCTCCCGTGGAGGATGCCCCGACTCCCCAGCCCCGTCGACCTTCGGCGGATCAAGCGATCGACGACCTCTGATATGTGCCTGAAACCCCCGACCCCGAAGACGCCCAAGCTGCCGCCGCGCCCAATGGCTCCTCCCCCGGCACGCGAAGGCGCTTCAGAGATCGGGGCGCCGGAGGAGGTTGTCCGCCGAGAGCGACTCGACCCGAACACGCTGCGTCAGTACTCGCTCCGGTTCCCGCCCAACTTCTTCATCCCCTCCTGACACATGGAACTCCTGACCAATCTCTATCACCAACTGGAGACTGACCGCACGGAGTGGGTGGAGCGCGGGGTGCGGAACGCGGTGCTGACCATCCCCACCGTCTTCCCGCGGGAGGGTGTCAGCCGCCACAGGCTGCCGCAGAACTTCCAAAGCATCGGGGCAAAGGGCGTCAACATGCTGACGTCCAAGCTGATGCTGACCCTGTTCCCGCCGACGATGCCGTTCATGCGCCTCGTTGTGACTGAGCAGGATCGGGCGCGGCTGGAGCAGTCTGAAGGGCTGGAGGGTGTTGCGGCCCTGGACCAAGAGCTCAACCGGATTGAGAAGCAGGCGCTGTCCAAGTTCGACAAGAGCGGCTGGCGTCCTGCTATCGCCGAGGCTATGCGCCTCCTTGTGGTGACGGGCAACGCCCTGATCTACGACCGCCCTGGCGGGCTGCCTGCTGCGTACTCCCTGCACAACTACGCGGTCGCTCGAGACGACGACGGCACGCTGCAAGCGGTCATTCTCAAGCAGGGTCTGAGCCGTGAGGGTGCCCTGATGCAGCTTGGCGAAGAGGCGGTCGCTGCCATCGACAAGATCCAGCGGGACAAGACGGGCAGCCAGCGCATGCTCGAGTCCTTCTCGGTGTTCACGGGAGCGATCCGCACGGAGAACGGAGACTTTGAGTTCCGCGAAGAGGTCGAGGGTCTTCCGGTCTCGGACCCCGTGACGCTCAAGCCTGAGGATCTGCCGCTCATCCCCCTGCGCTTTGCCGCGGAGCCGCAGTGCTCGTACGGTCGTTCCTACGTCGAGGACTACGACGGACACCTGCTGTCGCTGGAGCGCCTCTCGCGAAGCATCACCGAGTCGGCGCTGTCCATGGCAAAGACCATTTGGGCTGTCAGACCGAACTCGATCATGAAGCCGCAGGTGCTGGCGAAGACCCCGAACCTCGGTATCGTGGCCGGAGACCCTGCGGACGTTGGCGTCATCCGTACCGACAAAGGGTACGACATGAACTTCGCCATGGCGCAGCGGGACCGCATTGTCGCCGAGCTCCAGGGCTCGTTCCTGTTGAACTCCAGCATCCAGCGAAGCGGGGAGCGCGTGACCGCGGAGGAGATCCGCATCATGGCGCAGGAACTCGAAGACGCGCTGGGCGGTGTGTACACCTCCTTGGCAGACACGGTGCAGGCACCGATCGTCTTCTACCTGTTCCGCAAGATGAAGCGCGAGCGCGAGATCACGCTGCCGAAAGAGGTCGAGCCGGCCATTGCCACGGGCCTCGACGCCATCTCCCGTAACCACATGGTCGGGAGGATCGCGCAGATGTTCGGCACGATGATGCAGATTGTCGGTCCTGACCGAGTCAGCGAGATCATCAACGTGCGGAACGTCGCTACCGACCTTGCCACTGGGTACAATCTCGACGCGGCTCGGTACGTCCTCACGGAGGAGGAGCTCGCGCAGCAGCAAGAGGAGCAGATGCGCGCGATGATGGCCCAGCAGGCTGTCGGCCCCGCCATTGATGCTTCGATCCAGCAACAAGCACAGTGATGGAAAACGAAACACCTGAGCAGCCCGTTGAGGCTGTCGAGCAGCCGGAAACGCCGGCAATCCCCGAGCCCGCACCGACTGAAGAGTCCCCGGTCGAGCTCCAGATCCCTGAACCTGCGCCTGAGCCTGAGCCTCCTGCCGTCGACCAAGCGGCGCTACAGGAGGTCAGCGAGCGCATCCTCAAGTCTGGCGGCCAAATCACCGATGAGGACTACGCCACGCTTGCCTCGGCGGGCTTTGTCGACAGGGGGATGGTTGACCAGTTCTACGCCGGCCAGATGGCGCTCCGCGCCCAGCAGCAAGCGCAGGTGTACGACGCACTGGGTGGCAAGGACACCGTGCAGGGTGCGCTCGAGTGGGCCCAGCACAACTTGGGTGCCGAGGAGATCGCTCAAATTAACCGCGACCTTGCCGGCGCCTCCGTTGCGGGGCAGACCACGATCATTCGTGGGCTCGTGGCCCAGGCTGGTGGCAGCCAAGTCAAAACCCTGAAGGCTACGACCAACGCCGTCACCAGCGAGCCCCCGTTCCAAAGCGCCAGTGAGTTCCATCAGGCGCTAATGGATCCCCGCTACAAGACCGACAAGGCTTTCCAGAAGTCTGTCGAGGACCGCCTTTCCCGCTCCAACATTCGCTCCGCGAAACGCTGACATGAAGAAGAAGTCCAAGCCGAAGACCAGCAAGCCCAAGACGAAGAAGGGCTACTGATGAGAAGCCTCCTCGTTTGCCTCCCGCTGGTGGCGGTGTCCTGCGCCCCTCTGACCTTGGTCGAGGAGCGTGTGGCCGAAACGCGCCAGCAGATGCGAGCCGACCTCGAGGAAGCGCAAGACCTGTATGCTGCCGGCGAGATCGACAAGGACGGCTACGACGCTTTGATCGAGCAGTCGCTTGAGCTCGCCGAAGCGCGCCTCAAGGAAATCCCTGAGGAGGCTGCTGCGCTTATCACCGCTGACCGCGAAAAGTTCCAGCAGCGCGGTAAGCAGTTTGCCTTCGGTCTACTGGAGATCCTTCTGCTTGCTGCTGGTGGCGGGCTCGGTGCTGGTGCCTCGACAATTTCTGCAAGAAGGCGCCGCCAAGCTCCCACAGAGTAGTACACTGCGAACAGCCCGGCACCCAGCCGCTGGGCCGTGTTGTGGTTTGTGAGAGAACCGCTCGGAGCCCGCTCCCCTGTCCTCCCCAGGGTCGAGCGGGCTCCACCTTTATGTCCACCCTCAGACGCGTGTCTGCGGGCTCCCCACTGCACCCCTCCCTGCACCAATGACCCGCACCCGTCCCGACGTCGTCAGCGCCATCGAGGCCGCCTCCCGCTCCGAGAACACCAGCCGCGCTTGGGCCGAGGTCGAAGTTCACGGTTTCGCCGGAGACTCTCAAGCGACCGGCCAAGACGACGCCACCACCGGCAACGCCGCCCAGGCTGGCGATGAGCCGTGGCCTGGGCTGCTCGAGGTTTCGTGGGGTAACTCTCGTGACGACCAGATTGTGCCTGCTGCTGGCGAGGTCATGGCGGCGAAGAACCCCCTCCAGATGGAGGTTGAGGAGCCGGTCGGTGGTGTTGGCGCTGCGCTCGCCTATCTGAAGGAGCGCAAGCGGATGTTCCCTGGGATCAAGAAAATGATCCTTGTTGGCCGTGCCGTCTCTGGGAGCTCGCAGTCTGCCGGCAACTGGAGGAGTGGTGACCCCGCCTGGACGGAGCTCCGTGATGCCATGAACGGCGTGCTCGAGGACTACCCTGAGGCTGTGCCGGTCTCGATCTACCACTCCATGGGTACGGTCGACGCCATCGCGCACCAGACGTACTCGGCTGACACGTTCCTGACCGACCTGACGACGGCTATCGCTGACTGGCGCTCGACCATCCATGACGGTCAAAACATTGCCGTGGTCATGCCGTCGATCGCAACCTTCTGGACTAGGAGGGCGTTCTACTACGAGGACTTCCAGCAAGCACTGACCAAGGTTGCCGCTGACGACGAGCGCATCAGAATCGTGCCGACGCGCGGTTTGACGAGCAATGACGGCGACCGGCACTTCACCGGACCCGACTACATCGCACTCGGCCAAGACGCTGCTCGGTTTGTCGCGCCTCTCGTAGAGATCCCCACGGTCTACAACTATCGCTTCCAGTGGTCGGACGTTGAGAACAAGTTCGTCGACCTGTACGGCTCTGGCGCTGAGATCTACAGCCAAGCCACTGTTACGGACGGCACTCGCGGTGAGGTTCTGACCTTTACCGGAACCGGCATGCTGACCTCTGCGCTGTTTAACGGTGCAGCCTACACGTTCTCGGCCAAGATCTACCCGACCGCGACGACAGGGCTCCGCAACTACATGGGCTCAAAGAAGAGCGGGGACACCTTCGGTGTCGCGCTGTCTCTGGCTTACACCAACGGCTCACTAATCCACGAGGGTCTTAGCGCAGCGGGCCAAGTCCTCCTCACGGAGCTCGGTGGCGAGCCCGCGCTCAACACTTGGTACACCCTTGCTGCCGTCCACAACGGG
>Ga0099846_1000784_pt1 | contig 13093 bp, 20 predicted proteins | sample CB_VirMetaG_FD_78180 | JGI IMG/M metagenome (GOLD analysis project Ga0099846, IMG submission 78180) | Freshwater to marine saline gradient viral communities from Chesapeake Bay - CB_1504_1 Viral MetaG | ecosystem: Environmental > Aquatic > Marine > Coastal | place: USA: Chesapeake Bay... | reverse complement strand
TATGCTTCTGAGTGATGAAGTCCACTGTTCTTAGCCATTATTCTATCACCCAATGAAGTGTTTTGCAATAGCAGCGATTGCTAGAATTGACCAAAGTATATTAAACCAAATAAGCGTTGGTATTGTCTTTACCGTGGAAGACCAAATCAAAGATAGGCTAGACAATAAGGCAAATATATATAGCCACCAAATCTGAGTATCAAAAAGAAGTCCAGGAATAATAATTACTGCTTTTATGACAAAGGCAATAAACTCTACAGTATTGGGTTTATTCCAATACTCTTTATGATTCATTGTTTCTAATGCTACCGCCCATTGCATACGTCTATTCATTAAAATACCTTATTCCAATTTCCTATTGTCCAAGCGCCTATTGCGATTGCATCTGCTACGTCATCATCATCAACATGTAAGTTAAATTCATCATTCACAAACTTAATGGTTCTTTGCTTTCTGAAAAGCCTTTCTTGTGACTTATACCAAGAGTTGGTTTTGTCTGGATAAGATAAACGAATATCTTCCTTTTCTCCTGCTGTAAGCCTTTTGTTACCAATCCAGTTCTGCCATTGCATAGGACTAACACTCTTGATCCTATTGACCCCTGTAAGGGCTGCTGCTGCCACAAGAGCACCGTGGCTCATAGAAAGATTTGCTGCGGTCTTTGGTGAATTAAGATAGATAGGTTGCTCAATAATTATAGTGTCAACATTATCTAATTGATTAAAGAACAGTTTTGTCTTATATGCTGTATCTATAATCTTTTCATAAATATCAGCACCAAAATACTTTATCTTTCCATACTTTTCTAGTTGACCATTATTAAAATACGCAAAGGCTAGAGAGTTGGTGCTAGCATCAATGGCACAAAACGAATTTTTTTCATCCATCGTATCTCTCATATTCTATTAGTCCCCTTAGTTCTTTAAGAACCTTGTCTACTTGTTTTCCATTGATTGCACAAGAATTGCAGTATCCGTTATCGTTATAAACAGACAGTAGAGTTCCACAGTCGTTTATACACCGCCTCTTTTTATGAGCCAACTTCTTGCGCCTACGCTGTTGGTAGCGTTCATTAACTTTTTCCTTTGTTGAAAGTTCTCTACATTCAACAGAGCAATAAATCTGGTAACTGACGTTTGGCTTAAACTCATTTGAACACCAGTTACAAACCTTCATGCAAGATACTCCAAAGGTGTAATCTTTATTGTTCCCTTATCTGCTTGGGAACACGCTACCGCGATTGGGCAATTCTTGCATACCTTTGAGTTTGATCGATAAGGCTTTTGAGGAATGTCCCCATTTTCCCACTGAGATCTCACTTCCTTCATCCATTGAAAGGCATACTCTCCCCAAGCAACGAGTTCTGGTGTTGGCTCTACAGTGATTGCATGTAGTTCATGTGAGTTCTTATTTTCATAAAGAAGGACTCCTAACTTCTTACCAAGAACCTTCATGTAGATTCCCAATTGCATTAGGTGATAGTTTGGTGGCTTAGCGTGCTTGCGATACGCAAAAGACTCTTCCCTCATTGTCTTAATTTCTACAACAGGCTGTTCCTCTCCCCACTGAACGATAGCATCAGCAAACCCAAAGATGGGTGGATCTTGAGCAACAATGCGCTTTTCCTTTTCCACCATGATTCCAGCATCTTCAATGGCCTTCTGAATTCTTTCATGACTTAGAGTTCCACTACCCATATTTGCCACTGCGTAGGGGTCTGCATTGTCCACAAACTCTGTTCCTGTAAATGCTAACCACCAGTATCGTGGACAAGCACCGTTACCATAGACTAGCGTTGATGGGCTGAACGTCTTCTTCTTTTTAAATTCTGGAACTCCTCGTCCAGCGATGTATCCAGATTCAATCTTTGCAATAAACGCCTTAGTGTCAATTGCACCTTCTGGCTGTTTATTAAGTGCCTGCTTCAAAAAATTCGTTGCCATATTATCCCTTTGTTAGATATTTAAGTGTAGCGCAGACCTTATCTATTTCTGCTGCTGCCGTATAGTAGAGATTCTTTTTCTCTCTACTGCTCTTGTCAACATTCGTAAGCCATGTAGCCCTGAATGCCATTTTTGCTGCTATTGCTTGTAAACGTACTAATTCTACCATAGCAACTTGAATGGGAATATCTGGCTTGAGAATAATCTTAGCGATAAACTCAAGTGCTGCCGTCAACTCTTCGTCTTGCATGTAGTCTGCAATTTCATACAGACCGTCAACCTGTTGCAGGGTTGTTGTCATTAGCCTTTGCCCTTTCTATCAAATCTTCTTGAATAGACCATTCTACTACTGAAAGACGAATTTTTCTAGTCCCATCAGTAAGAACAAGTTGAAGCATTGGAGACTTTGACCTATCTACCTTCATTGTGTCTGTGCAGATCTTGGCCCAGTTGTCTATTGAAATTGTAAATGATTTATTATATTCCTTAACATCAACAACAAACTCATCAAGACTTCCGTCCCCCTTGGTCTGACCACGACCAGAGTTTTTGTGAACCTTTGCTCCCATACGCTTTAACTCAGAAGCCTCTGTCTTATTGGTAGCCATCAATACCCTTTCTTTTGATATAAACGCACCTTTGAGACAAACTTACAATCACACATCCAAGTAAAGTCATATGTATCTCTCCAGAATCTGGCCTTTGATACATTTGAACTACACTTTTGACATGTAAACTTCCCTGTATAAACACTATACTTAGACATTTTTTACCTTGCTGATAAGAGATTCCTGAATGTCAAGGTTTTCCTTGACTCCTAAGACTAACTTATCTCTTCCTTGATAGCGTTCTCCCTCAACGGTGTACCACGCTCCTGCTCTTTCAATGAACCCCAACATCTCTGCCGTGTCAACCAGATCAGCGATGGCATCTACTCCAACATCAGTTTCTCTAAAGTAAAAGTCATACTCTCCACTCTGAAAGGCTGGACTAGTTTTGGAGAACTGAACATCCCAACGTACCTTGCGTCCTACCTTTTCCTCAATAATCTTATCTCCAATATAGATCTTTCCCTTAATGGCTTGATTATCTGATTCTGAAGAGAACAGTTTTACAATTGTAGAAGAGTAAAACTTGGTGGCCATACCACCTGTTGGTCCCTGTGAAGTGTACATGGCTCCAATAATGTTTCTTGCCTGCGAAATAAGGATAAGCAATGTAGGCTTTACCTGATTGTTTGCATAGTTGAGCATCTTGACAGCGTTTGTCATATCTCTTGCCTCTGCACCAATCTGTTTGGTATTTTCTAGTTGCTTGAGATCTGTTGAATCCTTTTCAAAATAGATTGCAGGAAGAAGGGCAGATATACTATCAACAATAATAACGTCAGCACCTGATCTCATGAGGTCAGTACCTACATCTACCATGTCGTTCATTGTTCGTGCAGTAGAGACGATTAGGTTCTCTACGTCTACTCCTAATGCGGTAGCCCACTCTGGAGAGAATGTCATTTCTGCATCTATCCACGCACACACCTTACCTTCTTTCTGTGCTTGAGCAATTAGTTGCAAGCAAAACGATGACTTTCCAGATGACTTATTTCCCCATACCAACACTTGACGGCCATAGGGAAACCCTCCATTGAGTGCGCGGTTCAAACCAAAACTTGGGGTTGACGCATACTCTACGCTATCCATTTCAGAACCCAAGGAAATCTTCTTCCTCAGTTTTGGATTTAGGTTAGCAAGGACTTCTTCGATATTGGTCACGCCAATACCCCATGCATCTTTGGTCGATTACTATTTATGTCTATCTTTTCTAAAATTGCCTCAGATAAGGGTCGATCAACTTCCCCACGCTTTAGGAGAAATGAATAAAGATCAACTAGACGAATAAAGATATCTGCCATCTCTTCTGACACTTCCCTTGCGCCTTTCTTCTTGCGTAATGCTTCTAGTACTTCTGTCACCTCTGAGTGAATCATAGCAAGTTGCTTCAACTCAAAAATAATAATGTCTTGTTCATCCATGCGATCTACTGGATCATAGAATCCTTTTTCTATTGCATTAGAGTGAATTACATGTGCTGCATAGTCTAAATCAAACTGCATTTACTACCTCCTGAAATACTAAGTCCTCATCCTTTGAGAGACTGTAATTGATCTTATATGCATTACCTTCTTCTAGCCTTGTGTAAGCCATTGCAAAGTTACTTGGAAACACAATCATTGATAACAATTCTCTTCCGCTATCCGCGACAACGAGTGAGGCCATTCTCTTTCCAGCCTTAGTTATACGAGGTCTAAAGGATAGCACGAAATACTCATCTTGTCCATATGGCAGTTGCTTATAATTTAAGAACCGTACCAACGGGCTGTTGCTTTCTCGTATCTGATCAATAGGAACCGCTTCCACAATCCTGTTAGATCCAACAAGAATAATATAAGTGCGACCTGCTTCGATCTGTGTTTCTTCTTCATCGAAAATTCCTACACTTCCTGTATTGTCTAGTAGTTCTACTCTGCTCCAACCCTTACCCCTCTTGATGCCACGGATTACCCCCATCATAATGAACGCACCCTTTTCATCGAAGTCGTCTGCTGTTGTCATGTATGCGTGATAGTGTTGTGGAACCTGTAGATTAAACTCTGGAAGTTGAAGGTACTCATACATGTTTTCCTTAATCTCTTCGTCATTACGAGGATTATCTGGAAAGGTAACTGCACCAATCTTCTTCATAGACTCTAGCGCTCTGGAGTTTACTCCATTTCCCTTGGTGAAGGTAAACTCTTCAACCTCTGCATAGGAATTGAATGGGCGAGCAGCAATATATCTTTCAGCAATCTTATCTGATATAAACTTAATTGAGGATAGACCAAACCTAATACCCTTACCCTCAATCTTAAAGTCCATTCCTGAGTCATTGATGTGTGGAAGCCTCATGGGAATATTCATCCTCTTGGTCTCAATCATATATTCAGTGCGACCATCCTTGTCCTTCTCATTCTTAAGAAGAGCAAACATAAACTCTAGAGGGTAGTAATACTTTAGCCACGCCGTCCAGTACGAAACTGTTGAGTAAGCAACAGCATGAGACTTGTTGAACGAATACCCTGCGTGGGCTTCAAAGTCATGCCACATCTTCTCAGCAGCCGTCCCACCAAGTGGCCCAGTCGCATTCCGAACAAATAACTCTTTGAATTGATCAAACTCGCTAGCATCCTTTTTCTTACCAATAATCTTACGAACCTTATTGGCCTCTCCCATAGTCATACCGCCAAGTTTCGTACAAGCAAGCATAACTTGTTCCTGATATAGAATTGTACCGTAAGTATCTTCTGTAAATTCCTTCATGATTGGTGAGGGATAGGAAATGCCCTGCTTACCTTGCTTGCGAGCAATATAATCCTTACCAATAGTATTCATTGCTCCTGGGCGTACCAGAGCATTAGAGGCTACCAACTCAGAGAACTTGCTTACCCCCATCTTTACCAAAAGGTTTGTGTAGGGTGTTGCTTCACACTGGAAGACACCCTTTGTATGACCGTCAGAGAGCATGTTGTAGATATTTTTATCCTCCATATCAATCGCATGAAGGTCTATTCTTTTTCCAGACCTATCCTCAACAATGTCCAATGTATCGTTAATAACAGTAAGTGTCTTTAGGCCAAGAGCATCGATCTTAATGAGGCCAACGTCTGCTGCTTCCTCCATGTCCATAGCCACTACGGGAAGTCTTACATCGCTCCCTGTGACGTTGCGAGTCTCCATTGGAGCAATCCTACTGATGGGGGTTTTTGACGTTACCACGCCTGCTGCATGGACTCCTGTGCCACGAATACGACCGCGTAGTTGCTCTCCATAAACCTCAACCTCTGGATACTTGTCGCGGAACCATTCAGTGTTCTTTCCACCTACAAACTCTTCCCAAGTATCTACTGTCTTGAGCGCACGATTAACATCTGCGAGGGGAATGTTGAGAACACGACTAACATCTCTAACGACTCCCTTATCCTTAAACTGCAAGAAGGTTGCAATTGATGCTACATGCTTGTACTGACTCTCTAAATACTTTTTGACTTCTTCTCTTCGACTATCCTGAATGTCAGAGTCAATATCTGGGAAGTCATCGCGGTCTGCATCTACAAATCGAAAGAACAGCAGTCCGTGCTTAATTGGATCAATGTCTGTAATTCCAAGTGCATAGCAGACTAGAGATCCTGCTGAAGATCCACGACCTGGACCAACCATGATTCCCTCTTTCTTTGCCCAATTAAGCATATTCTGGACAACAATGAAATAGGAAGCAAACTTCTTATCTTTAATGATAGAAAGTTCTTCATCAAGTCGATCTAAATAATCTTGGTTATCAGAAAGACCGCGTTCCTTGAGTCCCTTCAAGGATTGCTTCTTAATTTGATTATCAGGATCTTTATGTTCAACTGGTAGAAGGTTTAGGTTTCTATGAAGGCTGTACTCCTCTACTTTGTTTGCAAGATCAAACGTGTTGTCAAACATATCTGTTCTGGCATCTTCGCCCATAGCCGTCCACATCTCTTCTCCACTAAGAAGATGAATGTCAAACTTGTTAAATGACATAGAGCGATCTTTCCCATAAAGATAGTTAAGTCTTTCCATCATGTCTTCTACTTTGAGAGATCCTGTGTAAGAGGATTCTCCGCTTACCTTGGCATGAGTGTTAAGCAAAAGAACCATTTCTTGAATAACCTTTTGATCTACTGTGGCATGGTGACAGTCAGGAGTTACAATTGTCTTGTATCCTCCAGCATCTGCTAGATCAATAAGCGCCTTATTCATTCCCTCAGTGTTGTGAGGCATTACCTCAACATAAAAGTCTTCTCCAAACCTATCACCAAACCACTTAAGATGCTGCTTGGCAACTCCATATTCATCAGCCTCAATTGCCTTGTTAATTAGACCAGACATACATGCAGATGTAACTATAAGTCCTTCACGATACTTCTCTAGAACTTCCCAGTCAATTCTGGGCTTCTTGTAAAATCCTTCATTCCATGCAATTTCAGATAGGCGAGAAAGATTCTCAAGCCCCTGATCATTCTTAGCGATAACAATTAGATGATTGTAAACCAAGTCAAGTGGTGTTGTTCGTTCAGCCTTATCACGGCGATCAAATCTATCACCAGAAAAATACATCTCTTGTCCAACAATTGGCTTAATGCCATTTGCACGCATAGTACGAATCCAGTCGCGGTGTCCCGAACTTGTTCCGTGGTTTGTCTGAGCAGCAGCAGTCATGCCAAGATCCTTTGCACGAAGGGCATAATCTTCTGGAGTAGCCGTTCCATCAAAGATGCTGTAATGATCATGCATGTGCATAGGAAGGTATTTAGTCATTAATTTTCCTTAATAAACAGGTGAGAGGGACGGTACTAAGTGTACCGCCCCCCAACACTATTGTCAACTACCAGTCGATATTGGTGGTGTTACTTGAGGCTTGAGTCTCAAACCCTAGGTAGAAAGACTCTTGCTCAGCATAGGCAACCTCACGGACAACCTTCTCAAGATTGAATGGCTCTACGCCAGACCAATCATGTTTTTCCGTATCTGGATCTCCAGGAAGGAGGATATATGTTGTGTCAGTACCGCTGCCCTGACGCTTCATGCGCCACATGCGGTTGCTGATACTTCCTGTTTCCAAGGCGTACTCCCGTAGGGTGTTAAATGCAGACTGCTTTCCCACTCCCTGAGACCATACAGCAACATATGGTGGCTCTAGACCATCATCTACAAAGAGATTGGTGTAGAAGCGAAAGCGTGAACGCCAACCACTCTTAGGCTCCTTACGAGCCATCTCACATCCAAAGCATCGTCCCTCAGAATCCTGAGTACAGACTGCCTTGCGCTTGTAATCCTTTGGATTGGTGTGTTCTGATACAACGATTGCAAGGTCTCGCGCTGCATCAAAGTTTGGTGAATCTTCATCAAGTTCGTTAACGAAACGAACCTTTGCACTCTGGCCATCTTCTAACTTGAGCCAGCGAACCTTTGTTCCATCTCCTGCTGATGCTGTTGGTCGATCAAGTGACTCCATGGCTTTTAGCCCTTTCATAATTCCCATAATACTCTCCTTATATGTTTTATAAATACATTGCCAATAATGGATCTTGGACTCTTTTTGTTAATTCTTGGATATCTGCATCTGTCATGTCGCCAATATCCTTGAATCTTTGTGGTAATCCCACAACTGTTGCGCGATCTTTCATTCTATTAACAATCTTGTCAGTTAATGTCCTTCCAGCATCATCGTTATCTGGAATAACTATAACATTATTAAAGTATTTTGTCAATAGGTCTAATTGAAACTTTGAAATATATACCCCCAAAGTTGCTATGGCTGGTACACCACACTGATCTAGACGAATAGCATCAAAGGAAGACTCTACGATATAGACAGAATCATGTCTCTTGGCACGGTGTAGATTAAACAGCACCTTGGACTTTGGAAGACCATTCGTGTTTCTAAAATCTTTCCCCTCAACGCTTCTGCCAATGAACCCTACATAGAGGCTTCCATCAGGATTCTGGACTGGAATGGTTACCATGTCCTGATTCTCACTGAATCCTAAAGAAAACTTTTCCATAGAAGATCTACTAATCCTTCTACCCTCAAAGTATGATGTTGCTCTAGGAGATTCCAAGGCTTGATTATTTAATCTCTTTATCATAACCTCATCAAATGGAATATACTCTTGCTTCTCTTCAAGCATCTTATCCACACTGTCTATAATATTGGTACTCACCTTGGCAGAGTCAATAACTCTTCCTACTTCAAAGAATGATTTTTTCGTAAGGTGCATCAATAGTTCAGTTAGATTACGGGATTCGTGGCATGAGAAACAAAAGAATGTGCCATGCTCTTTGCTTACCTCTCCTGCTGGAGTTCTGTAGTTTGCATGGTAGGGACAAAAGATAATATAGTCTGAGTCTACCTCATTCTCAATCTTTACCCCTGAGATTGCAAGGACTCGTCTGACTTGTTCTGGCGAGTATATATCGGTCTGTTCTTGTCTAGTCCGTCGATACATGCGGCATTCTTCTTTCCTATATATGATCCGTATACGCTTAATATAAATTCGTAGTAGTTACCTGTATATGATAGCGACCAATCTGGCTCTATGTCAAATCTGACGACATAGCCCTCATCTCTCATGGAGTCAGATAAAAGTCTGATATATTCTTGCTTCATGCGTGGAATAAATCGGTCATCGTGTATCTGACCGTCTAAGGAGAACCTCTTTATTTTTTTATGCATGAAACTCATGGATTAATTATACATGAATCAATCACAAATGCATCTTTGTCAAATATACAAGTTTTCACTTGGGATCAATGGGGGATAAACCTTCTACCGCGACTCAATAAAAAGGTATGATGTGATTACATAAAGTCCATTATTATCTACGTCCTTATTGTTTACACTGACCTCAGATAGACCCAAGTAGTAGGATGATGGGAAGATAACGGTCATATTGTTGTCAATCTTCTGCTCATAAGCAATGTCTCCACCAATCTGTAGGGTAAGATCTCCCCCATCAAACTCTTTTGGATCGTTAAAGACAAAGGTAATAATTGTAAATGCAGCAGAGTCATAGTGTAGTAGTGAGGACTGGCCATCTCCGAAGTACCTAATCTGAGTTGAGTGATTATTTACTGAATCATATATCCCATACATTGAGTTTGTGTGAATTAGATTCTCAACCACCTCAGGAGAAAAGAATGTCTCCATTGAGTTATTGTGTATCGGAGATATCTCTAAATCCTTGTACATGTCCAAAAGCCACACGCCATCTGGACCTTGGCACTTTTCTGTAAATTGATGAACTTCATTAAGGATGTTTGATAATTCCTTTTCACTAAAGGTTTCTTTAATCACTAGAGCATCAAATGGCTCTGCCAGTCTTTCAAAAATCATTCCATTCTCCTTTATTAGTTGTTGTTATCTTATTCAAAATCTTTGTAGATAAATCTACCAGAGTCAAAGTCTACCTGAACCATAAACTCTCCAAGAAAGCCATTACGATTCTTTCTAAATACCGCCTCAAGAACATCGCTGTTAGGGGCACGACCAAGGGCTAGAAGCCAGTCTGCATCGTAAGCAATCTGGCGTGACCAAGAAGTCTGTCCAAGAGTTGGAACACTATTCATGTCCGTAATATCGTCTGGGGTTGCAGAAGAGATTGCGACAATGGGAATTTGTTCAGAGATAGCCAGCAACTTTAGTTCACGACTAAGGTTTTTCATCTTAACAACCTCGTTATCAGTCCTAGTATTACTAGTCATCAAGTTAAGGTAATCAACAAAAACAATGTCTGGTCTGTACTGATCAATCTTTCCACGCAACACGCTTGGACTCACCTCACCAATTCCCTCATTAGAAATGATGTGAATGCTTGGCTTACCCTCAAAGGTCTTTGTCATCCACTTCTTCATCATGTCTGTCTCAACATCTCCACGAGAGAGTTTTCTGTGACTCCATACCCCTTGACCAAGAATAGTAAAGACGCGATTCCTTACCTCTGTCTCAGTCATTTCTAGAGAAACAATCAGGGGGGACTTGCCATTCCTCCAAGCCTGAACAGCAAGGTAGAGAGCCATCCAAGATTTACCAATAGCAGGATAAGCAAGGAGAACGCCTAACTGTCCAGGAGTAATTCCTGCTGGCATGTAGTTGTCAAATCCTGCCAGACCTGTGTAGATTCCGTGTGTTCCACTATCCTGTAGTCGCTTGATGTTCTCAAAGTAGGCAATAGCATCATCCACATTGGATACGTCTAGATCTCTTGCTGTGGAAGTAATGTGCTTTAGCCTTGCTGTCTCTGACATAAGACCTTCAAGTGCTGATATAGAATCTCCATCTTGCACTGATGATGCTGCTGACCTGAGCATAACCTTCACATTATCATTAAGAAACTCTGTACGCAACTCATCAATGTGATGCTTTGTTGCGCCAGTCTCCGCAACATAATCAAAGTCTGGGAACCTCTGCTTAACAATGTTGAGGGGAGGAACAGTTTGGTTTTGCTCATAATAGGATCTAACGAAATCCCAAATGTCCGTATGAGTCCTTAGCATTGCCCCCACGTTTGCCTGTAGCAAAACATGCATCTGCTTATCATTTAATACTGCCGATAGGGTCTTAGCCTCAAGATTCATCTAACCATTCCTTTGCCTTCAGGCGCATCACTGCGCGAAACTCTTCATCTTCTTTTTTTGCTTGCATTGATTGTATCAACCTATCAGTATTTTGACAATAGCCTTTCCAAGTAGGTCTCTGATTTACCTTAAAGTAATAGTCCATTGCTTCTGCAAGTTTGTCATCATCAAACGACTCAAGAAGATCGTCTGCTGCCCACTGTTCCTTATGTTTGTTTAACATTGGTATGGGAAGACCAGACTCTTTGCATTTCTTTTCAAACTTTCCAATAAGAGCAAACCTATACTTACGATCAGACATTAAAAGTCCGAAGTGGTTACTGTTGCAGTTAACTCATAGATACCTTCATCATATCCAACGTTTAGGGAGTTGAGCATTGCCCACTCATCCTTTTTAATCATGTCATCTACCAAGCGAGCAATCTTCTTGAGTGCCTTGGCAGGATTCTTATCAAATGCACAGATTACTGTTGCAAATTCTCCTGTTGCAATGTATGCCTTCTTCATGACAGTTCCTCTCTTGCTTCATTCAACTTTCCAATAAGTTGGTTCTCTACAAACTTGTACACACGATCAGAGGCTTCTTTAGCACTCTCTTCTTCATGCTTGTAATCTGTTACGGAGCAGTCAATCCTGATATTTTGAAAGTTACCAGTATTGATAGTTGTGCCCAATGTCCATGAAATCTTAGTAGCCTCCACTTGAAGCCCCTTCCTTTGTTTACCTAATGGTATCAGCGTAATGTGCTATTGTCAATACTCTAGACGGTTTCAGAGAATACTGGAACGAATCTGCCATTATCGTCCTTGAGGTAATAGATCATACCATCGCCCATTGCGTAACGCAACTCTTGCTCTGTGGGAGTTTTATTGTTAGTGATAAATCCATCTTTACGTTCTCTACCCATATGAGTCTGTGCCATAAGATTTCTAGATTCCCAAATCTGATCTTCAGAATAATAACTCATATAATGAAAGGCTCTTTCACCATTTGGCAACTCTCCCATAGGTTCTGGCAGAAGACCTGCCTTGATTAATCTGGGGATGCTCTTTTTATGATAGTTTAATAGTTTGGCAGTCTCTGATACTGAATAGGCTCTTTTTCTTTTTCTTTTAAACTCTACCATTGTTGTCATCATCTGAATAGCCTTGGTGCAGTTCCAGAGAGTTACCATGCCAGAGGCGCGGCTAATGTGAGTTATTCTAATCAAATCTCCATCAAGAAACCAAGTCTTTCTTCTTGAGTTTTGTATTACTGGGAGATTGAGGCTGTCATTCTCATTTTTTCCATTTGCCACAACCATGCGGCTTCTCCATTACTCTTGTCGAAATTGTGATAAAACTTTCTGCTTCCACAACAGATGCAAAATGTTTCTATGTGGTTGGGTTCGGTAAACGCTCTATCGATAAACACTCTTCCATTACAGCGTATGCAGTTTAACATTATTGGAAAAGTATATCATGTTGGTATGCCGATTGCGGTGATATTAACAGTTGTGGTTACTTGACCAGACTTATTAAACTTAACAACGCCTTCGATTCGTGAAGTAGTAATTGATCTAATGACTACGGTAACGTCATCGCCAATGTCTGAAGCGCCACGATTAACTACCGTGGCAGTTGCTACAGGTGGATACTTAAAGTCAGAAGCGTAGGAAAAGGAAAAGGGTCTGGTAGTTCCTGCTGTAACGCTTTCGTTATTAACAATGTCTACATATCCAGCAATAATTCTTGCTGCTCTAGTCTGAATGACCTGATTGCCAGCATCCCTTGTGGATACCGTAGTGTAGTTATAGGTTGCTGAAGAGATCTCGTTTGATACTTCGTTGATAGCGTTAGCAATCTGATAGATGTAAGTAACGTCTAGTGGTTGTCCACGATCTGGAAGAGGAATTTTTGCCATGAGAAAATTATACCACTAGAGGGTGGTAATCACCAAATCGTACATTCTAAATGG